>Ga0209938_1000087_pt1 | contig 41504 bp, 32 predicted proteins | sample SalPonR2_C_D1_MG_FD_185708 | JGI IMG/M metagenome (GOLD analysis project Ga0209938, IMG submission 185708) | Salt pond soil microbial communities from South San Francisco under conditions of wetland restoration - Salt Pond MetaG R2_C_D1_MG... ... | reverse complement strand
AGATCCGATCGCCATTCGGTCATAACGCGATCCCATTCCCCCTCATCAGCTAATGGGCTATAAACCAGATAGTCTAACTCACGTAAATATCGCTGCCACTGATCTGTGTTCATTCCGGCACCTTCATCTCTCGCTATTAACTGCTTTAAAACATCACGCAATTCGCGTGGATCGGGCCGATCGTCCCGAAGCAAGTCCTTTAAGCGGTGCTCAAGTGAATCGGAGGGCGATACCGCAGCGGGGTCGTTTCTTTTAAACCGAAATACAAGCCATAAGAGTACAACTAACAGCGGGGCACTGAGCCACCACCAACTCAATCCATCCGATGGTTCCGAAGGCGGCGGGCCTTCTCCGTCTGCTAAAGCATCCTCACTCCCCTCTGGGGGCTCAACTCTTTTTTCAGAAACCCATAAATCCTGAGTTGCACCTGAAAGGGTATCGTACTTTTCTTTCTGAGTATCAAAGTAAATAATTTGAGGGAAAATGGACTGCGTGCCAAGACTGTCAGGAATAACTAAATATTCATAAATATAAATGTACTTTCTACCCTGAGAAAAATCTTCTTTCCCTTCGTAAGTGAGTTGAGGCTGGAGCACTTCTGCATTCTCGCTAATCACACGTGGAGGACTTATAATATTGGGATCGCTAAAGGATTCCAGACGAACGGTATATTCTGCTGCATCGCCCAGACTTATGCGAGCTGTTTTGAGTTGCCCCTCCAGTTCAGTATCTCCCACTAAACCCGAGAAATGAGCCGGCACAGGTTGGGGTAGCGATCGAACCCACACCGCGGTATCGGGCACGTATATTTCTTGCCGGTCATACGATCGGAAAAAAGAAAAGGGGGAAGATCGTTTATTATTCTCATCTTCGAGATCTACCTGTAAATATAGGGATTCCAAAAGGTGCGGGCCTGATTTTTGAGCAAAAAGCAGCTCGCGATTTAATACTTGTCGCCGGTAAGATTGCCCATTGACGACCGTATTTCGAGCGGGGGGGCGACCAGGCAATATGAGGCTATACCATCCGCTTCGGTCGGGATCGTTTCGCTTATACACATTTTGAACCCGCTTTTTGCTGTAGAGAACCAAATCCAGTAGGAGTGCCTCGCCAATGTAGGGCGAATCTGTGCTCAATTCATACTGGACATATACGTCTTGTTGCCGACCGGCATTGGCATCCGATCCTTTGGGTACCACTTCAACCCTTAGAGTCCCCGAGTTGAATGACTGGCCCTCCGCCTGTATACTCGCAGGTGGAATGGTATATTTTCCGGGTCCGGGCGCAGCGAGCACAAAAGAATAAGTTATGCTGCTCGATCGTCTTCCGTTAATAATCTGCAGGCTATTCGAAATACTGGGGCCTCGCAACACCTCAAAGGGGGAAAAGTCCGGCGGGGTAAAGTCAGTGCCACTGGCGTTTTCCAGCGTGTATGAAACCTCGAACGACTGACGGGGAAGAAGACGCTCCGTATCCGTGTCCGCGACAAACTGAATGTCAGATTGAGCGCCTAAACTGATCGAAAAGAATAGGAAAAAAAGGAAGCGGAACCCCGTTTGCATATTAAAACCGTTTTATTCTTTTACCTTTTAATATCTGGCGGAGAGCCGGGCTTGGCCTTGAGCCGGAGTCCTGCTTTTGAATTCCGGACTGTCCTGAGGGTAACACAAAAACTTCTATCGGATCGGTAAAATACATTTCCTCCCCAGCGATCAGCTTTGCTTCCGGAAGAAGGTAAATCCCATCCTCCGGAGCCCGTAGAATGTATTTGAAACGGTATTCCTGTGTAATCTGTCCGTTGATGGATTGAAAAGAGCTGGATTGCATGGGCCCGCCGACCAAAGCAAAAGGAGTAAAATCCGGGGCTTCAAATTCACCTTTAATATTTCGAATAATGAATTCTATTTCTACAAGCTGAGCGGCTTCAACCTCATTTTGAGAAATTCGCGCGAAAAACTCTTCTTGTCCCCATAATGGAACAGAAGCCAGAGTCCAAAATAGGGTAAATAGGACAATCTCTTTCATTACAGCTGATTTAGAGTACCAAAAATAATAAAAGTACAGCACCCAACGAATGCAAAAGGGCTTGCTTGCTGCACTTTAGCCCTTAAAAGAGAACCGAATGGGGTGCCCCCTCCAACAAATCCGCCTTAAATGGTTAAATTCGCAAGATAAAACGAAGACTGTGAGAGTTTATTTTGCGTCAGATTTTCATCTCGGTGTTGATGGTGACAGGCCTGCCTTAGAACGGGAACGCATGATCGTAGATTGGCTGCGAATGGCCGGAAAGGATGCTGACACGATCTATTTAGTGGGGGATCTTTTTGACTTTTGGTTTGAATACCGCAAGGCTGCGCCGAGAGGTCACATTCGGTTTTTAGGCGCACTGGCCGAATTGCGGGATTCGGGTGTTCAGTTGGAAATCTTCACTGGTAATCACGATATGTGGATGTTCGATTATTTGGAAAAGGAGTTGAACCTGAATATCCATCGTGCGCCCATTCGACAAAAATGGGGCGATCACGAATTTGTTATCGGCCACGGGGATGGGTTGGGCCCGGGCGATCACGGATATAAGCGACTGAAGCGAGTATTTGCTCACCCATGGGCCCAATGGCTTTTTGCCCGACTGCACCCTAATTTAGGAATATCGATTGCCGAATATTGGTCTGGAAAAAGCCGGGCTCAAAACGAAGGAGCTGAGGACTTTTTAGGACCTGAATCTGAATGGCTTATTCAATATTGCGAAGATCAAATATCAAAAGGAGACCCTGCGGATTTTTTCATCTTCGGACACCGACATCTGACCATTGACTATAAACTCAGCAATGGATCTCGATATATTAATCTGGGCGAGTGGATGCATACGCGATCGTATGCCGTATATGACGGAAAAGAATTGAGTATAAAACACTATAAAAATAAAGAAGGGCACATCATAAAATGATGCGCCCTTAAATTCTGAGCTATATCTATTGACTAGAAATATAATCTAACTAAAAGTTATTGCCACGAGAATTATTTCGAGGACGAGCCTCAGATACGCGCATAGCGCGACCACCCAATTCTGCTCCATCTAAATCATTGATGGCGTCTTGAGCTGAACTATCGTCAGACATTTCTACAAAACCAAAGCCTTTTGAGCGTCCTGTTTCGCGATCTGAGATAATTTTTGCGGATTCAACTGATCCATATTCTTCGAATACTGATCTTAATTCATCTTCACTTAATCCATACTGAAGATTTCCTACGTAAATGTTCATAAAACAATTGTCTATTGTGTGAAAAATTTCAATGCAAATGTACGCAATTAATTCAGAAAGTAGGCTTTCTGACTAAAATAATTGTTTTCTTGCTTTTTACCTCCTGATTTCCGTCAGAGAATAGCCTATATGAAGGGTCCCATAAAGCCTCCCTAACCGACAAACCTTCTCTTGTTAGTGGACAGATTCCAGGTCGTAGCGATTATAGCCCAATAGAGGTCAGTAGTCTGAGGTCTTAGTCCTGTTTTTACTTTGGAAGGCAGATGGCCTGATTAAACTGAATGAGAAAAACAAAGGGCGCGCGCAGAGATCCAAATTTACCCTCCTGATATCAAGGCCAAAACAGAGAAATCATCGTTCCGTAGCCCAATTTTGTATACGAGGGAATCCAAATTGCGCATATTTTCGGGATTTATGTAGGGTTTCAACCAATACGCAATACATCGCATTTCAAAGTCAAAAACCCGGTCATTTACACCTTCATGATCTCTTTTTCCTTCGATTCAATGACTTCATCGACTCTTTTGGTGTGTTCAGCTGTCATCGCATCTACTTTTTCTTCTTCGCGAGAAGCTGCATCTTTGGGAAAACCGTCCTTCACTTCCTTTTTAATCGCATCCATTGCGCGGTGGCGTGCAGATCGAATACTCACTTTTGCATCCTCTCCCTGAGCATTGCACTGCTTGACCAGTTCTTTACGACGCTCCTCAGTGAGGGGCGGAATAGAAATGCGGATAACGTCCCCATCATTCTGAGGCGTCAAACCCAAATTTGAGCCGAAAATAGCCTTTTCAATCGGCTCAATCATGCTTTTTTCCCAGGGTTGGATAACAATCGTCCGACTATCCGAAGTAGATACATTAGCTACCTGTGGAAGGGGCGTATCCGTTCCGTAGTAATCTACACGAACATTATCTAAAATGGAAGGGTTTGCTTTCCCCGTCCGTATTTGAGAGAGCTGCTTTCCCAGGTATTCCACTGAAGATTGCATGCTTTTTCGCTGTTCTTGTATGATCTGTTCTAAAGAGTCGGCCATAATTGCTTTCGTGTTGTTTGTTGCAAAAATAGAAATTTTAATCGTTTCCCAGGAACCTGAGAAGTAACCATGCTGTCATGGCCAAAGATGATAAAGCTGCTACCACATAGGTCATGGCTGCCCAATTCAAGGCATCTTTAGCTCCTTCGTATTCCTTTTGATTCCCTGTCACACCGGACTCTTTCAACCACACCAGTCCGCGCTTCGTCGCATCAAACTCGACCGGTAGCGTAACCAGTGAAAAGACAGTAGTCAAACCAAATGCAATGACCGTTATCAACAAAAGTGTGGATCCGGCTTGAAAACCACCGCCCAATCCTCCAATAGCCAACAAAAGCAGCCACTGCTGTGCGTTTGCAGCAAAACTCACTACCGGAACTAAAGTAGACCGCATTTCCAACCAGGAATAAGAGGTCGCATGCTGAACGGCATGGCCGCACTCATGCGCTGCAACAGCAGCTGATGCAATACTCCGGCCCTGATATACTTCCGGACTGAGGGTTACCATCTTTTTGCCGGGGTGGTAGTGGTCGGTTAAATATCCTTGGCCCTGTGTAACCTGTACATCACTAATGCCGTAGTGCCGAAGCATATCTTCGGCCACTTCGCGCCCACTCATGCCCGCATATAAGGCCTTTTTACTGTAAGTCTTGAATTTGCTTTTGAGTCGGTTTTGAACGATATAACCGACAATCGCAAAAAAACCAATAATCAGAAAATATGTCATCATAGGAGATCGATTTTGTTTTTATCTTTTACTAACTCTATTAACGCTCAATAAGTTCGAAACCGGTATATGGAATCAATTTTTTGGGGATTCGAATCCCCGCTTCAGTCTGTCCATTTTCCATAATACAAGCTATGATGCGGGCTAGCGCCAGCGCACTCCCATTCAAGGTGTGAGCCAGAATATTTCCGCCTTCTGAACGGACCCGCAGCTTCAGTCGTTCTGCCTGGAAAGTTTCAAAATTGGATACAGAGCTCACCTCGAGCCATCGGTCCTGACCGGCAGCATACACTTCGAAATCGTAGGTCATAGCAGCGGCAAAGCCCGTATCTCCTCCACAAAGACGAAGAACGCGATAAGGCAATTCTAAATCTTCCAACAATTTGCTGACGTGTTGCATCATCTCTTCCAAAGCCGCATAAGAGTTTTCCGGCTTTTCAACACGTACGATTTCGACTTTATCAAATTGATGTACACGATTCAGGCCCTTCACCTCAGACCCGTAAGATCCCGCCTCCCGTCGAAAGCACGGTGTATATCCCGTCAATTTCAATGGCAGCTCATCCGAATCTACAATCACATCCCGATATATATTCGTCAGAGGGACTTCCGCTGTTGGGATCAAAAACAAACCGTCGGCTGGGACTTCATACATTTGCCCTTCTTTATCCGGCAATTGGCCCGTGCCGCGAGCTGAATCGGCATTGACTAAAAGCGGGGGCACATATTCTGTATATCCCTTATCCGTGGCGCGATCTAAGAAAAACGAAATCAGGGCTCGCTGCAATTTTGCAGCTTTTCCCACCAACACAGGGAACCCAGAGCCCGAAATTTTGGCTCCTAAGCCCATATCGATCAGACCGTACGATTCGCCCAGTTCCCAATGGGCTTTCCCTTTGGATTCTAATTTAGCCGGATCACCCTTCCAGGGCTGTATCACTTCATTATCAGCATCGGATTGCCCGTGGGGAACGAGTTCGTGCAGCACATTCGGAAGTTCAAACCGGGCCGTCTCCAACTCCTCTGCTACTGCTTTTTGCTCCAATTCCAAATTCTGGAGTTCTTTTTTCATCCCGCTAACTTCCTGCTTTAAGGTTTCTGCCTCATCGGCTGCCCCTTCGCGATACCTGGCTCCTATTTCTTTAGAAATTCGATTCGCTTCTGCTTTGCGCTGATCATATGAGGACTGCAATTCCTTGCGTTTTTCATTCAGTTCACGCACATGCTCTACACGCGCTTCACCATCAGTAACACCTCGCTTGGCAAGACTCTTCACAATGCGTTCTCCTTGCTGTTCAAAAAGCTGTAATTCAATCATAATGTACTATCCTATTGAAAATATGGCACAAAGATACCATCTCTTCATCGTTCTGGCACGGCTTTATTCAAAAAGTTGTCAAGACACCTCGGGACATTCCATAGACAATCCAGCCTGGAAATATTACAGATAATTGTCTAATTTAGAGCCATAGCAAAACAAATACATATGCGGTTTCTTCTTCTCCTTCTGGCTGGCTATTTTTATTCTCAGACCCTTTACGCTCAAGTAGAGCCCCTGAGTCCCGAAACACTCTGGACGCTTGGTCGCACCAGCCCCATCGGTCTATCACCCGATGGAGATTCCGTCGATTACAGGGTGTCCCATCCTCGTATAGATAGCAATGATTTTGTGACCTCATTCTTTCGGGTGGCTGTCACCGGGGGATCCGCCCGTAATCTCGCGGAGTCTCCCGACACAAAAAAATATTCGCCCAATGGGAAGTACGTCCTTTATGATCAGGAGGTATTAGTCCAGGCCATTCGCGCTTCAGACCGATATAATGACTTGCCGGACGCTCACGGATATGTTTGGGATGCCCTGGCCTATCGGCATTGGGATCACGAAGAGGATGGGCATTTTCAGCATGTTTTTTATCGGCCAGTTAATGCTTCTGAAAATGAAGCCGTAGATATTATGGCCGGAGAACCCTACCATTGCCCCCAGAGCCCCTTTGGCGGGCCCGATGATTACATTTGGTCTCCCGATGGTCAGCGCATCCTTTATGTTGCCAAGAAAAAAGAAGGCACAGAATATGCTCTTAGTACCAATACGGACATTTACGCCTTCGATTTAGAAAGCCGGAAAACGGAAAATCTCACGCCAAACAATCCCGGCTATGACCAGGCACCCGCTTTTTCTCCTCAAGGACATTTAAGTTGGTTGCAAATGTCGCGCGAAGGGTATGAAGCAGATAAAAATGATATTATTCTTCGAATAAAAGGCACAGATTATAATCTCACGGCCCATTGGGACGAAACGGTTCGGAGCTTTTACTGGTCATCAGATGGCAATCAGATCTATTTTACCGCCGCCTGGAAAGGGACGGTTCAATTGTTTTCTCTGCCCGTTGACCTGCGTAACCCCACCGGAAAAACCATTCGCCAAATTACAAGGGGGTCTTTTGATGTCACCGGTTTGGTCGCTGAGCACAAAGAAGGGCTGATCGTCACCCGACGCGACTTCAACCGAGCTAGCGAAATCTTCTTATATCGGCCCCGAAACAAGAGCTGGCTGCCTCTGAGCCGCGTCAATGACGAAGCTTACGCTCAGATCGCAAGCAGCCGGATAGAAGATCGTTGGATCCCAACGACAGATGGTAAAGAAATGCTGACTTGGGTTATTTACCCGCCCGGTTTTGATCCCGATTCCATTTATCCTACCCTTTTGTATTGTCAGGGGGGACCTCAGGGCGCACTGAGTCAGTTTTACTCTTTTCGATGGAACTTTCAATTGATGGCAGCTCAGGGATATATTATCGTTGCGCCCAACCGTCGGGGCATGCCCGGTCACGGCACAGAATGGAATGAACAGATTAGCAAGGACTGGGGCGGGCAGGCCATGGAGGACTACCTCACCGCCATTGACGCTCTGGCTCAAGAGCCCTTCGTGGACAGCGATAGACTGGGTGCTGTGGGTGCCAGCTATGGCGGGTATTCCGTTTTTCAGTTAGCCGGCATCCACGAAAATCGATTTCGCAGTTTTATTTCACACGCCGGCGTATTCAATCTGGAAAGCATGTATGGCACAACCGAGGAACTCTTTTTTGTCAACTGGGATATTGGCGGACCTTACTGGGATGAATCCAACGCGGCTGCCCGCCGGAGTTACCGCGAATTCAACCCCATGCGGCAGGTCGATCAGTGGGACACTCCCATATTAATCACACAGGGAGGAAAAGATTATCGCGTACCCATGGGCCAGAGTCAGGAAGCCTTTCAAGCGGCTCAGCTCCAGGGCATAAAAAGCCGCTTTGTTCTGTTCCCAGAAGAGAATCACTGGATTTTATCTCCGCAAAACGGCATTGCCTGGCAACGCGAGTTTTTCCGTTGGCTTGATGAAACCTTGTAGCCCCCTATAATCCCTTTCGTATTTTAGGGTATTTGAATGATTAGGGCGTGACCGCGCCCGCAACCAATGCGGGCGCGGTCGCTACGGTCGGTCGCTATCGGTCCCGCGCGCCAGAGGGGCTTGCGGGATCTCCCCTTCGCCCTGAGCGCCCAGCCGCTCAGCTCGGGGCCGCCCTCCCATCGCTCACGCATTTAACGATCGGTTTGAAAACCAAAACTCCCAATATTATTAAAAGCAGACCCTTCTACTACTACTTACAGGGTAAAGAAAAGGGCTCAAAATCAGATCCAACTTTGATGTGAAAATAGAAATAACTGAATAAAACAGGCCCTTACTTAACGCAGCATTCTTATTTAAGCTCTATTTTTTTAAGTCGACCCGAGTAGCCCTAAAATGAAGAGAGCCGATAGGGAGGGGGGCTCCAGATCGGCTCTTCAACAGCAAACAAAAGTGGAGCCAAAGCTCCACTGTTCGTTTTTTATGCTTTTAAGGTTGCTTAGACCTCGTCAATTGTGTAGGTTACCGTTACTCCATTGGAGCTATTTCCACCTTCGAAATTATCAAAGTCTGTTACTTTAAGGACATAATCAAGTCCCCAACCGTCGTTCGCTTTGTCTGTTCCTGTCCAGGAAATTTTGAAAATATTAGTAATCAGGTCAGTCGCAGAGTTTGCATCATTACGCAAATCAATCGTTCCGGCCGAGTTCCCCTTAGAATTATTGTTTCCAAAATTTCCTTCATTTGGAGTGACTTCAATCGTCCAGCCCTGGCCCTCAAATCCTGAAGCCTGTACAGTAATTGAGAAAGATTTGTTCCCCCCTTGAGGACTAAATACAGTGTAGTGAAGTCGATTGTCACCATTGCTAGCCAACTCCGTTCCTTCTGTAATTTCTTCACCTGCCGTCACACTTCCCCAATCGCCGGAAAGTACGATATCTAAGTCATTTTGTGAAACCACATCCAATAAAGTGATATCGTTAAATTCTACATTGATGTTATGATTTCCAGAATTTCCCTGCGCTATGGCATCCATAGAAAAGAATCCGAAAAGTAATGTGAAAGCGAAAGCAATTTTTAAATTTTTCATCGTAATTTTTTGTTTGTGATTAATTATTTGCTGTTTCACTATAGATAGTTGCGAATTCTATGCCAGCCATGCCAAAAAACATTAACTAACTGAATTGCAAATTTTTATAAATATGCAAATTCTATATACAATTCCACTATTTGGATCAATGTCCATCAAATGGACATTTTCGCCGATGAAAAGGTGAAAAAAGAAAGGGTAGAGTACAAAAAGGTCGTTCCGTTCAGATTCAAATAGAAAGCAGGTTCAAATTAAGCACAAAGGAGAACCATATCTGCAAAATCCAGATTGAAGGCGATATAGTCACTGAGTTCGCGCGCATCAGGCAGTGGCTCTTCGTAGCTCCAGGCTAAGTCTTCAATCCCACTCCATGACCAGGTGTAAGCCGTCCCTTTTATAGGACATTGAGTCCGGCCTCCTGATTTTTCGTGCATACGGACGTAGACGTCTTTTTTAGGGATATAATAGACTGTATCGTAAAGGGTGCGTCCTCGTTCATTTAAAATAATAGGTGCGTATGTTTCTGCCAGTAGCATGTCTTCTACCCGAATGCGAATATGCTGTGTACTCTTACGGTATATCGCGTAGTGATTCGGGTCTTTGGGGTTGATGAGTCGCATGTTCTGTCTTTTTCAGATAGAAAGATAGGAAATTTTTAGAAAAGAAATTGAGCTATCCTATCTTTTCCAAGATTTTTATACCGCCCCTTAAGCTGGATTAGACGATCATACCCAAATAATTATCATCGGGTTCGTTTATTTTTGCGGTAGCGATGGGAGCGAGGCCGGAGGCCGTCCCCTCAACCCCTTGAGGGGACCAGGTCGCGACCGTAGCGCCGGGAGTGAGGCGTCAGCCGAGCGACAGGACCGCCCAAAACACTAAAAAAACCTAAACTTAATTTAAGGAATTTTATTGGGCACAAAACTGTCGGAGTTGATCTGCGGCTTTGTGGAGGGTTATATCCTCTTTGGCAAAACAGATGCGAATGACATACTGATCTGGGGGGCGATCATAAAAAACGGAAATGGGAATCGTGGCTACGCCTGCATCGCGTGTGAGTCGGCGGGCAAATTCGGTATCGGGCTCGCGACTGAGGTCACTATAATCAAATAGACTAAAATAGCTTCCGTGGCAAGGCAAGGGCCGAAAGGGGGTGTCCCCTAACACTTCGCCGAGCACGTCGCGCTTCTTTTGATAAAAAGGGGCGATTTTGCTGCGGATGTCGGGTGCTTCCTTCATATAATGGTGAAGGCCCGCCTGGCTGGGCCGATGAACAGAAAAGACATTAAATTGATGCACTTTTTGGAATTCTCTCATCAATTCCTCGGCCCCCGCGATGTACCCCACTTTCCATCCGGTGATGTGAAAACTTTTGCCAAAAGAATAGGTGGCTAAAACTCGGTCGTGCAATGCAGGGCAGCTAAGAGCGCTATGGTGTTGGTGACCGTCGAAGGTCATTTCGTGATAAACTTCATCACTGAGAATATAAATAGATCTGGATTCGGTGACCGATGCCAGATGATCCCAGTCCGAGGCGTCGAGTAAACGACCGCCCGGATTGTGCGGTGTGTTTACGAGAATGAGTCGCGTTCGGTCTGTTATGCTGTCCTCCAATTGGTCCCATGGAATTTGAAATTCCGAGTCTAACGAAATGGCAACCACTTTCCCCCCTGCGAGTCGAATTGCAGGTTTGTAACAATCATAAGCGGGGTCAAACACGATGACTTCATCGCCGGGATGGACCAAGGCCGTGATGGCTGTAAAAATCGCTTGCGTGGCTCCGGCTGTAATGGTCAGATTTTTGCCTGGAGTTAAATGGGCATTATAGTCCGCATTGAGCATGCTGCATAAGTATTCATTCAGCGCAGGAAGGCCGCTCATGGGTGCATATTGGTTTTCACCCGCATCCATCGCCTTTCGGGTATACTCAAAGATACGCTTGTCGGGCGAAAAGCCGGGGAAGCCTTGAGCCAGGTTAATGGCCTTATGCTCCTGAGCAAGGGCGGTCATTACGGAGAAAATACTTTCTCCGGTATCTGATAATTTGCTGGGAATCATGAATGCATAGATTCGTAGATGCTGTCTATGGTTTTGGCTAATTTTCGATCTTTATCTGTCACTTTATCTCCGGCGTCATGAGTATTCAGGGCAAACTCAACCGTGTTGTACACATTTGACCAATTGGGATGGTGTTGCTGCGCTTCTGCTTCAAAGGCGACCCGATTCATAAATGAAAAGGCCTCTTTAAAATCTTTAAATTCAAACTGAGCTCGAAGGGCGTTATCTTTTTCTTTCCACATAATATTGCTATTTGGTAATCTAATGCCTGCCGGAGCAAAATGTTGATTCAAAATCGATTTACATCCAGATCGACCCGAGCACCAAACTTAAAGCAAACAAGAATGTGCTCGTAGCGCTAAGGATGATGGTATTAATGTTAGACTGTACCAGCTCTCTCGAATCGTAATCGCGCTGGATATGACGATAAATATATGCACCAAAGACCGCAGTATAAGCTGCGACGCCGAGGATGAGGTAGTTTTGATCTCCGAGTAAGAAGTAAATCGCTACATAACTTAGAACGGCGGCCACCATAATTCCGAGATAAATATTTATGCTTTTTTCTTTACCAAAAGTGACTACAAGGTGGTTTTTTCCGGTCGTTGCATCTGAGGATGCGTCGGGGAATTCATTGATCAGTAAGATATTTGCTGTGAGAAGCCCGGCCGGAAGTCCTATGAGGAAGGCCATACTGCTTAATTCCTGCGCCAAAACGTAATAAGTACCCAGGGTAACCAGACAACCGAAAGCCAAAGCGATGGAGAGTTCACCCAACCCTTTGCGAGCCACCAGGCGCACGGGTGGTGCCGTGTAAAAATACCCGATTGCAGCTCCGCTGAGTCCAATAGCCAGGGTAATCCAATCCGTCAGGTAGGTTAGATACAAGCCTATAGCTGTTGCTGAAATAAGCAGGCTTACTGCTAAACGCCAGGTTCCCTTCAAATCAATCAGACGCAATTCGATGGCTCGACTACCTCCGGTAAATTGGGTAAAGTAACTGTCATTGGCGGCATCGGTGCCATCTTTTACATCGAAGTAGTCATTAAATACATTACTTGCCAGATGCAGTAAAGCCAAACCGATAACGGTCAGTACAAATAAGCTGGTCGAGAAGGCGCCACTTGTCAATCCATAGTGATAAGCAAACGCTCCGGCCACAAAGGCAGGTGCAATGACCGCCGATAGAAAAGGCATACGGGTGATCGCCAGCGCTTTTATCAGGTATGTAGTCCACTTGATGGGTACTTTGACCGGTTCATCGAGTTCTTCAGTCACTCCGCAGTAGCCCGTCATGCCCTGATCCTTGCCGTTCTTGTAAGTAGGTGTAATTCGGATTCGAGCCGGGAACTCCTCGCCGGATTTACGGACAAATATAGTTTCTCCTATATACTCCCCATTTTCAGCGGCCTCACTGAGCCAGGTAGCCACGTTTTGGAGAACGATCTCCCCCGGAGAAAATAAGGATACGCGTTTTGAGCCGACGACTTCTTCTTTGGGGTATTCGAACATTTCTTCTGCGCCGGGATTAAAGGTTTCGATGACGCCTTCCGTATCGCAAGTGATGACACTTTTCATAATTTATCATTTTGGGTAGTTAAATAATGGGCATGGGTTGATCTGCTTGCTGAGCAACTGTTTCGAACAGCTGGGTAATTCGCGCCCGAATTGCCGCTTCGTCTGTTGGGTCTTTCGCTGTAATGGTATTTGTTGACCAGTCGACCTGATATTCGGCTTGCCATTTGGAGAAATGTTTGCAAAGTTGTCGGATGGCCTGTGTGATATATTTGATTTCGCTGTTGCGCAGCGTAGGATGAATAGACATACGAATCCAACCGGGCTTGCTGGCACAATTTCCCTGAGAAATGGCATCCGTTATCGCATGAGAAGTTTCAGCGTCGACACTTAGCAAGTAATGTCCATATGTGCCTGCACATGAGCAACCGCCCCGCGTTTGGATCCCAAATTTGTCATTGAGTAGTTTTACACCCATCAAATAATGCAAACCGTCAATGTAAAAGGAGATTACCCCTAGACGATCCCTATGCTGATCAGCAAGTATATGCAGATTGGGCAGATCCTGAAGCTCCTGCCATATGAGTTCCAATTGTTCTTTTTCCCGCGCGAGGATTTTATCTACGCCCATAGCGTTTTTTAGTTCGAGGCACATTGCGGCTTTGATCGTCTGCAGAAAAGCCGGGGTTCCACCATCTTCCCTCGCTTCGATATCATCTACGTATTTATGTTCTCCCCAGGGATTTGTCCAGTCAACTGTTCCTCCGCCCGGGTTGTCAGGGATTTTATTTTTGTAAAGTTTGTTGTTGAACAGGAGTATCCCTGTGCTACCGGGACCGCCCAGGAATTTATGAGGAGAGAAATATATAGCATCGAGCTCTGCACCGGGCTTGTCGGGGTGCATATTTATATCGACATAGGGTCCGGAGCAAGCGAAATCGACAAAACAATATCCATCGTACCTATGCATGATTTGTGCTATTTCTGTGTAAGGAGTCATGATTCCTGTCACATTTGAGCAAGAGGTAATAGCAGCTATTTTGAAAGGACGTTGCGCATACTTTGCGACCATTTCTTCAAATGTATCGATGACGACCAATCCTTCTGAATCGGGAGGTACAACGACTACATCGGCGATGGTCTCCAACCAGCTGGTCTGATTGGAATGATGCTCCATATGCGTGACAAAAACCACCGGACGCTTTTGAGCGTCGAGGGAAAGGTGGTCTCGAAACCGCTCATGGATTTTCAGGCCGAGAATACGTTGAAATTTATTGATCACTCCCGTCATTCCCGAACCACATGACAGCAACACATCATTACTGCTGGCACCCACTGCATTTTTAATGATGGCACGGGCCTTATGATAAGCAAAAGTGGTGGACTGTCCCGTAAAATTCGTTTCTGTGTGTGTATTGGCCAGTGTCGGCATCAACAAAGAGCGAATAGCTTCTTCAATCGGTGCGTAATTCCGTCCACTTGCCGTCCAATCGGCATAAATAAGAGGGCGATCTTCATCATTAGGAACGGGGATTCGAGCATCAATTCCGACAATGTGCTGTCGAAACCTCTCAAAGTATTTTTCAAGTAAACTGGTACTCCCCATAAACGCCATTTTAGTATGTCTGCTATAAATATACTAAAGAAAATGAAATTAACACAGAGGCCTCAAACGGTTCCTAAAGACCATACTAGCATTGCACTTTTGAGCAAAGAACCGAAGATCATTCCATTTCGAATTTGAAACCAAAACCGATTAGAAAGGTAGATATTACATGCCAGGATTTCGTCGCCTACTTTCCTAAATATTTATTTATGACATCGGTCCACTTTATTTTTGAGCTTTGAATTTGGGACCCTGAATTTGAAAGGCTTTCAGGGCTAAGTCAACACTGCAAAGTGTGTCTAAGCCTACACCCAATTTAAAACATGGCTTTTCATATTTAAAACTCTATGATTTATGCGAATTAGAGGAGAGCAGCACCTTATCGATCAGGTGACCATCAATGTCCATGATTTCCAAATTGTGATTTTTGATGGTCATCTGGTCACCAATTTCGGGTCGCTTTTTTAAATGGGAGATCACAAACCCTCCGACAGAAGAGTAGTTGATTTGATTGAAATCAATAGAAAACCCAGGAATCAGTTCCTCGAGAAGCTCGACGGGAGCATCGCCATTAATTAGGTAGCTGTCATCTTTGCGTTTAAATATGGAAGGCTCATAGGGTGCCCCTTCGCTTGCCATTCTTCCAATTAAGGCTTCAAAGATATCGGACAGCGTAATAAGTCCGACAACACGGTCGCTGCCTCGGGTCACGAGACAAACATTTGTGCTACTGGTGCGCATGAAATGCAAGACATCTTCAGCTGCCATGTTTTCATCCAAATACTGTACTTTTTGCATGAGTTCAGATAGGTCGAGTTCAGTTTGCATGGCGTATGCCTTCAGGTATTCCCTTTGCTTTATAATGCCCTCAATTTGAGAAAGGCTGCCTTTCGTGCAAATGATTTTGCTGTGCTTGAAATGCAAGATTTGATTATGAATTTCCCCTGAGGTTTGGAGCAAGTTCACCCACTCCATATCTTCTTGATGTGTCATGAGGTGCCTGGCTCGTTTATCGGCAAAGTAGAAGACCTTTTCATGCAATATTTTTTGTTCATCCGCAATAACCCCCTTATCGGAGGCGGCTCGGACCATCTGGCGAAGTTCAGCGGAAGAAAAGAGCTGATCTTGCTCATGAACTCCGATCAGTCGAGTGATAAGGCCTGTGCTTACGGCCAGTAATTTGGCAAAAGGGAAAAACAAAAAACTCAAAACATATAATACCGGAGCAATTCGGCAAGCGATGGTTTCGGGCTGTGATAAAGCAACTGTCTTAGGCACTAATTCTCCGAGGACAATAGAGACATAAGTAATAAAAAACAGGCTGAGTATCAAAGCCAAATGTTCCGAGACTAGCCCGGGAATTCCACTATGAATAAAGAACTGATGAAGTGCGTCAGAAAATTGAGTCCCGCTAAAAACACCCATAACGAGGACAACAAATGTAATTCCAACTTGAATAGTGGATAGAAACTGTTTGGGATCACCTGTTAATTTCGTTGCTGCCTCAGCGCCCCAAACCCCTTTACTTTTCATTTTCTCTAAACGTTCGGGACGGGCAGTGACCAAGGCAATTTCAGCCAGGGCAAAAAAACCGTTTATGGTCGTCAACAGAAATAAGAGTAGGAGGTCCATTACCATACACTCAGTTTCAAGGAAAGATACAAAAAGATGCCTCGAATTCTCCTTTATTTGGGGTATTTATGAAGCGCTCTATCGTGGGCTTGACAGGTAAACCAGGGCGAACAGCCATCGGTCCAATGTACAAAGCCGACATAATTGCAACGGGGAGGCTCCATCATAGCCTTATGCTCTTATAGACCTCGACCCATTTTGAAACCGCCTGACGTTGGTATCCTTCCCAATCAGGGCTAGTAGCGGAAACGAATAGCTCTTTCTCCGCTCGCTCGTAGCCCAGTTGATGCAATTGCCAGGGAATATTACCCACATCTGGAACCTGAATGGGAATGCGAAACGGGGCTGCTAAAAAAGGAATACCGCTATTTAAATGATGGCTACGAGGAAGAAGTAATCGGTCCGCTCCTTTTAACCAAGCCGATAATTGGGCCACACTTAAGGTTTTAAAATTCAAATAAACTCGTTGATCAAACCACCGCATTCGAGCTTCCTGCCAGAGGAGTCGAGGATGTTTCCAGCCCTCGGCCAGACCCTGAGGTTGAATGAGGTGAGGGTAACGGTGGAGATACAACGCCTCAAAGCGACCCTGACCTTCGCGAAAATACGTCTCAAATAGATATTTGTCAGCTGGAGATCGCAACCGCCCCAGAGTAATCCAAACGTTTTTTCGATTGCCCCAGGGTGGCAATTCATCGGGTTTGGTTTGATGAGGCAAAATGTGGTGAGGGCAGAAATGTTGAATTTGTCCTTTGGGTATATTGTAGACCGATTTTAGGAGCTCCATGGATTTTGGCCCGAGATGAATCGCGTGATTAAAATAGGGAATCAGGGAGCGGTACAAAGAGCGGCCGCGATGTAACCTCATTCCATGAGGTTGAAGATTATGCACGGTCCAGATCAGTGGGTTTCGGGTAGAATAAAAAGCCAGAGCCTCCTGAACTCTGTTAACCGTTGGTGAATCAACCCCATACGCTTCTAACCAGTGAAAATGAATCGGGAAACCTGCGGGAATATCTTTTTCCAGGAAAAGATCTTGCGCTAAGCTAATTCTCACCCCAAGCTCTTCAATGCACTGTTTAAGCGAACGAATATAATCCCCTTCAAATATGCCTGCCCAGTAAATTTTCATTGCTGTAACTCTTTAAGCTGGTATTCTAACATTTGAGAAGCTTCCTTCCACCTGGCCTCCTTAGATAAAGTAAATTTCTCCCGGATTCGGGCATATTGAAGATATCTAAGCGTCCGCCAGGGCTTGAGTACAGACCCCTTTTTTCCTGCTACCCAAGCTGGAAAATCTAGAGGAATCTGCAATGTGGGGATATGCTCTATGTCCAATGATTGCTGCCAATCTGCCCATTTAAACCGCCCCGTTTCCTGATCAGCAGGCCGGTCTAAATAGTACCAAAGTCGCATCCAAGGCACGCGCAGGGCATCCGCTATTATCGCCCCGTGCAATGATTCGGTGAGAACAAACTGACTTTCCGCTATCGTTTGTAGAGCTTTTGACATAGAGCCGTATTCGTCTGACCGCATAATATTCCACCTCTTAAGAGATCCTACCGACGGATAATGAACGAGAGGACCCGAACGAAAGTAGGGAATGAGAGTCACTCCATGTTTTTTGGGAAGGGATCGGAGTTGAGGGTACTCTGAAGTAAATTGTAAGGCATATGCGGCATCCAGGCCGGCAAAATCTGAAGATAAGTGTAGGGCTTGAGCTGAAAGCGGGCCTCTGACCATCACTATCTTCTTTTTGATCGCCACACCTTCAAAAGGGTCTCGAGCAGATCGACAGCCTGCTCCAAAGATATACAGTGGTCGCTCTCTTGGAAGCTGTTCAAAGTGGGCGGCATGGATCACACTCCCAATACCCATAAAAACGCCGGGGCGCTGAAGAAAGTCTGACTGAAGAACCCGAGGCCACAACCAGTGATTCAGGTCATCTCCTAAATTGCCTCGAGGAGCTCGATATGAGTAGATCTTCATCTCAATAGGGTTTTCAACTGCTCATCGATAGCCTGGGCGTAGTCCCAATGGCTTCGGACGGGACCGGAAAGGAACTCCGTCAGCTTCGGATTATCGGATTCCACTTCTACTGGAATTCCGCAGGCCCTGGCCTCCCAAACAGCCCGCTCACCCCCTCCCTGCACTTCGGCGGGAATATACGCTTTATGAGAAGCAAGAATAAGCTCTCGCAATGATTCCGGCTTTTGGAATCCCTGCACCTCAACGCCGTTCCGCTCTAAGTATTTTCGAATGGCAGGGGCTTCCCGGCCGTGGGTATCCCCCACGATAAGTTTGCGCCCCGGACGTTTAGCGAAACGCTCCCACCGCTTGTAGGATTTCAGAGCTCCGATTCCAATAAGATCCCACCTTTTCTCGCGACGTCCCGGCACATACACATCCGTATTTACTCCAAAAGCATAAGAAGAAGAGGGAAAGCAGTGGCAATAGGTCTCGTACCATCTACTTTCGTAAAAAACGTGTGTGTAGGTCTGTATCTCTTTCTCGCCCGGTGGAGGTAGACTCCCCGACAGAACCAGAAAGCAGGGTGATGAGATAAAGGACTTCCACTTCTGAATTTTAGCATCGACGACCCATCCCCAATTACTTTTCACTAAAATGGCGTGGTATCTACCAAATAATGCAACCGGAACACGAGATCCGGCATGAACCCAATCGATTTCCCAATTGGCACTCAAAGATTGAATGGCTGCAACAAAGCCATCATTCCAATATTGAAATTTCGAGCTCTTTTTCGGCACATAATAGAAAACAGCGATCCGTCCCTTCTTTTTTTTTCGCGATCGAGGAGAAAAAAACGGGGGGTGATGGTTATTAAACAGGCCCATAATTAACTTCTTAAGGCCGAATGAGAAGCAGTTGCCCCTGAATTTGTCCGTTTGAGCCATCGAATAGTGTAGCTCCTGTATCCAAAAATTGGAAGCGATAGATATACATTCCGTTAGATACGCGAGGTGGAATCACGGCTAATGGGATTTGATGTTCTCCGACAGGCAAAGGTTGAAGACCTTCGGCTTCCCAAACAATCTGGCCCTTTCCATTTATCAATTGCAACGACCAGGCCGAGGGCCCCGATGCACCGCTGATATCATAAGAAATAAAAAGATCACCTGCGGTCGGATTGGGCAGGAGTTGAGCAGAGTGAACTTGCCGGGCATCCTCCCTTCGAAATTCAATACGATATTGGATCTCATCCAGAACTCCTCCTCCAATTGGGGTATAGGTGACAGTCAAGCTATACCTACCTACCTGATCCAGGTCTAACCCGGCCGACCAATTCGCGCCCATAACCCGGCCTGTGTCCACTTTAGAAAAAGTTACAACCTCTTCCAAACCGTAAGCTGACCCATCCGGTTGCCTAAGCTCATAGCTTAATTGGTCTTCCGTAATGGGAACCACCCCATCAAATTTCCGGATGCGCATATCGAGTTTTGGACTTCGCCTTACCAAAGCACCCTGAGCTAAAACCTTATCATCAAAAGAAACTTCAAGGATGGGAGAAGCCGTCTCCTCGATCAGCTCGAAATTCGTAGATAGTATATTGTTTTCAAGACGCTTTTCCAAAACCTGACGATCAGAATTGATCTGTGCCGTTAGGGTGTAAGTTCCCGGCGACCATGAAGATGTTGGCAAATCCAGTGAAATGGAATCCTCAAGCATGAAATTTTCTACAAAAAGGGTATCTGAATACACTAATTCGCCCCGGCTCTGTATTCGGAGACTGATGGCGAGGGAGTCGATGGTCTGGTGTTCCCCTACAGAGGATATAATAGAAAACCATTGAAATGAGCTTCCCCGGAAAAATACAGAATCTGGTCGTTGATCATTCTTATTGGGCGCCCAGAAAAAATCGGGAATATGGGGTTGGTAAACTCGCAGATGATTCAAGTCAGGAGCTTGCCGCGTCTCGAAATTCATGAGTTGAGTAAAAAAGGAAAAGGCAGATAAGGTCTCCGGAACTTCCCAAATCACTGTGTCCGGAGTCGAAATATCAAATTCTTCCTGGTCTTCCGGGGACAATCCGCTTACCCGAACAGAATCGCCTTCATGCCCCAAATCGAAATCCACAGAAAGCGTTACGGTATCGGCATACAAGTCCACCGCTGATGTCTGAAAAAAGCCTTCGGGTAAGCGCCGCCCCATCGTCTCAGAGTTAATCAAAACATCTTCCGTGGAAAACAAAAAATCCTCTTGCAATCGATCAAATCCAGAAGGGTTTTGACGATAGAAAAAATTATACACCTGGCGCTCTTCCTGCATGAGATTTTGCAGCGTGGTCGATCCCCTGCGTTCCAGGGCTTCCAATAAACTGGTCCCATAGACTAAGGTGTCTGCCGCCCATTCGTCCAGTTGCAGGGATTGGCCGTTTCGCTCCCCATCAAAAATGGTAAAAATAAAAACGTTACTATGATCGGGTACGATACTATCCAAAAAGCGCACAGCGTCTGCCCGACTTGCAGAACTATCCGTCCGAAATACAAAAGCGCGCGTAGTTCGATTATCATTTACAGAGCCATACAACCCGCCAGGAGGGTTCGGCTGGAGGGTAAATATGAGGGTATCGATCACACATATTCCAATGCCTTCATCCACTAGATCCCAGGCGCGATTCACCGAACCGACGTTAATTCCATTGGCAACAAAATTCGGACTTTGAGCCCCCCCTTTGACCCGATTCTGGATCGTAATATTTAAAGCCTCTTTGGGTAGCTCGAGTCGGTAGCGGCTGGGAGTGACAAATAAACTATCGCTTTCAAGCCATTGACCGATGTGGCTTTGGTTCCAGCCTTCCCGGCCTGGAACGTGAACAAACGAAGCCGATTTCCACACCGTATCTATCCCTTCTGCGCTCAGCAGAGCTGCCCGCCAGTAATATACTCGTTCTGGCTCGAGGCGGAAAGGAAGAGCCCATTCAATGCGACCGCCACGACTGCTGATGTTCTTAAACTGAAGAAAAGTGCTGGAAAAATCAGCCACGGTGTCAATTTCAAATATATATTCAGCTCCGCCCGCTGTAGGATTGCTGGTATGCGCAACCAGATGTGTTGAGTCTGAAGAGACAATGGCATATTGATAAGGCCAGGCCAATTCTATTCCATTATTAAAGATAAAAAACGGAATCCCCGACTCACCTCCAATCTGAAGTTCATTATTGTTTCGCGCCGCAGGTAAGGGCGACTCATCGATGAGTCCTTCCGGGTCGATAAAAATTCGAATTCGGTTCAAGCCGCTTCCTTCATCCTCGCCCACTGCCCACTCAGTGGAAACTGTCATGCGATTGGCAGGTGCAGACACCTCGATGAACTGCTCATCCAGCAGAGTGCCGGTGGGACTGCGGCGCTCCAAACGTAGCGGAAGAGTTTGGTTTGCCGTACGTCCTAAATTGACCAAATCGAAACGAAGAGAAAAGCTGTCCTGCCCTACATTTATAGTTTGAGGTGAAATCCGGCTTGCACTAGGGTCAAAGGTGTAATCGGGACCTTTAGAATCAAAAATCCGTAAAGCCGGATCGCCAAAATACATCAGTTGCTGAACATGTCGAGGATCACTGCCGGCACGCTTTTCCAGGGCGGCGTGAAACATTTGAGCCATAGTCTGCTGATCAGCCAGTGCCCCCATTTCTGTGTAAAATTGTCTGGCAAACAAATATAAACGCGTGACTTCGCCCGGTCCGCTAGTCGCTATAGATCCAATAAACCCTCCACCTTCGAAGGAGCTATAGATCTCGCCTACACTGGCTTGCTCTGTATTGATGTTTCCGCCATAGCAACCCAATGCGATTAAAAAAGGATGTCGGGGGCTATTCTTATACTTCGATGGGATATTGATGTCAAAACCCAAACTGTTCGTAGCTGAATGACCAAAAAAGGTCACCAGGCTGCTACCCTCATTAATCTCATCGTATACTTCATCAGTTAGCGGTCGTTCTGTCGAGGAACTACTCCCCCGTTCAAATGTAAGCAGCTCCGGATCCCAGAAAGAACCTGAGAAACGCTCTGCCATATTTTCCATATAGGTCGTGATCAAAGGCTGAATTTCTCCGCCCCCAACAAGGTGTAATACTTTTTTCCGCCAAAAAGTATTTTCGGCTAAAGGCGTTTGCGGACGAGATTCCTGAAGTTGAATCTTTTCCAAATAATCCCAAATGCCCTCCTCTGACTCGACAGAAAGTCGGCCCACCGGAAAAATGGGTGCTGAGGCACCCGGCCGGGCAAAAAGTAAATGGTCGGAACTGGGGTAGCCATAAGTAGGTACCGTAAACCCACGATGTGCTTCCGTTGCGAGTGATTCCGGGTCACGAATATATCGATATTCCCGACCCTTACCTATGATAAATATCATGGGGTTGCGCACAGAGGCCGTATCCAAATCCTGAGCAAACCGACGAACGCCCAGGGGATGCCGCGGAACGCCAAACCCGTATTTCAAATAAAGATCCTCTACATTGATTACGGCCACATCGTATGCCCCCCCGGCTTCAGAGGATCTGTAATCTGCATATTCTTGTATCGCCCGGTTATCGGCACCGCCGGCAAGCCGTTTACTCGTTAAAATTACATAATCTGCATCGAGGTAGGCCGTTCCCAAATTGGACTCCACTCTGGCAGGGGCAGGCAACTGTCGGATCGCAGATTTCTGTGCGTATAAGAATTCGTGTGGGCCCGGACTCTCACTTAACCAACTTGCCCCCTCCGGCGAAAAAACATACCGGATCTCATTCGTCAGATCGTAATAAACGGTAGAATCGGCTAGCCCCCCTTGCCAATCCAGGACTACACGTCCCGTATCCAGAGCACCTTGTCCTTCCATGGCTTCTCCTCTCAGCTGTGAATGGTAAATCAGCTGTTGCTCTGCAACATAAAACCGATCGCGGTTATCTATCCGACCTTCCAGGGTATATTGAATAGGGTTTTGTAGATCTTCGGCATCTACGTTTACTGCCACATTCTCCAGAATAAAACTGCCCCGGTCTTCCTGCCAGCGCTCTTCTCCATTGATGGAAAAAGCAAAGTCGTGCTGACCAAAATCTCCAATAAAACGCAAACTCAATTGCCCCGGACTTCCCGGCTCTGGATTCACTGCCGAAACCGTCCCCTCAAAAGAATGAGTCCGCTCTGATGCAAAACCTTCTCCAGCTTGAAACTCCGACAGGAAAATATTTGCACCACCTATCTTCGAGTATGGTTTCACCCATTGCTCAGAAAAAATACGTGTATCCGTCCGCACATATGAATTCCGTTGAGACGCATCCAAAGGCGGTAGAACGGGATAGACCGTCTGCCCGATATTTGATCCGGTTTCTGACCAACTCAGGTAGTAGTGCGCGGTATCACTAAACATACTATAGCCCGGATTCAATAGCTCTTCCGCCCGGCCCGACATCAAAAGCGAGTCCACACCCGCATCCGGCTCATGCGCAGCAAATTCCAAATACATTCGATCACCCTCGTCATCTACAAAAACAGGTATGCGTTGACCTTCGCGCCATAATTCCCACGCTCCGGGCTCAATATCCTCCCAGGGAATATCCGTTTCGAGTAGCACCTCCTGAGATAATCGGTACACGCCCGCCTCCGTTATGGGGATATGATAATACGATTGATCGGCATTCCACCAAGCCTGCTGCGCAACAAGGCTAGATCCCAAACACCATAAAATTGAAATAATTGCGACCCGCATTCTAATTATTTTCAGTTTCTCAATATATCTACTTTTTCCAATCATCACAAGCATATTATGTGTTTAGTTTCTTAAATGTGCATATAATGACTAATAATTTGGGCGGTCCGCCCTCAGAAGGGACCACCCGCCAGCCAGGCCCCTTCTTCGGCCGGCGCTATGTTCGGGGCTGTCGGTCCTTACGCCCTCACCTTGCAGGCTCGGGCTTCGGACGCCCGCACTGCGGCGGGCCCCAAGCTCTCGGTCTCCCGGCCTCCCTGGCCGCTCGCCCGGAGCCTACCAGCGCTACCGCGAAGAGCTCGGTCCCTCATAACTTATACTCGCGGCCACAGGGTAATGATCAGAAAATGGCAAATGTCCCACTTGATGATGCTTGGTTTCCCAATTCTCATCGTGAAAAATATGGTCTATCCGTAAAAAGGGTAAATTGCCGGCATATGTCGAAGAAACACCACGTCCCTTCTTCTTAAACGTATCCGTATATCGCACCCTAAGCTTTCGGTATATAAAAGAATGTGGGCCTTCATTGAAGTCCCCGGCTATAATGACAGGATATGGACTTTGCTCTGCATGTGCTATCAAAACCTCCAATTGTTCCGCTCGCTGTTCTGCCGTTCGTAAATACAGGCGAAAAACCTGTTTGATTTTCTGCATATTTTCACCTTTTGCCATCTCATCCTCCTTCAAAAAAGGCTGCGTAATGTCGCTGACCTGATTAGATTGCAAGTGTACATTGTACACTCGAAAAGTAACATTCTCCCCTTGCACATCAGCATAAATAGCGCCATTAACTGAATTGCCAAAATCAATGCAGCCCGTATGAACGAATGGTCTTCGGCTCAAAATGGAGGGGCCCCGGTTCTTACAGCGATGACTGTGCTTCAGGCGTTCGAGACCCGGGAGAGGATAAGTGATGTTTTTGACATTCTCCTGAAGACATACAATATCCAATTTGGGGTATGACTTTAGGAATTTGTTCCACTCCTCAATTTTCTTTGCCCAATCCGCCTCTTTCTTCTCTTCTTGAATTTCGCGACCATGGTGGATATTATATGTCAAAACCACCCAGTCATCTTCACTCTGCTCAAAAAAAGTGCTGTTCCACTGCAAAAAATGAGTTGCGCTGGGCCAACTTAAGAGTAAGCACACCAGAGAAATAACAACATACTTCTTGAAATGCCAAAGCCAGAATGCCACGAAGAAAAGATGAAGAACGATGGTATAAGGAAACAAAAATCCCAATAGGGGGAAATAGGGACTAAATGAAGGCGGAACATAAATTGAAAACAACACAATCATCGTAATAAGTCCGAGCAGGCTATTGCCAATGATTGCGATGAGGTGTAAGATCTTCACGGACAGACTTATTTTTTTGACGCCTGATAAAGGAACTCTTTTTCTTCCTCAGAAAGGCTATCATATCCCTTTTGTGAGATCTTATCTAAAATAGCATCTACCGTTTCCTGCACATCGGCTTCTCGTCCGCTTTTAGGCTGCCGAGGTTCTCCTCGCATATCATATACACGGGCCTTCGACTTTCGGCGCTTTTTGGGTCCTTCGAGAATGGCCAGCACCATATTTTGGACTTTCATTACCGGCTTGCCAATTTCCACCCCTGATCGCAAAGCGTAAATGTAAAACCAGCCCATGGCCGCACCTCCGAGATGAGCTACATGGCCGCCCACATTAGTCGATCCGGCTAATCGGAAAATATCTAATAGCAAGATCGCGAGGACGATATATTTTAGCTTTACACTTCCGATAATAAGCAGGCGCATCATGTAATCCGGAGCGATAACCCCTGCGGCTAAGACGATAGCCATAGTGGCTCCTGAAGCCCCAATCGCATAAGAAGTTCCGGATATATAGCCCAGTGTAGTAGCTGAAAGGACAAAGGCTATGCCGCCAAGTAGTCCACCATAAATATAGATGGGAAGCATGTGATGGTCTCCGATCAGGTCGCCGACGATGCGGCCAAACCAATAAAGAAATAGCATGTTCCATAAAATGTGCCAAAAACCATCGTGGACAAACATATGGGTGATCCAGGCCCAGGGGTGGGTGAGATTATGCATCCAGTCATTGGAAAGAGCAAACACATTGCGAATACTGTCGTATAAGCCCGGTGCTGCACCGTGCAAAAAAACGTAAAGTAAATTTAAGGCTATGTAGACAAATAGGTTGATGAATATCAACCGGGTAATCATATTTCCCTTTTGAAATTCATTGCGTACATCCTGTATTATCGATTGAAACATTATTCTTATTTATCCTAAAACAGTATAAAGGTCGTTAAAAGTTTTCAAGAGTACAGGTTTCCGTCACTTTTCCAGTAATATAGGGTCAAAAAGCCAAAAAGGGCCCCTCCAACGTGGGCAAAATGGGCAATACCTGACCCGATATTCGCAATACCTAAAAAAAGCTCTATCGCTCCAAAGATCAAAACAAAATACTTTGCCTTCATCGGAATGGGTGGAATTAACAACATTATGCGCGACTCCGGGAACATGAAACCAAAGCCCGCCAGCAAACCAAAAACAGCTCCACTAGCGCCCAACATAGGTATATTTTCGGAATATACAGGCTCTCCCATATAATTCAACTCAATGAACTTAACGCCCAAATACAGAGCCAGGGCTCCCAAGCCCGTTATAAAGTAAAATTTTAAAAACTTTGATCGCCCCCAGACCGATTCCAGTGCACTTCCGAACATGTACAGGGCAAACATATTAAAGAAAAGATGCCCGATACTGGCATGCATAAACATGTGTGTGATAATCTGATACGGGCGAAAGAAAGGCGATTCGGGGTAAAACATCGCTAAGCTTAAGCGTTGCCAATCCCCTAAATTGTAATTATCTCCTGCAATGAGAGACATGGGGCTTTCGGGCCCCTGCCCCAAAAGAAATAGGGTGCCAAAGTACATCGCAATATTAATCAGAATCAGATGTTTGACCGTATCAGTTATTCTTAGCATTATTGTTTTTTACTGAATTTCTTTTGTAAATCTTTCAAGGTATAGGTGATAAAACACGGTCGACCGCCCGGTGAATAGGTCGGCTCCTCACAGGCAAACAATTGGGACACCAAGTGCTCTATCTCTTCTGCTGCCAACTCCTTGCCCTTCTTTATGCAAGACGTTCGAGCCAACATCGTAGAAACATTTTGATCGATTGATAGTTGGTTATCCTGGTCATTTTTATAATCATCGAGCAATTGGAGCAGAATCTGCTCACCGTCGGAATCGAGTAACCCCATGGCTGGCAAACCCTGTAAAATAAAGGTATTGGCACCAAAAGGTTCAATATCGAACCCCAGAGAGGTCAAAGTGGGTAACATTTGCTCAAATATTTGCGCATCTCCGGCAGAAAACTCTACTGTTGTCGGATACAGCTCCCGCTGTGTTTGAACATCTTGCTCTTCCAGCATTTTCAGATACTTTTCATACAAAATGCGCTCATGTGCCAGAGATTGATCAATCAACAGAAATCCGGATCGAATCGGGCTAATGATATAAGAACGGTGAATTTGATAAGGCGCAGATATAGTAGGCTCAGCAAATAACTCTCCCTCAGATTCGGAGTCGGGTTGCACTTTACTGCTGAGAATAAACTCGCCGGCCGCTCTCTCCTCGTCGGGCTGAGGGCGCACCCCTTCGAGAAATTGTGCCCAGTCCTCATCCGATTGCGATGGCTGTGGCGGGCGTGCCTTTCCTTTTGATGAGGTCGAGGAGCCAGAATCACCCTGAAAAAAGCGATTTTCAGATTCAAAATCTAAACTGGGCATGACCTGAAATTTACCCAGTGCATGGCGCACAGCAACCTTTAAGTAATTGTAAATGGCACGCTGATTCTCAAATTTAACCTCTTGTTTGGTCGGGTGGACATTCACATCCAGCTGCGCGGGATCCATTTCCAAATAAATGACATACACCGGCTTGTGATCTTTGGGAATTAAGCCCTCATAGGCTGACTTTAAAGCATGAAACAGATATCCACTTTTGAAAAATCGACGATTGACAAAAAAATACTGCTCTTCAGGTCGCTTTCTACTTTTTTCCGGTTTGCCGACATACCCTTTTATCGACACCATCTCTGTGGACTCTTCCACAGGCAGAAGAAAGCTTGCCCAGTTTTTCCCCAGCAAATCAACGATTCGTGGCTTTAAGCTCTGTGCGGGCAGTTTGAAAAGAGTTTTTTCATTGTGGGTAAAGGTAAATGCGACTTCGGGGTATGCCATAGCTACCCTGCGAAACTCCTCCTGAATATGTTTGAGTTCTACAGGATCACTTTTTAGGAATTTTCGCCGCGCGGGCACATTGTAAAATAAGTTTTTCACCTGAATGCTTGTTCCTGCAGGAAAAGCGCACTCCCCCTGTTTTTGAACTTCGGATCCCTCGATGACAATATGTGTCGCCGCTTCTTGCTCACGGGTCCGCGTTTTCAATTCTACCTGTGCGACGGCAGCAATGGAGGCTAAAGCTTCCCCCCGAAAACCCATGGTTCGAATATCAAACAAATCAGCCGAGGATTTTATTTTGGATGTGGCGTGTCGCTCAAAACTCAATCGGGCATCCTGCGGATCCATTCCAACTCCATCATCAATGACCTGAATCCGGCTTTTACCGGAATGGGTAACAATAAGCTCAATCTGTTGGGCATCGGCATCAATCGCGTTTTCCAATAACTCCTTGACGATAGAGGCTGGCCGCTGGATAACTTCACCCGCGGCTATTTGATTGGCAATGGAATCGGGTAATAATTCAATCATTACTCTATGGCAGTTTCAATGGCAGGCAAAAACTGAATAAATAGGAAATATGTCAGTCCCACTAATAACATGAGAATGACTAAGATACGGATATTGCTCTGGCGATTAGCCCGCCGACTGATATTGCGGTGTTTTTGATACCGGCTTTTATAGGATTGAGCTATGCGTGACTTTGAATCAGCCATATCAATCTGCTTCTCACTTTTAGCCGCCTTTACTCGTTTCTGCAGATCCTCTTTATCAGGGTCGTAGTGTTGCGGAACGTATTGAAAGCGCAAGTGTCCGGGCGTTCGAAATAGGTTTAAGCGAAACATTTAATTTTGATTTACCAAGTGGCAAGATACCAATTCCTGCTATGACTTCCAATTGATTCTTGAGTTGATGAAAATACCAATATTCTCATTTTTATATGGATAAGACAAATTAAGATGTACTTTTGTTATTCATTATACATCCATCGGCATGAGCGACCATATTGAACACGAATGCGGACTGGCCTTTATCCGTTTGCTACATCCCTTATCGTACTACTACGACAAATACGGAACGAATTTGTACGGCTTAAACAAGTTGCAACTCTTAATGCAGAAGCAACGGAATCGGGGTCAGGATGGGGCCGGCCTTGCCACTATTAAGCTGGATGCCTCACCAGGTGAGCGATATATATCACGAAAACGATCCAATAGCCCAAAATATCTTAAAGATTTATACACCTCTGTGTTTAGCTATTTTGATGGCTTAAGTCCAGAGCAATTAGCTGATAGTGAGTATCTAAAAAAGAATTTGCCTTTTACCGGCGAGGTCCTTTTGGGGCACCTACGTTATGGTACCCACGGCTCCAATAGCATAGAAACCGTGCACCCTTTTCTACGGCAAAACAACTGGATGACGAGGAATCTGGTCATAGCCGGAAACTTCAACTTAACGAATGTAGACGAGCTCTTTGATGAATTAGTCCAACTGGGTCAGTTTCCTAAAGAAAAATCGGATACTGTAACCGTCCTGGAAAAAATTGGTCATTTTTTGGATGATGAGGTTCAGCGATTATACAATTGGTTCAAACCTGACGGCTACTCTAATCAGGAAATTAACCAGCTCATATTTAAGCATTTAGACATTCAAAGAGTGATGTCCCGTGCTCACAAAAAGTTTGACGGCGGTTACGTCATGGCCGGTATGGTGGGGCACGGCGACGGATTTATATTGCGCGACCCCTCCGGCATCCGTCCCGCCTTTTTCTATCAGGACGATGAGGTGGTGGTCGTTGCTTCAGAGCGTCCGGCTATTCAAACCGCCTTTAATGTCTCTGTAAATACCATTCAGGAAGTGGCGCCCGGCCATGTGTTGACCGTGAAGCGCGATGGCAGAGTTTCTATGAAACCCTACATGGAGCCGTTAGAGAAACACTCCTGTTCTTTTGAACGGATTTATTTCAGTCGGGGCACAGATCGCGATATCTACATGGAGCGCAAACAGCTGGGGGCTCAGCTGGCAGAGGAAGTGTTGGAAATGGTTGATTTCGATCTGGAGAATACTGTATTTTCATACGTTCCTAACACTGCAGAAACAGCGTATTATGGCCTCATTGAGGGCATTGAGCATATATTCGACGATCGGAAAGCGAAACAAATTACCGATTTGAAAAAAGTGACGCCTAAAAAGATACGCAGCATTTTGCAACAGCGTCCACGCGTGGAAAAACTGGTGGTCAAAGATGCCAAAATGCGAACATTTATTGCGGACGAGGTCGTTCGGGGAGACATGGTTTCTCACGTGTACGACGTAACGTATGGGATAGTCAAGAATGGAAAAGATAGTCTGGTATTGCTCGATGATAGTATCGTTCGAGGAACCACGATGCGGGACAGCATTATAAAAATTGTAGCTCGATTGAACCCCAGGCGAATTATTGTTTTGTCCTCTGCGCCTCAGATTCGATACCCCGATTGCTACGGCATTGATATGTCTAAAATGAATGATTTTGCGGCATTTCAGGCCGCAATTGCCTTGCTGAAAGAGCGAGGCGAGTTATCCCTTTTGGATGACATTTATAAGTCGTGCAAAGCTCAGCTAAAACTACCGAAAGAGAAAGTAACAAATGAGGTGAAACGCTTATACGCCCCCTTTAGCTATGAGGAGATTTCCAAAAAGATCTCAGAGATTTTGCGACCTGCCGACCTGGACATTCCCGTCGATATCGTTTATCAAACACCGGAAGGTCTGGCGAAAGCCTGTCCTCAACATACGGGGCGCTGGTACTTTACAGGGGATTATCCAACCCCTGGAGGTAATCGGGTCGTAAATCGCGCGTTTATTAACTTTATGGAAAATAAAAACGAGCGAGCCTATTGAAAAGGTTGGTTAATTTGTTGCATCCTGGGTAGTGAATTATGCAGCTTAGCTCGATTGTTATCCTTTTCACAACTGCCCCTTGCAAAAACCAGTAGCTGGAAGTTTACGAAACTTAACTACTTCGATACCACCTCTATGCCACGGGCCATGGTTTTTTCAATATCTTGATTCACCACTACATCCCCGCTCTTCAAATCATTCACCTGTTTCTGGATGACCTTGTTTTGTTCATTACCCCAAAGGACCAAAAGATGCCGTTCTGGGTTTCGGTTCAGAAATGACCGGGACTCTGCCACGATGTCCTCATCCCAATTGATATGACGGAAACCCACAAACGGCTGATATTTTATCTTCTGATCATGGTAGAGAGTATAAAACCGCAAAGTGGGAGCGCCACTATGATTGACAAAAACAGCGAAAGACGAGTCTGCTGGTAGCGCAATTTCATCCAGCACCTCCCGGGTTTCCGCTATCAGGCAGTGGTTCTCCGGTAGCATATACTTCCATCCCGACATTTGAGCCCCCACAAAAAGTGTACTAAGCAGGAGGAGAGTCCGTCCCGGCGTTCCTGCGGAATTCCACAGTGCTCGGAGACCGATGGCCATAAGGATAAAAAATAGGGGCGCAAAAAAAATGAGCAGCCTTGGAATGAATGAATAATAATGCAATAACGAAGCGACAACAGCGCATATCCCCGGAAAAATCAGAAGGATTAAGACTCCGGCCTTATTTTTAGCCATGGAAATGATCCCAGCAACTGCAGTGATGCCCACCCAAATAAAAACAATAACTGTTTTCCCAATAAAAACTTGAATGAGACCGGAAATAATTTTACTGTTCTGGATCCAACTTTCCTTTTGCCATAGAGCATAATCGAAAAAATACTGTTCATGGTAGCTTTGCAAATAATCCGATTCGGCATCACTTTTAAGAATGGTAAAAAAGTAAAATAAAAACTGGGCAATCCAGATCAGACCGGGAATCGATAAATAAGGTAAAAGAGCCGAAGCCTTTTTGTCCTGTGCAGACTGGTAAAGATAATACATGCCAATGGACCCTAAAACAAAGACGGAGGGCATCGAAGTCCAGATGGCAGCTGAACCCAGCAAGGTCCAAAATAGAATTCCTTTTCGGGTCAGAATAAAGGAATAATGATACTTTAGGGTGACTAAAATGAATAGAAGACTGAGCATAGCATCTGTAGTATACTGCTTGAGTAAGTCACTCTGAAAAATCATAATGTGCGAGATGCCGAATAGAATGAGAACGATGCCGATATATAAATAAGGCAGCTGAATCCGGGATTGACGGCATAAACGAACAATGAGATAGACACTCATAAATGAAGATATTAGTGCCGGCGCCCTCAACGCGTATTCATTCATGCCGAAAATAAAGGTGGATAGTTTGACCCCTGTGAGAAAGAGCGGCGGAGCATACTGCTCGTAGTCTAGGGATTGCCACAAACCCCAAAAATTTCGCTCAGCGATATTCATAGCCACATTAGCTTCGTCTATCATCAGTGAATTTCCGTGGAGAAAGGCCTTAAGTCGCAGGAAGACTACAACAAAGATGATGAGCGCTAGTAGCATGCGGCTCAAACCGGTTCGATGTTTTCGAAAAAGGGGAAATGACGCAACATTCATCTTATGCAGTTTCAAGACTTGAATCTACAAAGAAATTGTTTGAGATGGTGACTGTGGGGTTTCCCTTCAAGAAATTCAATCTAAGCTGTTGCTATCTTATTCTAATCCGCGCAATCCGGCCGCTGTAGCCTATTTTGTGCATGGAACACAGGTTTTAGGGATGGTTAGGATTTGCGCAGCCATCATATGGGCTTGCATTCCCGCTAGAGCACACCTTTCTCAAACAACCGAAAAAAACTCGGGAATCTCGCGCAATACCGCCGTCGGCGGCACGAAGGTCCGCGTTTTATCGCCTGTTTTGTGAATGCAACATAAATTGGGCATGATTCGCAGGAGGCTTCAAGCTACCGCGATCTTCTGCGCAAGGGATGGTAAGGGCCCCGCCCATGGGCGAGGGGTGCGAATGTTGAGACGCAAGACCTTGCGTCTCACATGAGCACGGAGCGTCCCGAGGCCGCCTCCCTTTTTGATGGGAGGCGGCTCGAGGATAAAAGACGCGAACCCCTGCACAGCCCGACCCTCGAGGGCCGCCGACAGGCGGACCTCGGGGATGCGCCCAAAAAGAAAAAAAGCCTAACTGACCACGGTGCGTGGCGTGTTGTAGGGCAAACGGGTTAAAAGTTCGTAATTGAGCTGACTACTCAGTTCGCCAAAGGAGTCGACGCTAATGGTAAGGTCCCCCTGGCCGCCAATGAGAACCACCTCATCGCCTTTCTCGACACTCTCGAGATTGGTGACGTCAACCAGGATCATATTCATGTTGACAATGCTGATGACACTCATGCGCTGTCCATGGATAAGAACGCGGCCTTGATTACTGAGGGAGCGAGTGTATCCATAAGCATACCCTACGGGAACAGCGGCGATAGTCATATCGGTTTCGGTGAGGTAGGAGGTACCGTACCCTACAAAATCGCCGGCGGGTACTTCTTTTAGGGACATAATTTTGCTGCGCCATTTAATGGCTCGCCGAAGAGGGTCGCGTTGATCCTGTGTTTCATTCAGGCAGCGAATGAGGGTTTCTTTGCTGGGCCAATAGCCATACTGAAGGATACCCACCCGGGCCATGTCCATTTTAGTTTCGGGGAAACCGAGTAGAGCTGCTGAGCAGGCGGTATGATATATTTGGGGAGTGATCTTGCGCTCTTTACCTTGCTCGACGACCTGATGAAACGTTTTAATCTGGTTTTGGACGCGATAATAATTGGCATAACTCTCTGCTCCGGCATAGTGTGTGCAGAGTCCCACATACTCAAATTGTTGATGGTGCTTCTTAAGGTATTGAAAAACCTGGGGCATTAGGGCCAGGCTCATGCCTGTTCGGTTCATTCCGGTTTCCACTTCGAGGTGAATTCGAGCGGGCTTTCCCACTTTTAGAGCGGCTTCTCGTGCCTTTTCCAGGCGATCCGTTTCAAAAACATAAAATTCGATCTCTTCTTCGATGACCCACTCCAGGGCATCATTATCGACCATACCCATAATCATAATAGTGGTATTAGGCTGCGCCACCTTTTTGACCCGGTAGGCTTCATTGGTGCTAAACACAGAGAAATGTCGAACTCCGCACCGCTGGGCGATGGGTACAAAAACTTCAATACCGTGGCCATAAGCATTTCCTTTGACCACGGAGGAAAAAAGCGTATCTTCTCCAGTTAAGCTTTGGATAAATTCAATATTGTTCTTGACGTTGGACTCACTGATCAATATTTCTGCAGTATACCACATATTAGGAATTCAACAGGTGATGAATAAGAGAATAAAATACTCGAATTCCATCGGGAATGATCTCATCGGGAAAGTCATATTCCGGGTGGTGGAGTACAGGCTGATCTTCTCCAGCACCAAGACCAAACATAAGACTGGGAAACTGCTGGCTGAAGGCGCCAAAGTCTTCGCCCCACCGAAACGGGCGAGCCTGGTCAATGGCCTGAAAATCGAGCTCTTTGGCGACCTTTCTTAGGGCCTCAATGAGATCGGGATCTTGATTGACCGTCGGAAAGACCTCTAAATATTCAATATGGTGTTGAAGTCCGTAATCGTGAGCAAGGTGTTTCACTTTATCTTCTAATTCCGATACGAGCGTTTCCATTTGTTCCGTGGTCCAACATCGGCAGGTGAGGTGTAATTCCCCCTTACTGGGTGAGGTTCCGTAGGCTTTTTGCCCCATTTTAAGGAAAATCGGGGTGAGAAGTTGAAAGTCGTCCTCATTGGGATCATTCTTCGTTTGCTCCTTCACGTAATCTAAAAGGTCGGCAAGCGCTGAAGCGGGGCTCCGGCCTTGCTCGGGTTCAGCGGCATGAGCAATTTGACCTCTCAGTTTAATAATAACTGAACGCACAGAGGCGGTAAAGTAATCCGGGATGATGATAACCGACTTTTTGGGGAATTTGGGCACATTGTGCAGGGCCAGGGCAAAATCGGGTTTGATATCAAAAGCTACATCATCCAGCACCGCCTGAGCGCCCTGGGCATTTTCTTCTGAAGGTTGAAACAGAATGTAAACCGTGCCCCTTTTGGGCCGGTTTTGAGCAATAAAATGGGCCAACCCAAGTCCAATCGTACTGTGCCCGTCGTGGCCGCATTTGTGAGCAACCCCCTCATTATGGCTGATGTACTCCAAATCTTCATTAGCCTCTGTGATGGGCAGGGCGTCAATATCTACTCTAACGAGCACGCTGGGACCCTCTGATTCACCGCGATATTCGGCCAATAGCCCCGTTCCTCCGACTTCTGTAAGTTTGTCCGGCCAGCTGGTTTTGAGTCTGTAGCTGAGGAAGGCTTGTGTATTATTCTCTTCTCCGGAGAGTTCTGGATTTTGGTGTAAATGTCGCCGAACTTCGACCAGATCTTTATGCCTCTTTTTTAACCAGTTTTCCAATGAATCCATATGTCTTATTTCAAACAACAAGCTAAGGATAAATGCGGAAAAGAAAAAACTGGCCGTTGAAAATCGATTCTGACATTTCCATGCCCCGGCATATCCATAGGATAATATTGCAGTTGGGAAACTTACCCCAATTATTTATTGTTATGAATATAAAGGGTTAAAATGCGTTTTTTCATATTCATGTTGTTAGCGAGTTCACTCGTGGCTCAACAAGCGGAGAATATTAGTTTAGTTTATAACTATGATGATCCAGATCTTCCCGAGAGATTTTCTGGCCAACAATATAATGATTGCTGGGGCTATGTGGGTCCCGATGGGGAAGAGGTCGCAATCATTGGCACTTTAGACTCGGTCCTGTTTTTTGATATTTCAGATATTAATGATGTGATCAAGCTACCCGGTGTCGAATTTGGAGCACGATCCTCGTGGAGAGACTTTAAAACCTATGAAAACTATTGTTATGCTGTGGCTGATCAAGGAACTGAAGGTTTAGGTATCATCAATATGGATTCACTCCAGGCAGGCGTTGTTACTGCTCGACAGGAAACGGCTCATTTCAGTCGAGGTCATAGCGTTTGGATTGATACCGCAACGGCAAAACTGTATGTCGCCGGAGCAAATACTGAACGCCAAGGTCTCATCATTTATGATTTATCTGTAGACCCTTACCATCCTACCCTTTGGGCTCAATATGACCTAGGAGATTATGGAATCGGATGCGTTAGTACCTATGTTCACGATCTTCATGTGCGCAATGATACCGCTTATTGTAATATGAATTCTACTTGCGGTTTTTATGTCTTAGATGTATCTAGCACGACGCCGACTATTCTTGGCTCACTTGCACCTGATGCCTTTGATGGGGGATATAATCACAGTAATTGGGTAAGTGAGGATGGGAGTTTTGCCGCAGTAGCGGCGGAAACCTTTGGTTTGCCGCTATATATGGTAGATTTAGAAGATCTAGGAAACATGGGGGTCATAGGCTCCTTCCAGGAACCACTATTTGAGCCCGACTCGAATGCCAATATTGTTCACAACCCCTTTATACGAGGGAACCTCTGTTTTATAGCTTATTATCACGACGGTCTTCAGGTTTTGGATGTATCCGACCCCTCCAATCCGGTCAGGGTGGGTTATTATGATACAGACACGGACCCCACAACTTATAGTGGTTTTTCCGGCGCCTGGGGAACCTATCCTTATTTCCCTAGCGGACTCGTGATCGCATCAGACATGAAGAAAGGCCTGTTTGTTTTGGAGTTAGATCAGTCGCTTCTGGCCGCAGAGTGGCATGAGTTTATCGCAAGTTATACGGATGAAAGGTTTTTTGAGTTACAAACAGACTTTCAAACGACCTATATTTTGGATCGGGTGGATGTGCAATGGTCACCGGATGGAATCGCTTTTGAAGATTGGGCCCATATTCAGCCCGATAAGTTTACGCAGCGATCGTATACCTGGTCCGGACTCATTGAACGCCCACAAGCTGCTGCTTTTTACGTCCGCTTACGGACGCTGGAAAAAGATGGTGCCTTTTCGTATTCCCCTATCCGACGTATCTCAGCAATTCCCTCACAGAAAAACAGGGTATACCCTCAACCGGCAGCACACCAAATTCAAATTGAAAGCACAGAGCAGGGATACTGGGAATTATGGAGTCTCCAGGGTCAGAAGTTATTTGAGGTTCAGCTCAGCGCTGATACTCAATCAGAGGTTTTACCCTCCTCAATTCCTTCCGGCGCTCATGTCGGCGTTTGGAGATCCCGCGCAGGCACGATTTTAGGCCAGAAGACCGTCATCATTCAGCGTTGACATGAGATTGCAAACCGACAGGAACAAAATAAAATTTGCCTGTTCTTCTATCTGTATCGATAAAACCATACCTTTGTAGGAGATGGCGTAAACAGCAAGTCTGCAACTTGCCGGAATATCGTTCCACTTTCGTTAACAAAATCTACAAGAAATGAGACTATACAACCGCGTCAATGGCGAGGAGTTGAAGCAACGCATGCTGCAAAGCGATGATGGTCGGATCACACTTTCATTTTATCGCTACTATCAGCTGGGAAATCCGGAGTTATTCAGAGATCACTTGTATTTAAAGCTTTACCCGCTGGAGGTTTTTGGGCGTATTTATGTGGCCCAAGAAGGGATCAATGGTCAGATTTCCGTTCCCAAAGATCGGTGGGAAGAGTTTGAAGAGGTGTTACACTCCATTCTATTTCTTCGGGATATCCGATTGAATATAGCAATTGATGATAATGGTAAATCATTTTTCAAATTAAAAATTAAGGTTCGCCCCAAAATCGTCGCCGACGGTTTGAACGATGAGAGTTTTGACGTCACTGAACGCGGCAAGCATCTCGATGCGCTGTCATTTAATCAATTGAGCGCTCAGGAGGATACCTACGTAGTGGATATGAGAAACCACTACGAATGGGAGGTTGGACATTTTAAAGATGCTGTTTTACCCGATGTAGAAACCTTTCGCGAGTGTTTACCTCAGGTGGAAGAACTTATGTCGGACAAGAAAGATAAGCATATTGTGATGTATTGTACTGGCGGTATTCGTTGTGAAAAAGCGAGCGCATATTTGAAGCATCGCGGCTTTGAACATGTTTACCAACTAGATGGAGGAATCATCCAATATGCCCGGGAAGTAGAAGAAAAAGGGTTGGAAAACAAGTTCGTGGGAAAGAACTTTGTTTTTGATGAGCGATTGGGGGAACGTATTTCTGAGGATGTCATAGCTAAATGTCACCAGTGCGGCACCCCTTGCGATACACACGTGAACTGTGCTAACGATGCCTGTCACATCTTGTTTATTCAGTGTTCGGAATGCGCTGAGAAATATGACGACTGTTGCTCACAAAAATGTGCAGACTTTAATGCTTTACCCGAAGAACAACGGGTAGAACTTCGGAAACACCTCAGTTTCAACGGGACGAAGATGGGTAAAGGGCGCTATAAGGCCTATCGGAAAGATGAGCCTCTGGATACCTCCTCTCTAAAGTCTTTGGAAGAATTACTCCATCGCCGAGAAAAAATTTCGCTTCCACATGTGAAGCAAAAGTGAGTTCTTAAAGGATTATAAACCTTTATTTCTTCTTTTAAATGACATTGTGGATAAATCGTGTCCATTCAAATCGAATTTGGTACGATATTTTCTATTCATATACTATTAACCTCGAGTAAAAACTATATGCTGCAAAAAACGATCATACAAGGTCGACTAGATTTTGGAAAACAGCGCGCCTTCGACAAGGCCTTAAAGATGTATAGACATCGTCTGGAAAATTATTATAAAACGGAGATTCTGTTTAAGGAGGAAGAAACTCTTTTTAACAGTGAAGACTTGAGTCTTGTCATTGAGCGTAATGTCACTCAAACCACGGACAAATATTGGAAAAATACGATCGATATCTTGAGCTATCTAGCCCAGTTTGCTGTTGCCGGTAAAATCTGCGCCTGGATGCTCGAGGAAGGAAATATTCTGGATTATCATCTGATTGAACCCGATAGTGACAAAATGGTCGTCAGACATTTTCAGAAAGGCCGGCAATTAGTGGATAAATCCGGAAAGGAAGAAGATGCCATTAAAGCCCTGGACAAAGCCATAAAAAAATACAATAAACACTCGCAGGCTTATGAGCGACGAGGACATCTGAATTATCATTTAAAGAACACCGAGGAAGCTTTGCACGACTTTTCAAAGTCCATTCATTTGGACTACACTAATGCGGATGCCTACTATGGTCGGGGGCATGTATACCTTCGACAAAAATCTTACGAGAAGGCCATAGAGGATTTTGAGTCCACCGCAAAATATGCGATTGCCTTACAGCCGATTTACTGGAAAGCGCGTTTACATCTGGCAGAATGCTACATGCGAGTCAATAAATATGATAAGGCGGAATTTAACCTCAAGTTGTTCACCAATCGGGATTTCAATAAAGAAAACCCGAATTATGCCGAACGTTCACGCGCTTTTGCCAAATACGGTGAAACTCTGATTGCCCTCGAAAAATACGACGAAGCTGCAAAAGCTCTGGATCAGGCAATAGAAGAGTCCAATACTGATTCTGAAGATAAGCGATTAGCGGAGCGCCTGCGCACACGTGGATGGGCCAAATATAAAGCCGGTCGGAAAGGATATTTATCCGATTGGAAAAAGGCTGTCAAACTGGGCGACAAAAAAGCCGAGTCCTGGCTTCTGGAATATGCCTAAAGTTGCTCTTCATTCAGAATGCGATTCCAAAAAATCGGGGCCTGATGAGCCCAAAACATTTCTGAAGGTAATTTCGTGGGCGCTTTCCAGCGACCTGAATGTATGGATTCCATGAGGCTATTCAGACCCGCACTCATTTCGGATAAGCTATGTTTCTCCGTAAAAAAACACCTTCCCTTTCCCACCGTTTCTACCCAATACCGAAGCTCTTCATCAAGTGGACCGGTGACAATGGCAAAAATAGGTCGCTGCGCACCCAAATATTCAAACAATTTCGCATTCAACACTCCCTTTTGCCTGGCGTGAGACCAACTAAGCAACAAATTGATATGGCTCTCTTTCTGATGCAAAAGGGCTTGTGTCATAGAGGTTGATGCATGCATGGTACAGAACGCATCCACATTAAAGTTCTGCGCCTTAGATTGACATTCGATGGCATCCGGACCAAAATACCGAAATTGAATATGTTCGCTCTCATCGAAATGGCCGAAACGCGAAGGGCTCTGGCTCAGGAGCTGAAAGAAAACACCCAATGCCTGCCAGCGGTCATATAGGGTTCCCGTATAGCTTATCGTAAAAGCAGCCTGCCGAAGTCCAATTTCAGGATGCTGTGAAAACTTACCGATACCATTATATAAAACCGACACTCTTGGGTGTAACAATCTTAAGGGTTGGGCGAGGCCCTCAGACACCGTTGTGACCAGGTCGGCGATCTTTACTTTTCTTCCCATGTACCAGAAGGGATTTCGCAGCTGAGGATCGAGCGAAGGCTTATTTTCAAAAATATCTCGAAAGTCCGAAATCCATGTCAAATGCGGGTGCCGCTTTTTGAGTTTATAACCGATGATCAAATCGGCATAAGGACCATAAGATGTAAATAAATGCGTAATCTGGTGTTTGCGAATCATTGCATCTGCTCGCTTCACAGCTTTGTGAATATAATCTCGCCCCCCATCGCCGAACCAATAAAACAAAGGCCATCGCTTCCGCAGCTGAAGTAATTTTTGACCTATCGAATGCTGCTTCAGCCGTCGGACCAATCTCGATGGGCTGCCCGAACGCTGTTGCAAATCTGACCGAAAGTCCCTATGCGAAATCCATTCTCTGTGTTCTATCGGGAAATCCAAAAGTGAATCTGTTTCGAATGCCGCATTCTTTTCACTGGTCAGAACGTAAATATCATCAAAGAAGCTTTTCGCCTCCATAAAGAAATGCCCCATTCGCTTGGAACTCACCAGGCGTGTTGGTGGAAATTGATAACTAACTATAAATAAGCGGGCCATGATTTTCCTTCTGGATCAATTAAAAACGGATTTAGGGAAAGAGCCCCCATTTGAAGGCTCAATTAGAATAGAAACCTTTACACAGGGAAAAAGGTTGGACAAATTGTATTAACCCCTTAATAACAAACACTGAAACTCCTCTTCACTTTGAAAGAGAGTGAGCCAATATCCACACCTACCAGGTCCATCTCAATTTTGCCTCGTTCAGGCCATGAGGTAGACCTCCTCAGCAAATTGAGCCGCCGCAATATAAGAGGCTCTTGCCTTTTCTTTTGAAAAAAGTTGCTCTACGCGTGATCGCCCCCTTTTTCCCATT
>Ga0209938_1000085_pt1 | contig 41556 bp, 30 predicted proteins | sample SalPonR2_C_D1_MG_FD_185708 | JGI IMG/M metagenome (GOLD analysis project Ga0209938, IMG submission 185708) | Salt pond soil microbial communities from South San Francisco under conditions of wetland restoration - Salt Pond MetaG R2_C_D1_MG... ... | reverse complement strand
CTTTAGTTTGAGCCCCGCCCGAACAGTGAATGATTCCGTGGATCTGGTTTGCGTGGTGTTCAAGCATCGGCGGTAATAGGGGTAAATAGCTGCGCGTGGGGCTGAGAACGAGTTTTCCCATAGTCGTCTTACCCCCTGGGATATCTACCGAATCCTGCATGTGGTGCTGACCTACATATTTTACGTCAGCTGGCAAATTCGGATCACAAGATTCTGGATACTTTACTCCATAATCTGCGTGAAAAAGGTCGTGACGTGCGGAAGTGAGGCCATTGGAGCCCATACCGCCATTGTATTCGTCTTCGTAAATCGCCTGACCTGAAGAGCTAAGGCCGAGAATAACCTGGCCGGGCTGGATATTATTCACCACTACCCTTCGTCTGGGCAAGCGGGCAAAGGTTGTAAAACCCACGTCTAAAGTTCGGACGATATCTCCAACATCTGCCGTTTCGCCACCTGTAAGGTGAATATTGATACCGTGATCCTTCATTTGCTCTATAAAAGCGGACGTACCTCGTATGAGTTCAGTCAACACTTCCCCGGGAATATGCCTTGAATTGCGCCCAATTGTGGAAGATAAAAGGATATCATCTATACAGCCTACGCAGCCCATATCATCAATATTCATGACAATCGCATCCTGAATCACTCCTTTCCAAACACTGAGGTCACCCGTTTCTTTCCAATACAAATAGGCCAGACTGGTCTTGGTGCCCGCAGTATCCGCGTGCATAATATTGCAATAGTCAGCATCCTTCCCTACCATATCGGGGAGGACCTTACAAAAGGCATTGGGAAACAAGCCTTTATCTAAGTGCTGAATCGCCTGATGTACTTCTGTTTTATCTGCAGATACTCCGCGGCGGGCGTAACGATCCTGATCCGACATAGTCCTTTTTTCACAAAGGTAAGAAGACTGGAAGCAATATTACCAGTGATGAATAAAATTCAAGATTTCAGTTGTGAATTTAGGAGTATCATATCTCTTTTTTAAAATTCTTTTTTCCCCAGCGAAATATATATTGACTCCATAATAAGTCTGATTAGTAGGGACAAAGTTTGTCTCTGCGAGGTTTTTTAAGTATTATTGATATATTAAGATAACAAGGATCGTATCAATTATTGAAAAATCATGAAAAAGCAGAAAATATACTTTCTCATTATCAGCACAATTTTACTTTTTTCATTTTTAAAAATTTCCACGGTGGTTGAGGGGTCAATCTTATGGCCAATTATTGGAGTGGTATTTGTTCCCACGATATTTTTCACTGCGGTTTGGGGCATCATTATCTATCAATTCAGAAATGGTGTACAAATGTCGGGCGATATCATCACGATTCCGCAAATGTTTGGACACATTACATTAAAAGTAAGCCACATTCGCAGCTTTGAGGCAAAAAAATCTACTGCCGGCGTCTTATTGGACTACAGTACTTTAACAATCCTTACTGAAAATGGTGCATTTTTCAACGTGCTTTTGCCAGATGTCATTGTCGATCAATTAAAAACGAAATTTCAAACGGAAAAAACATAGAACCCAAGCTTTTTGAGCGCCCAATTCCGGGATACTTATCTTTTTGGAAAGTGGCTTTATACTCTTCGGTTTTCGAACTAAATCGCAATTATTCATAAACTTCACATGATTTAGGGGATGAAAAAATAGTAATTCACTATAGATCAACATTTTAACAAAGGATTAAGCCTCGAACTCATTCAAATCTAAAGAACCAGATTTAAGTATTACAAATCGCAAAGTTGCTCGTTTGTAAATCATATAAGTCATTATAAATGAATGATTTGAATGAGCTCCGGCCCCTTAGGGCGAAAAATGCTTGCATTTTACGGGTAAAGTCTTCTTTTGTTATTAGGCACCCTTAAGGTGTGTGAAAGGTGTGAGGAAATATTCTTATCTTTGGCTCGTTATACGGATTGAATATGACTCAGGTAATCCACATCTTTCTTGCTATACTGATTTACATCAGTGGGATTGGTGTAAGTGTACACCAGCATTATTGCAAGGATGAGCTTAAGAATATTGCGTTCTGGCATTCGGCTGAGTCTTGCCACTCCGGCGAAAATATTTGCCCTGCCAGTGGAAAAGTCTGCATGATGCATGCAAAGACTTCTCAGAAAAAAGATTGTTGTGATGATCGGGTTTCTTTAGAGCAGGCAGATTGGGATTTTGTACCGGACAGCCAATATGAAGCCATCCAGCTCGATCTCAACGCTACACCTCAAACTAAAAATAATTCTTCAACTATTCATGTTTTTGAGTTCTTGCGCAGTCCTCAAAAATACAGGCCACCGCCTCTTATAACTACGCCCCGACGTATATTATTTTCTTCCTTTTTGTGTTAAATCGAAACTAGGTTTTCTTTTATCGCTGTGTCCATAATGGGCAAAGTGATATGTTATCTCATTTTCATTTTCTTACCTAGTGTATCGATATGTTATCAATCATCGTCCGTTTTTGCCTGGACAACAAGCTCATTGTAGGACTCTTTCTGCTAGGGTTTACGCTTTGGGGTGTAATTCATGCCCCCTTTGATTTGGGCTTCAACTTTTTGCCCAAAGACCCTGTAGCCGTAGATGCCATACCCAATTTGGGTGAGAATCAGCAGATCGTATTTACGGAATGGCCGGGACGATCTCCTCAGGATATTGAGGATCAGATCACCTATCCCTTAACGACGGCATTATTAGGCGTGTCCGGAGTAAAGGAAGTTCGTTCTAACTCGATGTTTGGCTTTTCCAGCATCTACGTCATATTCGAAGAGGGAGTTGAATTCTATTGGAGTCGATCCCGATTATTGGAAAAGCTCAACTCTCTACCGAGTGATATTCTACCTCAGGGTGTTCAGCCCACACTGGGACCTGACGCCACTGCATTAGGTCAAATTTATTGGTATACGCTAGAAGGGCGAGACTCTGAAGGCCAGCCGACGGGGGGATGGAGTCTGGAAGAAACGAGAAGTGCGCAGGATTTTACGGTGAAGTATGCATTGTCTGCAGTCAGTGGAGTGGCGGAAGTGGCCTCTGTGGGGGGATTTGTAAAAGAATATTTGGTTGAAGCCGATCCTGACAAGCTTCGTCAGTACGATATCTCCCTTCTCGACCTTCGTAAAGCCGTATCAGAGAGTAATCTCGACATCGGAGCGCAAACCCTGGAAATTAACAGGGCTGAATACTTCATACGCGGATTGGGTTATGTAGAATATTTGGAAGATATTGAGCAAGCCGTCATAAGAGCCCATGAACAGAGCCCTATTACGGTCGGAGATGTGGCACGAGTGTCGTCCGGGCCGGCAAGCAGAAGAGGTGCCCTCGATAAATCGGGTGCGGAAGTAGCTGGAGGTGTGGTTGTTGCCGCTTATGGTTCTAACCCCATGGAAGTCATTAAATCCCTGAAATCAAAAATTGAGGAAATCGCTCCTTCCCTACCCTCCAAAACGCTTGCTGATGGCACAGAAAGCCAACTTACCATTGTCCCCTTTTACGATCGCACGGATCTGATTAAGGAAACGATTGGGACACTGGAAGAGGCACTATTGCTTCAAATGATCATTACCGTTATTGTAGTTCTTTTACTTCTGCTCAGCATAAAGGCGTCACTATTGGTAGCTGGAATTTTGCCTATAGCGGTTCTTCTATGTTTTATTGCCATGCGAGCCGCGGGAATTGAGGCCAACATTGTAGCCTTGACAGGAATTGCCATTGCAATCGGGACCATGGTGGACATGAGTATCGTGCTTGTTGAGAGTATTGTCGACAAACTGGAAAAGAATAGCGGAAGCCAATCCTTAAGGCGAATCGTCCTGGAGGGGACACAAGAGGTTGGAAGCGCAGTTTTAACAGCTGTAGCGACTACGATAATTAGCTTCTTGCCGGTTTTCAGTATGATTGGTGCCGAAGGTAAAATGTTTCGGCCTTTGGCATTCACAAAAACATTCGCGCTCCTGGCTGCCATCATTCTAACTCTATTTATCATACCGCCTCTGGCACAGATCATTTATCGCAGGGGAAGTCGGGCAGATTGGCTGGAGCGGGTAGCGCATGTAGCCCTGATCGGAATCGGGATCTATGGAATGGGGCAGGGAATGATTTACTGGCCTGAAATAGCCATTGCCATTGGAGGAATAGGATTAGCTGCCCCCAATATTAAAACACGATTTCCGGAATATCGAAAAGTCATCGACATCTCTATAGTAGTGATTTATGCAGTCTGGATATGTCGAATCCTGACGGAAATGTGGATGCCGCTTGGTGCGCAGCAATCCTTGTTTACCAATTTCATTTTTGTTGGCGGAACGGTTCTTATGTTCTATATTTTCTTTTCGGCCATCATTCGATATTACGAATCTATTTTGCGCTTTTTCTTAAGAAATGTATGGCTGTTTTTCATTTTACTCGGCAGTATTCTCTATGGTGGCTATGCTGTCTATCAAAACTCGCAATCCCAATTTTTACCCGATCTCGACGAGGGCTCTTTTCTATTAATGCCTACCTCCATGCCGCATTCCGGCATGGAAGAAAATATGCGAAATATGCGACTTCTGGACATGGCCGTTACGGCCATCCCGGAGATTGAGACCGTTGTTGGAAAATTAGGCCGGGTAGAGAGTCCTCTGGATCCCGCCCCCATTTCCATGTTTGAAAATGTCATCATGTACAAGCCGGAATACCGGTTGGATGAAAAGGGAAGGCGCATGAGATTTGCCGTAGACGAGGCCGGTGACTTTAAGCTCGATTCAATGGGGAATCTCATCCCAAATCGAAAGGGGCAATATTTCCGAAATTGGCGACCTGAGATCCAATCTCCTGATGACATTTGGCAAGAAATTAATGAGGCGACCAAAAATCTCCCCGGTATAACTGCAGCGCCAAAATTGCAACCCATTGAGACGCGATTAGTGATGTTACAAACCGGCATGCGCGCACCAATGGGGATCAAAGTACGAGGGCCAAATCTGGAAAGTATCCGTCAGGCTTCCGAGAAAATAGAAGTCATTTTAAAAGAGGTGGATGGGGTAAAAGCGCCCGCTGTTTTCGCGGAGCGCGTCGTAGGTAAACCCTACCTGAATATTGATCTGGATCGCGCTGCTCTTGCTCGAAATGGCCTGCGAGTTCAAACCGTACAAGATTATATTCAAACAGCCATTGGTGGGACGGTCGCGAGCACAACAGTGGAGGATCGGGAGCGGTATAAGATCCGTGTTCGATATCCGAGGGAGAATCGATCTCACCCGTCAGACATTGAAAACATCTGGATAAAAACCCCGGAAGGCGCACACCTTCCCTTGAAAGAATTAGCACAGCTAAAATACGAGCAAGGACCCCAATCTATCAAAAGCGAAAACGGTTTTTTAGTTTCCTATGTACTTTTCGACAAGGAAAAAGGAGAAGCCGAACTCGCTGTAGTAGAAAGAGCTAAAAAGAAAATTGAGGAGTTGAGACAAAGTGGAGAGTTAGTTTTGCCGGAAGGTATTCAATTGGAGTTTGCAGGGAACTATCAACAGCAACAGCGAGCGGCAAAGCGCCTATCTATTGCTATTCCTGTTGCTTTAGTCTTGATCTTCATTATTCTGTACCTGCAATTTCGATCTTCGGCCATCACATTGATGGTATTTTCTGGAGTGGCCGTAGCCTTCGCCGGAGGATTTTTGCTCATTGGGCTTTACAATACGGATAGCTTTCTCAACTTCTCGGTCTGGGGAGCAAATATGAGAGATGTATTTAACATTCAAACCGTCTACCTGAGTGTGGCTGTTTGGGTAGGATTTTTAGCCTTGTTCGGTATTTCTACCGATGACGGAGTCTTAATGGCTACCTTTCTCCGGGACAGTTTTCGAAAAAGGGAGCCGGAAAGCAAAGCTGAACTCCGGGATGCTGTGGTTAAAGGTGGCATGCGCCGTGTCCGCCCGGCGATGATGACAACAGCTACAACGCTATTGGCACTTCTACCCGTTTTGAGTTCAACCGGGAAAGGAGCTGATGTCATGATTCCCATGGCCATACCCACTTTTGGCGGTATGCTCCTTCAAATGATCACCATGTTTACCGTGCCTTTGCTCTTTTACTTATGGAAATCTACAAAAATGAAAGACTGATGAGAACACTGATTGTACTTTGCCTTTTGTGGGGCCTGGCCGAAATTTCGATAGGGCAACCTCTGGACACGCTAATCCAGGAGGCTTATCATGCTCACCCCTTGCTGAAGTCCCTGCATTTTGAACAGGAAGCCCTCAAAGAGAATGAGCGCTTACAGGGTAGTTGGGACGCACCCGTTTTAAATATGGGCGTGGGTGTTTTTCCTGTTGAAACACGCGTAGGTCCTCAAATATTAAAATTCGGAGCTCAACAGCGGATTCCCTACCGTGGCAGCCAGCAAGCAAAAAAACAAGTCGTACAGGCCCGTCAATACGGATTGGAGTCAAAGACGGATCTTATGAAAATTGAATTAGCTTATCAGGTCAGACTGGCCTTTTACGAGCTATACGTGCTTCAACAAAAGGATTTGCTGTTAGACAGCATGATAGAAGTCGTTCAGGCCCAGAAAGAAGACCGACTCAGACGTTTACGAAGCGGATCCGGTTCCACTTCGCAGGTGCTGCTCATGGAACGAACCAGCCGGAATTACCGCGAACGGAAGAAGCAGTTGAAATTTGATAAAGCAGAAAGTCGGGCAAGATTGGCTTATTGGACGGGTATAGATTCCATTTCAGATCCGGAGTTGAGCAGAAGCTTCATTACTGCTATTCACAATGAGAACTTACAGTTGCCCGAACTCGCACTCCACCATCCCCAAATTGAGGAACTTGAGGCTCAGGTGAAGCTTGCCGCGGCTGAGATAAACGCGATAAAGTGGGATAATTACCCGCAACTCACAGTGGGTATGGACTATATCTGGAATTCATCGCGCTCCAATGTAGATATTCCAGATAACGGCAGAGACGCTCTTATCCCCATGGTGGGCATTCAATTGCCTTTTCTCAGCTCTCGAAATACGAGAAAAAAAGAGGAATGGAAGCGCAAACAAACGGCTGCCAGATATCGACGCGAAAATGAAAAACAAGCCCTCCGTTCGGAACTAATTTCGGCTTTTGAAAGACTTTCAAAAAACAGATCCGAATACGAATATTTGAACCAACAAATCGCTACCACCCAGCGAATGGTGGAGCTGAAGGAACATGAAATTGGCAGCAATGCCGCGGAATTTTACGATTACTGGATGCTCCTAGAGGATATTCTTGACTATCAATGGAAAAAATGGGAAGCCACCCAAAATGCTCAGGAAGCCTACTTCTATATTCTAAAATACAACAAACCATAAGGTTATGACACGCAAAACATATATCATCGGGGTTTTGGCCTTCCTTCTTGGGGGCTTACTCACTTACGCCATCTTTCTGAACACCGCCACTACGGCAGACCATCCGAGCTCGGAGTCTAGCCACGCAGAATCAGAAGCATCTATAACCTATACCTGTTCAATGCACCCGAGCGTAGAGCAGGATGAGCCCGGAGATTGCCCCATTTGCGGAATGGATCTCGTCCCTAAATCTTCAACCGCCTCGGACGACCCCCTTCAATTGCAAATGAGTGAAGAAGCTGTGAAATTATCTCAACTGGAATTGACTGAGGTGCGCCCGGTTCGTGAAGGAGAAGGAAAAGCACTGCGCTTAAGTGGATTGCTCAAAGAGGATCTAAACCAGAGTTCGAGGCTCATCTCGTATGTTCCGGGCGAATTGGTTCGGCTATTTGTTAAATCAGAGGGTGAGCGGGTAAAAAAGGGCCAAGTCATTGGTGAAGTATATGTCCCCGAATTACGAATACACCAAGAGGAGTTGCTGGATGCCGCCGAAAGACGCAAAGAATCCCCGGACTTATATCGGGCATCCCGAAAAAAATTGGATTACTGGAACATGGATAGTACGCTGATAGAAAAAGTCCTTGAAAGTAAAGAAATACTTGATGTGCTTCCTATTTATGCTTCAGCCAGTGGTACGGTCAGAGAACTTTTGGTCACTGAAGGAGATATGCTCAAGCGGGGGCAATCTGTGGCCCGGGTCGCTAACCTCAATCAACTCTGGGCCGAGTTTGAAGTCCCGGAAAGTGAGCTCAACGTTATCCAAACCGGACAAAACATTCGGTTCTCTCCCATATCTGCCCCCAACCGTGAATATCGCGGAACTATATATTACATTGACCCAGAAATAGATCGCGTAAAACGAACGGCTATTGCCAGGGCTCGGGTCACCGCCAGAGACTACCTCAAGCCCGAAATGGTCATAACAGGCTATATTTCAGTTTCCTCAGAAGCAAAGACGGAGCAAGTACAGGTCCCAGCCTCTGCCGTATTATGGACAGGCCCCCGATCAGTAGTTTATGTAAAAGCGCCAAATACTGACATACCGAGCTATTCCTTTCGCGAAGTGAAGCTCGATCGATTCGGACGCGATGTCGCCTATATCAGTGAAGGTTTGGAGGTTGGTGAGGAAGTAGTTAGTCAGGGTGCCTTTGTGGTTGATGCCGCCGCACAACTCAACAATCAGAAAAGCATGATGAATCGAATGGTTGAAGGCAAGAAAGGAGCACCCAGTCACCGTCTAAAAATAAACCCTTTACATCAGGAAGCAACAAAAGAAGCGATACGCGTTTATCTCAAATTGAAAGATGCCTTGGTCAACTCCGATGCAGCTAAAAGTAAAAAAGCAGGCTCCCAACTTCTCGATCAACTCAAACGAATCCCCTCTACAATAGACCAGGCCGATCGTCGAGAGAAATGGATGTCCATGCAAGGCCTTGCAGAAAGGGGTGCATTAAAACTTAGCGAAACGGAAGAGCTAAAAGTCCAGCGCCAGGCATTTGAAGAAGTATCTGAAGCCTTCATTTTTTGGCTTCGCCACTTTCAAATTGAATTTAACACCATTTATTTGCAGTACTGCCCCATGGCTTTTGATTTTGACGGTGCCGACTGGATCAGTGCTCAGGAAGAAATAAGGAATCCTTACTTCGGCGATGAAATGCTGAAGTGTGGTACTATAGAAGAAGTATTTGAATAATTTTGTAATCTAAAACTTGAAACTATGAAAATGAATGTAATGATTGTTGGCCTGTTCCTGGCCATCGGATTATGGAGTTGCGGAAACACGGGCTCCGAGAATTCCAAACCCATGGAAGAGTCCACCCAGACGGAGCAGGACACCGAGCGGCAAGGTCCAGAATACACCTCTGCCTATATTTGCCCCATGCACTGCGAAGGCAGCGGCTCAGATGAGCCTGGGCAGTGCCCCGTATGTGGTATGGACTATGTGAAAAATGAAGATGCGGGATAGAATTAGAGTGCCTGCCGAGTCTTCGGCAGGCACTTTTTCTCTTGATTAGAAGTATAAGTTTATTATTTTATTTATTTTTGGGGATATTTATATAATGGTTATGAAAAATTTATTGTTAATTATCCTTTTATTTGCTTTTACCCACACCACTTATTCACAAAGAATACTCTCATTGCTGGATGATTCCACTTTAGTGGTGATCAATCACCAAAAAAATTTGACTTATTTTTATATTGTTTAACCTAAATTCACTTATTATGAAAATTTTATGGATTTTTCTTTTACTCATCTTTTTTTCTCACTTAAGTTTCGGTCAAATTGAACTCCCATCCAAGGGGGATACGAGCCAGATAACCCTGACCCTTAAAAATGGTGCCGTATATACCGGAAAGCTTGTCGATCGGAATGAAGCCGAGGTGATGCTCATGGATAATGGTAAAGTCTACACTCTAAATCGAACTGAAATTCAGGAGGTTAAGATGGGCGTTAAAAGCAGAAAAGTGATCGTCACTCTAAAAAGTGGAGTTCAGCATAAAGGTGTCCTTATCAAAGAATCTGGCAGCGAGGCTGTAATTCGAAATGAAACGGGTCAGTTGTTTTTCGATATGGATCAAGTCGATACCATAGAAACTGACTACGAAAAGGAGTTCGTTCGCATTCTCATGAAAGATGGTACACTGTACGAAGGGTACAGGCGAAAAGATCAGGAAGAATCTAATATAGTCCATACGGATCTAGGGAAGGTCATGTACGACACCAGTCAGGTAGCCCAAATCAAAATAATTGATGAATCTAAGGCCGGCTATTTTGACCATCCACTTTCTGCCCGGTACTTTTTATCCCCAACGGCAATACCCTTGCGAAAAGGAGAAAAGTTTTACAGTAATCAAAACATCTTTTTAAGCTCCTTTCAATATGGGGTCACTAAAAATGTTTCCATCGGGGCGGGATTTGAAACCATCAGTACTTTTTTTCTATTGACTCCTACTCCTTTTGCTAATGTCAAAGTCAGCTTCGCCGGATCAGAAAATTTCCATTATGGCGGCGGACTTATAGTAGGAGGTATTTTTGGGCAACTCATTAATGAGTATGAATACTTTGCCTCTCCCTACGGTGTCCTCACCTGGGGAGATAGAGACAAAAACATAACGCTGGGAGGAGGCGTTGCTTTCATTTCCAACGAAAGGTTAAGCTATATAAATGTATCGGGAACTCTTAGATTGAGTCGTCGATTGGGTTTAATTAGCAGTAACCTTCTGGGTTTTGATAACATTGGAGGCGGTTCGGAGATTATAGGACTTCAAGGGATCCGGATCATGGGTGAAAATATTGATGTGGATTTAGCACTTGCCTTTATCCCGCCATTGATCGCGAACGGCATTATCCTGCCATACATTGGTTTCAGTCTTGACTTTTAGATCCCTCTCGCCCCGCGATAGTGCTGTGCAGGGGTGACGAAGCCCCATTTATTGGGGGTGAGGAAGACCGAGTCCGCCGGCTGGCGGACGAAGGGCCGAACGAATAGTGAGCCCCGGAACATAACGACCCCGAGGAGCCCGTCATTTGGCGGGCCCTCGAGGGAATCGCCCACCAAAATTATAAAATGCAGATTCCTTTGTATATTGCCCGTCTATGGCAAAACCGAAAGTTGTATATATCTGTCGCGCCTGTGGCACCGACCACCCGAAGTGGCAAGGGCAGTGCAAAAATTGTGGAGAGTGGAATACTCTGCAGGAGGAAATCATTCCGGGCAACAAAAAACAATTGCGCTGGGATAAATCGAGTGAAGCGAAGCCCAAAGCTCAGAAAATTGTAGATATTCCCACAAATCGGGAATCGAGACTAGCGACCTCAGATTCGGAATTTAACCGCGTACTGGGGGGCGGACTCGTGCCGGGCAGTGTGACTTTGATTGGCGGACAACCGGGTATCGGGAAGTCAACCTTACTCTTACAACTCGCTCTAAATCTGGGGCGTACAGTGTTGTATGTTTCCGGTGAGGAAAGCCCGGCTCAGATCAAAATGCGGGCCAATCGGCTCGGCAAAGAACTGGGTGAATATTGCTATTTGCTTGCCGCGACGGAAACGGAAAAGATCATTGAAGCGGCGAAGGACCTCGATCCGGATTGGTTGATTATCGACTCGGTGCAAACCTTACGGAGCATGCAAGTGGATAGCGGCCAGGGCAGTATTACCCAAATTCGGGAATGCACGGCGATGCTTACGGATTTTGTTAAGGCTCGTCAACTGCCTATGATGCTGATCGGCCACATTACGAAGGAGGGGGTGATCGCGGGTCCAAAATTACTGGAACACATGGTGGATTGCGTACTCCAGTTTGAGGGCGATCGTCGACATGCTTACCGACTGCTGCGCAGCATCAAAAATCGGTTTGGATCGACAGACGAACTCGGCATTTACGAAATGCAGTCTTCAGGACTACATGCGGTGGAAAACCCTTCCATGATGCTGATGGAGTCACACAGCTCTCAATTGTCAGGCAGCGCGATTTCGGCGACCATCGAAGGCATGCGACCGATGATGGTAGAGGTGCAGTCTTTGGTGAGTACGGCAGTTTATGGCACGCCGCAGCGATCGACGACGGGTTTTGACCTCAACCGATTACATATGCTGCTCGCCGTTTTGGAAAAGCGGGCCGGATATTTTTTCAACCAAAAAGATGTGTTTTTAAATATTGCCGGGGGTTTTCGCATTTCTGACCCCTCCATTGATTTGGCCGTGATCGCGGCTATGGTCTCATCATTTGAGGACGAGCCCTGGCCATCGGATGTGACTTTTGCGGGAGAAGTGGGGCTCTCCGGCGAGGTGAGGCCGGTAGCCCGACCCGAATTACGCCTCATAGAGGCCGACCGCATGGGATTCACCCGGATTTATCTGCCCGCACAAAATGTAAGAGGCTTGAATGTGAAGGATCAGAAGATTGAGGTCGTTCCGCTGGAACGCATAGATAGCTTCATCGAGCGGCTAACTACCTGAGGAATTTTCCGGGCATAGCAACTGAAATCCATTTCCGTGGATATTTACGATTTCCACATCTTCGTCAAGCTTGAGATACTTGCGCAATTTGGCAATAAAAACATCCATAGATCGAGCTGTAAAATAGCTATCCTCGCCCCATATTTTTTCCAGTGCGAAAGAGCGCTCTACCACCTCATTTTTCGCCTGAGCTAACAGTTGAAGCAATTGGGCTTCTTTTGGTGATAATTTTTGTTCTTCTTCCTCGCGGTACTTCAACAGTCTCAGGGGATAATTAAAAGTAAATTCTCCGAATGCGTACTCTTTTGGAGCTTCTTGAGCCCGGCGCCTTTGGCTACGCTTTAAAATCGCACGGATGCGCATGAGTAATTCCTCTGAGCTGAACGGCTTGGTGATATAATCGTCGGCACCGGACTCAAACCCTTCGAGGATATCTTCCTTCATCGTCTTGGCAGTGAGAAAAATGATGGGTATTTCCTTATCCTTTTTTCGGATTTCGCGAGCGAGGGTAAAGCCATCTTTCTTTGGCATCATCACGTCCAGAATACACAGATCGAACTCCTCATTTTGAAATGTATTCCAACCCTGCGCGCCATCCACAGCTAGTTTCACTTCGAAGTCATTCATTTCCAGATAGGAACGAAGAACATCGCCAAAATTTTCATCATCCTCACAGAGAAGGACTTTTGCATTTTCATCAGTCATGAAGGTTTCATTTTTATGGTATACAATTTACATATTAAAAGGCAGAAATACAGTGAATGTACTCCCCCGCCCGGGTTCACTTTCGACATCAATATTGCCCTCATGGGCTGTCACGATGGCTTTAACATAACTCAACCCGAGTCCAAAGCCCTTCACATCGTGAATATTACCCGTGTGTACCCGAAAGAATTTCTCGAATATTTGCTTGCGCGCCTCCCTCGTCATACCCAGTCCATGATCGATCACGCGGATTTCCACCCCATCCGAAACATTCACTGTTTCTACTCGGATCTTAGGCGTATTGGGAGAATATTTATTGGCATTATCCAGTAAATTATGGAAAATATTACTAATATGAGTTCGGTCGGCCCGTACGATACTCTGTTTAGCTCTCAAATCCATTTCGACCTGCCCGCCGCGCTTTTCCACCTGCATACGTATGTAATCCACTGCTTCGGCAATCAATTCATGTAAGGCGACCTCTTCCATCTGCAGGCCAAAATCCCGTTGATCGATCAAGGCCATCTGGAGGACCTTTTCCACTTGACTTAGCATGCGGCGATTTTCTTGAGTTATGATACTGGCAAACCGACGTATTTTGTCGGGATGGGCAATTATTTTCTCGCTAGTCAATGAATCGGTCGCCAAAGAAATGGTTGCAATGGGGGTTTTGAACTCGTGAGTCATATTATTGATAAAATCATTTTTCATTTCGCTCACCTTTTTCTGCTGTAAAATCACATAAACGGTATAGGAGAATGCGAATAGAATCAAACAAGTAAAGAACAAGGACGCCGCCAGAAGCCACCAGGAATCCTGCCACAAAACTCGAGACCGATTCGGAAAATAGAGTCGAAATTGACCCAAAGCTCCATCACCCATGCCAAATAAATCAATTTTATATTGCGCATCATCCATTTTATACTTGTCCGGGAGCTCCAATTCGGGATCACTGTAGCGAGCCTCCCCATCCAGAAAACCCACATAATGCCCATCGTAGATGACCATAGCCGCTCTAGAATAGGAATAAACGCCACTCACGAATTTTGCTCTAACGCCGCGATCTTGCAGATGCTGATTGAGGCGCAGATTTAACATACGAGGATCCAACAAATCCTCGATGGGATAAGAACTCAGCAAATTCATCACATCTTCGACGGTCTGTTGCTGCTGCTGCTCCACATATCGACCAGCTACAAAATTGGAATCCAAAATTCCCCGTCCAAAGAAATAGTCTACGCGCAAAAAACTCGAAGAACGGGGCTGACGGAGCTTTTGCGTTCCTCTGAAATCGCTGTCATCAGGGCGAAATACATCCTCGATTTCCTCCTTTAGCGCAAACATCGCGGCTGCCACATTTTGGTCAAATTTTTGCTCATTCAGCCGAATCGAAAAGGACAGCCAATACGCCTGAATCGCAATGATACCAATAAGCGCCAGTGACATCAGCGCAATAATGCCCTTTATCGCCCATCGTTTCATATCATAAGATGTATCGTCCGCATTCTATTTCTTTTTTGGGCGTGCCCCCTCGACTGCGTCTCGGGGTCGGTCCCTTACGGGGTTCGCTATTCGCTCCGTGCTCCTCGCGGCGCAAAATGAATTTGCGCCGTCTCAGTCACACCGCCTAAAGGCGCCCTTCAGGCACCTCACGCGCGCGCTCTCGCCATCGTCCACTAATTCAAATTAAATCGTACATTGATACCTCCCCGGGCATTCGTGATCGGGAATGCCAGGCTCGTCTTCGGTATGGTTCGATTGTAATCCAAAAATAGCCTCAGCGTTATATTTTTATTCACATCGTAATCTACCGATGGATTAATTTGAATCGATTCTGTACCCCGAGTAGGAACCGGCTCAGAGGAGTTATCGATTTCATAGGCAAAAGTCACATCATCCCGATAAGAAAAGTTGACATTAATGGTCAACCGATTTCCCACATCTGTTGCCCCTCTGTTTTGCCCTTGAGTGTTTCGGCCTTGTGGGGCTCGACCACCACGCGATCTCTTGCGATCGGATTGTTTTCCAAAGTTAAGAAATCCAATGCTGACATTATTTAAAGTATATCCCAGACCAAAAGTATACTCAAAGGAGTTTGTTTCGAATAGCTTCGTATCCGTAAAACTTAGCGCTAGATTACGGGCACGGTTCATTTTGAAGTTCATCTGAATATCATTCTGAGTTTGAATGTCTATTCCGATCAAAGGATTAAATCGCTCATCAATCACAACCTCTGGAATCACAAATTGAGAATATAAGTTTGATTGCTCATCGAAGTTGACCTCATCAAACCCGGCATCTTCATCGAAAGCCGCATTGCGCTGGAAGGAGTTCACAGTCATCGTTCCCTTGTACGCATGAGAAATGCGAATATTCCTGAAAATAGGCTGCAAGAAAGAGATACGAGATAAGCCATTCCAATTGATGGTCCAGTTAGGGCGTGGTATGGTGTTAAATATATCCAGATTCACGTTCGCCGGATCCTCGCCAGAATAAGCCGATAAAAAAGCGGGGATAAGAACATCCTGTTGTTTGCGACCGTACCCTCTTTTATAGATGTCGGGATCCCTATCGTGATCCTCCCCATCGGGGTTCAATCGCTCAGATATAATGGGTCGGTTATTCTCAAATGAATTAAATAGTGCAATCAGGTCTTGCTCTCCATCAGAGAATAATGTATTTAAAGCCATATAGGATACTGTGTAAGATCCAAAATCATTTCGTGGCGCATACCCATAATTTGCCTGACGGAAATCATTATACGGATCAGAAATCGGGGCATCGATATTTTTAAATAAAGCTGTGGACGTTTGATTAAACGACCGGTCAACTGTAATATCAATTCGGAAGTCATTCCAGGGCTCAATATTCAATTCTGCATTCCAGTTCTCTGTCACACCCATCACCACCTCCTGGCTTAAAAACTGACTCGCCGTAAACCAACCTTTCTCCTCGGCAGCATCGAACAGATAGTCCCGAGTAGGCTGAAACCCTAAAATATAAGACCATCCCGGTGCATCAAATCCCTCTGAAAGCCCAAGGAACCGTGTTTCTGGCATGAATCCCGGCACAGAACTCGAGTAGTTTTCAGTCCAATTAAACTGAAAGCGTCGGATACTCATCAAAGGCCGAATCAGAAGCTTCTCAATAGACGATGGTCCGGAATCTTCCTCCTGTTGACGTCCACGCCCTTGGGATCTGGAGCGGCCTCGACTGCCTCCGCCCCCGAGTTTATTCAGAGATCGCAAGTATTTGGATTTATTATAGAGTCGCTCAAAATTTAGAGTCGCATTTATTTGACGTTGCTGTCCATTCTGAATATTATTACCTAAAGAGTCAATATTAATGGGTGCTGCTGCCCAATTATAATTTGCAGAAACTTGCGCCCGTAAATCGATAAAATCCAAAAAAGGAAAATTGCGAAGTGGTACATTGTACGACAAAGTCATATTGTGATCGTAATTCTTGGGTCGCCCCAGATTTGTGAAGTTATTCCAACGGTAGGCTGTTGGATCCACGCTCACCGTATCTCCTTTAAAGTCGACCCCATTTTGATCCAATTCATCAATCATAGCAAAATGCGTCGCATTGAAATTAAACCGCAAGGAGCGCGTAATATCCCAAGACATCGTGTATGTCCGATCCCAGCTAAATCGCCGATCGTACCAGGTGCTATATTCAGGGTTTGAGAAGCGATAGCGCCGGACATTAATATATCGATCGACCACTGTGCTGAACCCAAAAGAGTTTGGCAAGGGATTAAGGTGAATTTCCTTAATGAATTTGAGATACTTTTCGTTCTTTATCAGGTTTTTAAACGGCTCGATATACAATGGTTTATATCCAAATTGATAGTTAAGGGCTGCATTGTGATTTTGAGTATTATCGAGTTCAATCAGCGGATCAGTATGATCTGTCTCTGTAAAGGCATAGCTGACACTAAAATTTTCAATGGACCACGGTTTGGGGTTTCCACCGCTGCCGCCAGCACCGCCACGACCACCACGACCGCCCCCTAGACCACCAGAACGTCCGCCTCGTCCACCAGGACCTCCACCCATGCCTCCAAACCCACCTCTAGGTCCACCGCTTGAACCCGGACCTCCACCGCCACCTTTAGGTGTGTATCTAACATTGGTAAAATTAATACTCGTAATCCGTGTTCGATCTCTGGCTTGCTGGCGAATGGAATCTCGATCGTCAGGATCAGAAAAAGCCTTAAGCTTATCATCTAGTTCAATATCTAAATCGTAAGGATCAAACTGCGGAGAGCGAATGGTATTTGATAACTGGGCATAAAATGGTAACGACAAGGGTGAATTTTCACCCAGTAATTGACCCAGCTGAAGGTTAGTTGCTATATCGTATTGAAGCGTGGAGTGACGGGCTCGTTCCTGCAGTTTCTGGTCGAGAGTTCCCCATCCTATCCCCGTCCAGGTTCCAGAGAAAGAGATATTACCAAAGTCCGCCAATTGTGCATCGACTCGTGCCAATGCTGCTACTCCCCCCTGATTATCCAAACCTGTTGCCCGAAGTTCGTTCGCCCATAGATCTAAACATACTGTTCCGCCACCTTCTTTAGCATTGCGAATTCCGATCATAAAGCCCTTTACAAATCCTAAGTTCGGATTACCAAGCACTTTTATATTGGCTTCTGGATTTTCAGGCGATGGTCGAACAAAAAGCTCGGTGTTCGGAAAGCCTCCGGCGTTTCGATTATTCTTTAATTCAATTAATTGCTGAAGTGCAAAATCAAATTCATTCTCTTCCGGCCAAACCACTTGTGGATCCCTGCGCTCGGTAGTAGAGATTTGCTGTGACATGGTCACCGGCATTTCATACTCGTAAAAGTTGCGGGAATAATCACTTCCTACACGAATAAAAACGGTGACATCCCCGCGCTCAATAAACTGTTCGCTTTCTGCATGAATAAACATCTTAAGCCGCTCATATAGTCGCAAGTCGCGCTGGTCATTTTTAATAACAGCTCTGGCTTCACCCGCCTTCAATTCGCATACTTCTAAAGCCAGGGAAGATTCGTTCAAAAAAGCATTTGTAAAAGCTGCTTGGAAATTTTGTTCTCGCTGTATGCCTGGCGGAATAACATAGTTATATGGTATTTTTTCAGAGTTTTCCTCTATACCTACCTGATTGATTGTAAAAGTAGTGTTATCTACCGGCGGATCAATGCTCGGTCCTCTTTCTGACAATAAGTTTGAGCGTAAAAACCGTCGCCATGAATTTCGAACTAAATCTAAGGTAGCAAAACGCAAGGTTACTTTTTGATCAAAACCATGGAGATACATCCGCATAAATCGGATGCTTCGAAAATCCTGAATCGCTCCTACTTTTTTGTCAAACTCCTGAATGGGAACCACAAATCGATACCAGACCTCTCCTCCCCCTCGTGTAGAAATACTGTCAGTCACATATTCATTTAGTGCGAGTCGATTTGACCCATCATTAAAAAGGGGGATTTGATAATGAAAATAACCTTCTATCCGATCCGACGTAAAATCGCGGTTGATATCCTCTGTGGTGGGCAGGAAGGTAAATGAAGTGGCAAATCGAGAATTGCCGGTATTATTGGGAGAGTTTCCCTCAACGTGATTAAACTTTGCATACCTTTCCAGAGTGGCAATGTTTTCCGGAAGCGTATCATCCAAAAAGTGTATAAAGTTATCATTTGCCGGGTCCGCTAATATTTCTTGATAGACATCCGGCCGAACTCCAGCCTGCATTGCTGCCAAATATCCTTCTAGAAATTCTTGCTCAGCCTGATCATTCATTCCATCGAGTCCAACATCCTGAACTTCCCGAACAGCCGGATCATTGTCAAAGGCATTTACGAAGGGTACTGTCAGTGGAACGACACCTAAATTTGTCGTATCCAATGCGATCTGCTGCCCTGGCCGCGGAAGGCCGTTTTCGAAAGCTGCCCGACCGTCTTTTAAAATATCCTCAGAGATATTTCCGAGATCAATGTACAGATACCCCCTTTCCGCCGGATCCACCTGACTCGCTGTCGCCATAAAGGGATTAAGCATCCAAAATTCGATATATTCAATATTACTCGCCTGAAAATCATTCACCGTTAAGCCTCTCATAATCCCCCCCCATCTGCTTTGCGGGTCTTTCAATCGTCCCGCCTCATCCACTCCGGCAGAATACGCCGTTCCATTGGGCACATCATAATTATATGGGCCTCGTCGACTAGGATAAAAGGTGATGTCCATCGGACGGAAAATATTCAATCCAGGTTGGATCGTTCGGTTTGGAAATATCTCATTTTGGTCTACAATTCGCGTGTACGGATCACTCTGGGCACCTCCAATATTTCGATCCAATCGATACCAATTAATGAGTGCGCGGTTCACGGTCGTCAAGCGAGAATCATTTAAAGCGGACTCCATAAATAACGGATGGTTATTCTGGGGGTCATTTTGAGGTATACTGGCCAAATTCCAACGGTCAAGAGGCTGTGAAATATCAATTCGGGCTGCTGTACCCTCAAAATCGTCAATATAGACTGATCCGCCCTCGTCACTCTCTAGATTGATAGCTCGGGAAAATCCAGGAATCAGGGCTGCACCCTCAACATATGCTGAAATGGATGAAGGAGCTTTGGTTTCCAGGCCGGGAATCTTATCCACTATTTTCGTCAGCCAGGGCGCTTCAGCATCATAGCTAGCATCGAGGCCGATGATGCGATTATTAATCGGGTCATCACCAATATTTACCTTCTGGGTAATCGGCCGCTCCCACAAATGCATATATGTACCCCCTAAAATGATTTGGTCGTTCAGTTCATAATCTGCTCTCAGACCGAGCATATTCCTGTTTTGGAAACTGAAAAGTGATTGATCTTCAAAACTGATATTAATAGGTACCCCAGATGCCAGATAAGATTCGTTGATAATTCGCAGCCGACCAATGGAATAGTCCACCTCGTAATCCACTCCTTCTCGTAAGACCGCCCCTCCCGCTGAAACGCGAACGGAACCCTCGGGAATATTAAAAGCCCCTAAAGATATTTCTGAGGTAACGGATGACTCAAACTTACCTCGGATTAAAAATCGGTTCTTCTCCTGATATTCCTGAGCAATAAACTTTGTAGAATCGTAAAGTTCCTGATATTCATATTTGCGGTAAGTCGCTGGGTCGTCCAGCGATTCCTCTAATGAGGATCCGAAAGGTTCAAGGACCGGAAAGAAAATTTTCCCGAGTTGCGTGTTTATCGTTACGCCAGGCACAAAGTCAAAGCGACCGTCAGGCTGAGGGTCATTTTGGGCATTGAGTTGGTCGAGGTTAAAAAGCTGTAATAGAGGTCTACCTAACTTACCGGGTTCCGGCAAAAATCGTTTAAACCCTTCGCCGGCATCATCGAAATAAATATCCAGATTAAAGGTAGCCGGATCCACTTGATAAGCCCCGACGCTGTACACATTTTTCATCATGAGGTCCCATAGTGCATTTCGGACATCAGGAGTAGCTGTTTTCAGCATTTTTGTAACTAATACCCGTGTACTATCGCTTTCGGCCTCAGTGGAAAATTGGCCAATGCGATACGTTTTTCCATTATAGTCGTACTCTATGGCTACTGCAAGTACTTCCTCCTGTCGAAGGGGCGTATTTAATGTTAAGACACCCAATTGTTCGTTTAAGGTATACTCATTTTCCCGAATTCTCTGAGCGCGCTTCAATTCAAAATCGCGACCCGTTTCTAAACTGTAAGGACTTGAAGAAAGCCTTGGAATCGTGGTTGGAGATTTCAATGCCGCCGGATCATTGATAATTTGGTCGTATAACTTATTTGAGCGGTTATCCGGTAGTGGGGTACGCCCGTTAAGGGCCAATAGTTCAGGGGGAAACATTTGCCGGCGAAATTGATCTTCATTGCGAACTACAAACCGTTCGGGTTCTCCCAAGTCAGCAATAGCTACGATATCGCGCAAACGCTCGGTTTCATTTTGGATGTTTGTTCGCCAAACCTCGATTCGATTTACTTTAAACAATGAGTTAATTTGTGGAAGATTCTTGAGCGCCTCTTCGTAATTATCCCGATTAAAATGAGTTAAAAAGAAGTGTCGGTTTTCATCGTAGTTGTCAGCACGTACTTCAAATTGCTGTACCTGACTCCCTCCTTGTACGGTGATCTCTTTTTGTCGGCCACGTTGTTGAGAGGCAATTGCAGTCAAACGCAAATGTCCGAATTGTAATTCCGTTTTGATTCCAAACAAGCTTTGACTACCCTGGATCAGGTTGGACCGCAGCGGCAGGGCTACATTTCCAGCTTCAATATTTTTAAGGATATCATCTTCACTAAACTGTTCACTATCAAACTTCAGCTTTAATTGGTTTTCGAAGTCAAACTGAGCTTGAGAGTTGAAATTTGTAGCCAGACTAAGTTTCTCACCAATTTGTCCCGTGACATTCAGACGAATATCCATATTAAAGTCAAAAAGAAACTGTCGTTGCTGTTGAATGGGCAAAGCTGGATTTTCGATGTTTTGATATCTTGCTCCAAAGATCAAATCGATATTTCCCTGCGGCTGAATACTTACTTCCCGACCACCAAATAAGCGATCTGCCAAATTTTCCCCCTTGCTGTATTCTTCAAGCGGATCTTGAAGGCCCTTACTTCCTTTTTTACCCGTAGATACGCCAGCCAATCGAGCAAAGTAATTGCGCTCTTGCTCTTCCGCTTTCCAATCTAAATATTCCGAAAAAGTCATACTAGTTGGCGCTCGAAAATACTCGTCGCCAATTCGTTCAGAGATGATATACCTTCCCGTTTCCGGATCGAGTTCTACACGTTTATCTACGTTTGAAGGATCCTGCAAGTCGTAGGGGTTGCGATTGGGGTTTGTCAAGAAATCCCCCTGACGATCTTGTATAGGAATAGTGTCTAAATCCTTAGAATTCAGATCCATTAAAAGTGTATCACCTTTCCCGATGGAAGATGAAAATGCCGTAACTGTATGGATATTGTACATTCCTACCGCATACAGAATACCTGCGAAGAACACTAGGTGCTTTTGCGTCATATGCTATATTTCAACCTAATTGAGTTCGATTGCTGGTAAAAAGTCTATTCGATAGGAAGTTTCTTTAGTCTAATGTCTTGATTATCAAGGAATGGCCTTGTTTTCTGTATATGAAGTGCAAATATAAGGTACTTTTTCACAATCATGAAAGTTTTTTAAGACCTGCTTTTATAATATCTTCAACATTGTCGAAATCATTTGATTGACTTAACTGGCTAAGAGCCTTTTTTATTTTACCCGGAGGAAATCCCAGGGCCTTCAATGCTGACTCAGCTTCCGTAAAAATATCATTGCCGCCGGTGCTTCCAAGGCTTACCTCTCCTGCATCAATATCTCCAATTTTATCTTTTAAGTCCAAAATCAATCGCTGAGCGGTTTTCATTCCAATTCCTTTAACTGCTTTGAATACAGACGTATTTTGACTCAATATCGCTGCTTTAACCTCGCCGGCTTTTAGTGACGATAAAATTAATCTGGCCGTAGATGTCCCGATTCCACTCACTTTGATCAACTCTTGGAAGACAGCGCGTTCTTCTCTGGCACTAAACCCATACAAAGCCATAACATCCTCTTTCACATGCAAATACGCCCACAGTCTCACCTCTTTCTTGTCTCCTAAATCTTCAAATGTGTGGAGACTAATATGGAATTTATAACCGATTCCTCCGACCTCAAGTATTAAGTGGTCGGGACGCCTATCCATTACCTGACCAGAAAAATATTCATACATATTTAAAATTTAAGTAATACAAAAATACGATAAAGTCACCACAAATAAAAGTTAGCTGAATTGTGGTGTGCTATTTTAAGAGTGAGGTTGTATCTTTGATCGCGTATAAAAATTTAACTTATATGAATATTCTATTGCTAGGTAGTGGAGGTAGAGAGTATATGTTGGCGTGGAAAATTCGTCAAAGTACCGAGGTGGAGAAGCTGTACATTGCTCCTGGGAATGGAGGTACTGCAAATCTTGGCACAAACATCGAAATCGATTGGAAAAACCTCTCTGAAATTACAACCTTCATCAAGTCCATGAATATTGACATGCTGGTAATCGGTCCTGAGGCACCATTAGTGGATGGGCTTGTAGATCGCCTCCAATCAGCCCCCTCTCTGGATTCGCTTTTGATTATAGGACCTCGTCAGGCTGCGGCCAGACTCGAAGGAAGCAAGGCTTTCGCTAAGGCCTTTATGGATAAGTATGGGATTCCTACAGCCAAGTACCGATCTTTTAATCAATCCCAACTCAACTCAGCTATAGATTACATTCAATCTCAACCCAGCCCATACGTGCTAAAGGCCGACGGCCTGGCTGCCGGAAAGGGTGTGTTGATTGTAACTGATCAAAACGAAGCCATTCAGGAGGCTAAAGCTATTTTAGATGGGAAGTTTGGAGAAGCGGGAAACACTCTAGTTATAGAGTCTTTTTTAGAGGGGCTTGAATTTTCGGTTTTTGCTCTGTGCGCCGGAAGAGAATATGTACTTTTACCCGTAGCAAAAGACTATAAACGTATTGGCGAGGGTGATAGTGGCCTAAATACGGGTGGTATGGGTGCAGTTTCCCCAGTCCCGGGCATCACTAAAGACATTATTAAAAAAGTAGAACGTAAAGTTTTAGAACCTACTCTAAAAGGGCTGGAAATCGAAGGAGCCCCCTATTCAGGCTTTTTATTTCTAGGTTTGATCCTTGTCAATAATGAGCCGTTTGTTATTGAATATAACTGCCGGTTAGGTGACCCAGAAACCCAAGTTGTTCTACCACGAATCCAGGGCGATTTCGTGAATTTATTGAAATCCAGTGCTACCCAAAATTTGGCAGGATCAAAAATTGAGATTTCAAGTGAATCCGCAGTATGTACCATCCTTGCCAGCGAAGGCTACCCCGTCGCATACGAGAAAGGGAAAGAGATTCGTTTACCTGAAGATTCCTCAATCGCTATTTTTGCCCATGCCGGAACAAAAAAAGAAGGTAGCCGCCTATTTACTTCCGGTGGGCGAGTTATGGGAAGCATTGGTCTTCACCAAGATCCCAAAGAAGCAAAACTTAGAAGCCAAAAAGGAGCAATGCAGGTACAATTCGAAGGCAAATACTTCCGTTCTGATATCGGCTTTGATCTAGGCATTTAAACCAATTCCATACATTTAACTTAAGTAGCATTTCACCTATGAAAAAGTATTGTATTCAACTATCTGTATTCCTATTTACAATTTTGATTCCTTTTGGGATTCTTGCTCAAACTGAAGTCTTATTTTCAGTGGATGACCTGGAAGTTAGCACTGAGGAGTTCAAATATGTTTTTGAAAAGAACAATAGCACGAAAGCTACTGAGACTGATATAAAAGAGTATCTACGCCTTTATAAGAATTTCAAGTTAAAAGTAAAAGCTGCCTTAGACCAACAAATGGACACTCTTCCTCACCTGAAAGAGGAGTTGAATACCTATAGAAGACAGTTATCCAAGAACTACCTATTGGACAAACAACTTCAAGAAAATGTAGCCCGGGAGACTTTTGAAAGGCAGCAATACGAAATCAAATTAGCTCATATCGTTCTGATTGCAGAATCAGAAGAACAGGAAAAAGTAGCCCGGGAAAAGTTAGTTCAAATAAAAGAAAATGCAGAAAATGAGTTTGCGGCATTAGCGGCTCAATATTCAGATGATCCCGGCACCAAAGAAAATGGAGGCGTTATTGGATACCTCTCGGCCCCATTTGCCAAGGGGTTTGAAAAAGTAGAGGATTTGGCCTATCAACTTGACACCGGTCAGGTCGGTGGCCCAGTCAATTCAGATATGGGAGTCCATTTAATAAAAGTATTGGACAGACGACCTGCACTTGGGCGAATTCAGCTTTCTCATATTTTTGTCCGGAAGCCCAAGCCCAATAGTCCAAATCAGGAAAGAGAAAGAGATAGAAAAATTGAAAAAATCGAACAAGCACACGAATCTCTTGAAACCGGAACATCCTTCAAACATGCGACCCTAAAATACTCGGAAGATGATAAGACCAAGTATAATGACGGCTATTTAGGGTATATTGAGCCTAATACGTATGAGGAGCACATCGAAGAGGCTGTCTTCGCTCTTGAGGAGCATGGTGATTATACACAACCCATTGAGTCCAGTTTGGGTTGGCACATATATATGCGTGGTGACCGCATTAGACCCCAAGACAGATCCTATGAAGATGTCCGGGCTGAAATTCTATCTGAGTTGAAATACACTCATCGTTTAGATATTGCTCAAGCATCTTTAATTGAGCAAATTAAAGATGAAGCCCCATTCAAAGAAACTTCAAAGTGGATAAAAGAATTCCGCTCAAATCTTCCGACAAATTTTACTCGTTACGATTGGGAATCTCCCCAATTTCAGGATATTGATACTCTTTTTCAATTCGGAACAAGCCTTTATAAAACCCGAAATGATTTCATTCAATACTTAAAACGCAATACCCGTGAGCGTCTTCGACTTGATCGGAAGATGAAATCTAAGGACGCCTTTGACAAAATGTATGAAAATTTCATCACGGAATCGGCTATCGAGTTTGAAGAAAACCAGCTGGAAGAAAAATACCCTGAGTTTAGACATTTAATGAGAGAATACCGAGAAGGCATTTTGCTATTCGAAATCACCAAAGACAATGTTTGGGATAAAGCCCCTCAGGATACTGCAGGACTGAAACGTTTTTATACTCAGAACAAGGAAAAATATCGCTGGAATGATCGCGCTCGGCTATTAGAATTTAAACTCGCATCTTCATCCTCTAAAGCGTGTGATCAAGCTACAAAACACCTTATGCGCAGAGGGCTCAGTAAAACGATCGGTCTCATGAATAAAGACAGTGTACAATTAACCTACACATCCTCTTTACTTGAAAAAGGAAAAACGGATAAATCTCTAAGTTGGCAAGAAAATGTCCTATTCGATGTGAAGAAAAATAACGATGGCTGCACATTTAATTGGATTCAGGAAATCATTCCCTCCCAGGTAAAAACCTTAGAAGAGGCCCGAGGTTACGTTATTTCAGATTACCAAAATGAATTGGAAGAAAAGTGGATTAATCATTTGCAGAATAAATATGATATTCGAACTTATAAAAGAGAATTAAAATCACTTATTAGGTCCTACAAATAATGCTGACCACTCTTCTAAAAAACACTACATTCCGAGCAATCAGTTTAAAGAAAAATGATCTACTTGTCAATTACTAAATATGACCGATCGACCTACATTAAGGTTCTCTTACTTTTGCCAGCACTCATAATTATGGGCTGTGATCAACTGTTCCCTCCATCTGGAACTAAGGATCAAAGCTTGGTTATTGCACAAGTGGGTAAATCCAAATTGACAGAACAGAACCTGGATAATATGTTTGGTGAGAATTTCTACGGTGAGGACAGTGCCCGAGCTATAAATACATATATCAGGCGCTGGGTGAAAGAGGAGTTAATAAAAATAGAGGCAGAAAAAAACTTGAAAGCTGACGCTGAAATTCAACGAATGGTAGATGAATATCGAAAATCCCTACTGATTCATAAATTCCAACAGGAAATTGCCCGTGAAAAGCTAGATAGCAACATTACCCAAAGGGATATAGCTCAACAATATAAGAAAAACAAAGCTTCCTTCATCTTAGCAGAGCCCATTTTTGCCATTCGGTGGATAATTATAACCAATACAAACATCTCTGCCGATGAGCTGGAAAAACATTGGGAACAAAACGATTCCTTCACCGAGGAGAAATGGGGGAAACTTGCTGAGCTTTATGCCAACAATTATAATCTGGACCCTAACATTTGGTGGGGTAAAACAGAACTTCTAAGTTTACTGCCCATTAAAGATAATGCCTTATTGAATAAGACAGACAAAGTAATGAGAAAATCACTTGGCGAAGAAGAAACCTTGTTATTGGATGTTATTCAATTTAAAAATCAGGGCGAGTTAGCACCCATGAGCTTCGTTGAAGATGACATTAAAAGTTATATCTTACATCAACGGAAAGAAGCCTTTTTGAAAGACTATAGAGAAAATCTATATGAAAAAGCCGTTAATAGCAATACGGTAAAAATAAATCTAAAATGAGAATTTCAGGAATAATTGCTTTTGCATTTACTTTCATAATCCATTTCAATGTATCTGCCCAAACGGGGTTAGTCAATAAGGTGATAGCCAAAGTTGGTGGCGAATTAGTATTGCTGTCAGACATTGAGGAGCAGGTAGCCTATCTCAGAGATCAGGGACAAACGATAGGCGAGAAAGAAAAATGTGAAATACTTGAAGGGATATTAGCTCAAAAACTTTTGGTAAACCAAGCGAAGCTCGATAGTGTCGTCGTTCAAGAAGAGCAAGTGAAGGCCGAAATCGATGGTCGTATTGAGCAGATTTTGCAAATGATGAATAATGATATTGGACAATTCGAATCTTATTACGGGAAGACTGTCGAGGAGGTAAGGCGAGAAATGAGTCGCGAAATGAAAAACCAGATGCTGGCCGAACAAATGCGAAACCAAGTTATGGCAAGTGCTTCGGCCACTCCTTCAGAAGTCATTGAATTTTACAAATCGATGCCGAAGGATAGTGTTCCTTACTATAATTCTGAAGTGGAGATTCAGGAACTTGTAATCAAACCTGACGTTACTCCCGAAGAAAAAGAACAAACAGAAGAAAAACTGAGAAACATTCGACAACAAATTCTGAGTGATTCTGCCAGCTTTACTCAAATGGCGAGGCTTTATTCAGATGATCCCGGATCAGCTCGAAATGGCGGTGACCTAGGTATGATGAAAAGGGGAAGCTTAGTGCCGGAATACGAAGCTGCTGCCTACAATTTACAACCAGATGAGATTTCTGAGGTCGTTGAATCTGAATATGGATTTCATATTATCAAATTATTAGAGCGCCGAGGAAACAATATTCATACTCAGCATATCTTGCTAAAGCCTGAACTTGAGGACGACGATTACCAAAGGTCGGAAAAACGATTATTGGAAATTAGAGGTCTTCTTGAGGCAGACTCGCTGACCTTTGAGGCAGCGGTGCGCTTACACGGATATTCTGGCATTCAATCTTATAACAATGGAGGTAGAGTGATTAATAATCAATCTGGAGATAATTTTTTTGAAGTCGGGGACTTAGAACCCGAGGTGTATTTTGCCTTGGATACTCTTGAAGTGGGTGACATCACAAAGCCTATAGAATACAGGTCTAGATCGGGTGAAACACTTTATAAGATTGTAAAGCTGGTATCCCGAACAGACCCACATAAAGCAAGTTTGAAGTCAGATTATGCCAAAATTCAACAAATGACTTCGCAAAATAAAAAAAGTGAAACCCTCATGAATTGGATGAGGAATAAAAGAGAAACCACCTATATTGAAGTTTCTCAAGAATTCTCAGAATGTCAAAACCTTGACGCTTGGATTTCATCCACACCCACCTCATTTCAATCTTCAGAGGAGTAAATAAGGGGCTAGGTTTCCAAATCAAGCTTTTACAACAACCCTCACCGAAAGGACTGAGGTGAACGTCTGCATTTCATGGTTTTTATATTTTTCTTTCTATATTGTTATTCTAGTACTGCAAACTTGTAGGTTTACTCGACAAAAATTGATATACAGATTATGCCATTTCAAGATTGGAGCATTCTGTCAGAAAATGAAATAATAGCTGTTTTTAGCTTCACCTTTATCCTATCTTTGGCATTGGTGTTTTTCACTATTCCTCTTACCATAAATTTTTGCTATAAATATCAAATTTTAGATCATCCTAACTCAATACGAAAAAATCATAAACAAAGCATTCCCCATTTGGGCGGATTCAATATTTTCCTGGGCCTATTCATTCCCTTCACCTGTATCGCACCGACATTTTCCTTAGGCACATTTAAGTATATCTTCTTGTCCATGTTTTTTCTTTTAGTTATTGGGCTTTGGGACGATATTCGAGCGTTAAACCCCTGGCTGAAATTACTGTGGCAACTTTTTGTTGCTCTAATCATTGTATTTTTTAGCGAGACCTACATCACAAACCTTTTTGGACTTTTTGGACTCGATGATCTTTCTACAGGAACCTCCTATGTGTTTAGCGTCTTTTTAATTCTCACCATAATTAATGGTATTAATTTATTAGATGGGATCAATGCTTTAAGTGCTAGTCTTTCCACAATGTTGGGGTGTTTTTTCTTTTTTTGGTTTGTTGTTATCGACCAGCACGGACTCGCCTTATTTGCCTGTGCTTTATGTGGAACCTCAATAGCATTCCTTTGGTATAATTGGAGCCCAGCTCAAATTTTCATGGGCGATTCCGGAGCAATGATTTTAGGATTTAGCATCTCTTATCTCACTTTGTCTTTTCTCCAAACAGACCACGATCTCATAAATTCTGAATCAAAGTTTGCTATATTTCATGCTCCGAATATCGTAATCGCAGCACTGATTTTGCCCTTCGTTGATACAACCCGTGTTTTTTTGTTGCGTATCTTAAAGGGAAAGTCTCCACTCATAGCAGACCGAAATCATATCCATCATAAGTTTATAGATGCTGGGTTTTCAGATGTTCAGACCACCTTCATTTTATTAAGTTGCCAGTTTGCACTCATTCTTATCGCAATAGGAACTGTACGGTTACCCTATTTAACTTCCCTTATCCTTTTGTCTGCTTGCCTATTAATTCTATACATTGGGCTAGGGTTTGTTATTAAACCCGAAAAAAAATCATCCGTTTCATCTCCGGAGTAAAGGAAGGATCTCATTAATAGTGTTAACTTTGGATTATTACAATGGATTGGTTAATTGTTTTTATTGGTGGTGGACTAGGTAGCCTCTTGCGCTATGCACTTACATTCGTACCTTTTTTTAACGTCTCAATTACCCATCCCCTACAAACCCTATTAGCTAATGTGCTAGCCAGTTTGATCTTAGGGTATCTTTCTTACCTATCATTAAGTACAACTGAATTTCCTGACTCCATAAAGTTGGGCTTAACAGTGGGGCTCTGCGGGGGACTTAGTACGTTCTCAACCTTTACCGCAGAAACATTTGAACTTCTTCAGTCAGGCCAGTTTATACAATTCTTCTTATACGCTATAGGTAGTATGATGGTATGCTTGATTGCTTTCCTGATCGGAACCATAATCGCGGGAGCCTAAGTAATTTAAAGTCGCTGTTTTAATAGCAATTCGTTTTTTAATGAACCTTGAGAATAAATTATTTTGAAAATGATTTCCCCGCTAATAATCCTCTCCGTTGAACCCACACCTCCTAACTTTTTTACTACACATAGTATTATTCACTTATTTTTGGACTTTCATTGAAAATAGTTTTATATTTGCAGTCCTTTAGAAAATAGGTGAGTTATGAAAAAGAATATACATCCAGAAAATTACCGTACCGTAGTCTTTAAAGACTTTTCGTGCGATGAGGCTTTCTTAACCCGTTCATGCGCTGAAACGGATGAAACCATTGTTTGGGAAGATGGAAATGAATATCCATTAGTGAAATTAGAGATTTCCAGCTACTCTCATCCCTTTTACACGGGTAAAATGAAGTATGTAGATACTGCTGGAAGAATTGATAAATTCAACAAAAAATTCGCAAAATTCTCTAAGAAAACAGAGACTAAAGAAGATTAAACACGCTTCTATTATAATATTGACATAGCCCTTGCTGTTTAACCAGTACAGGGCTATTTTTTTAAGTGTTCAGTATGACAAACATTATACTTTTTGATAACGACAGGCGAGATAGCTTTTTGCCCCTCACATTTACACGCCCAACATGCGAACTCAGGGTTGGCTTATTCACCATAACTGAAAAATGGAGCATTTGGTTAAAAGGCCAGGTCTCCTATATTACTCAAGACTACTTATCCGCGAAATACCCAATTTCTATTGCCGAAGAAAATTTTGTGATTAATGGCACCGTAATGCCAAATGACCAACTCGTGAGGCTTATCCAGCAACTGGATTATAATGAAGCCTTAATGAAGGGGGACGAATTAATAGCCGTTCGTTTAGATGAAGGTCAGTTCGAGAATCTCATGGAAAATGATGATCTGGATGAGCTGATCGGATATCAACTAACAGAAACTCCATTACATCAATTGAAAAGGCTTCCGGATATTTTCCAAATGAACGGTCAGCAATTGAAGACCGATATCGGAAAAATGACTGAATTACGCACAGGAGCTCCCATCCCAGATAACGTTATTGCAGTCAATGCAGAAAACGTCTTCATAGAAAAAAGTGCAACTATTGACCCGGGTGTGATATTGAATGCTTCCGAGGGTCCGGTTTATATCGGCCGAAATGCAAAAATTATGGAGGGAGCCCTAATAAGAGGGCCATTTGGATTGGGAGAGAACAGCGTGATAAAAATGGGGGCTAAAATTTATAGCAATACCACTATTGGACCATTTTCTAAAGTAGGTGGTGAAATCAACAACTGCGTCATCACAGGATATTCAAATAAAGCCCACGATGGCTTTTTAGGAAACTCCGTTATTGGAGAATGGTGTAATATTGGAGCCGATAGCAACAATTCTAATCTGAAAAATAACTATAAAAACGTGAAAATTTGGGACTATACTAGAAAGCGTTTTACAGATACAGAATCACAATTTTGTGGTCTTTTTATGGGCGATCACTCTAAATGTGGTATAAATACCATGTTTAATACGGGCACAGTTATAGGCGTTCATGCAAATATTTTTGGAGGCGGGTTCCCTCGCACGTTTATTCCTTCTTTTAGTTGGGGAGGACATACCGGATGGAAGACTTATAGGCTTGATAAGGCGCTGGAAACAGCTGAGCTGGTGATGGATCGCCGAGCCCAAATTTTGAATGAAGAAGACCGCGATATTTACCAGCATCTATTTGATTGGACATCAACCTTTCGCTCATGGGAAAAATCTCCTTCTGGCAACGAATCCTAAGTTACTTTCGGGAAATACACATTGAAAGTGCCCCAAGTGACTTAAACCCCCACTTATATGTGAGCTTATCAAAAGGTAGGTTTATGTTGAGTACAGCAAAGGCTGTTTACTCCCACGGAGACTTATACGACAACTTCGTACAGACCTTTAAGCGCACAAGCTGGTCCGATCTCCCCGGTTCCGACTTCTTGATTCTGGGTTATGGCCTGGGATCTATCCCTGCCATTTTGGAAAAAATGGGGCATGAATTTCAGTACACAGGCATAGAGAAGGATGCGAATGTCATTTATCTCGCCTCTAAATACACCCTGAATGACCTGAAGTCGCCCGTACACCTGTATGAAGTAGATGCAAAAGACTTTTTATCGCAACAACAAAAAACCTTTTCCGCGATTTGTATGGATATTTTCGTAGAAGATGAAATACCCACACTTTTTACTACAAATAAATTTATCGAACAACTCAAAACGCATTTGAAAAAGAACGGCCTGCTATTTGTAAATACAATTAAACCGAAAGACGAGGAAGAAAACACCTTGACTCCATTCCAGAAAAAATTACAAAAGGCCTTTCCTGATGGGACCTTCATTGAGGTAGGGCCGAATGCTGTATTTGTAAATCAAGTATCTGCAATAAATAAATAGCAACCCTTATTATCTCTTTTGACTCAAACAATACGCGCTCAATAATCATTACCTTTGTGTTGCTAAACTAAAATGACGACCTATGTACACCATGAATATATATTTGAAGCTCAGCTTGACGGCTCTCTTTATAGGGGGAGGCATAGCTTTGGCTTTTGCATTTGGCTTTTGGTACGCCCTTCCTTTGCTTCTCGTTGGAATTGTTTTTCTGGTGAGTTATGTTTTACTGGGAACTGTTCAGACCGCGGCTCAATTGATTGAAGCTCAGGATTTGGACGGGGCAGAAAAAAGGTTAAACTTGACTTTAAACCCCAAATGGCTATACGTCACCAATCGAGCTTATTATTACATCATGAAAGGCTCTATCGCTATGCAGCGAGGGCAAGAATCTGAAGCCGAAGACCTATTCAAAATAGCTCAAAACCTTAAGTTACCTACCGATAATGAACGTGCAATGGTGCAATTACAATTGGCCGGCATTCACCTAAAAAAGAATAATTGGAATAAGGTTAAAATCATTATGCGAAAGGTGAAAGACTTTAATGTCACAGAACCGACCATTCAATCTCAAATTGATCAAATTCAAACAGGGCTTAAAAACCGCGGAGCACTGAACCCCTCCAATATGCGTCAGGCTCAGCAGATGGGTCGATCGCGCAAACGACGAAGACCGAAAATGCGCTAAGACGGTATCTGAGAAGCCCGACTCCAAACGAACTTATTATCTATCTATTCCCGAATTCGAATTCCTATCGAACGATAGTAATGGATCCGTGATAGAACCCTCGTTCACCCGTTCCAATGTCGGTGTATGAAATTCGGAGCACATATACACCCGTATCCATAATCTTTCCGCGAAATGTGCCGTCCCAAGAATCAAATATGGATTGGGAAACAAAGAGTTGATCCCCATATCGATTATATACGGCCCATTCAACATCCCTGATTCCAAATGCAGTGAAAAAAAACTCGTCATTCCTACCATCGCCATTGGGACTAAAGACGTTGGGAACAAAAATCCGAGCAATGTTCTCAACGCAAATGGTATCCTGAATGGAGTCTATACATCCCAGTTCATTTTCCACTATGAGTTGTATCGTAAAGGTGCCGGTATCCTGGTATTCATGCCTCAAAATTTCACCGGCTTGAAACGTAAATACTCCTGACTGATCTCCAAAATCAATCTGACCCTGAGTATATCCTACACTCAGATCAATGACCTCTATCTCATTTTCGATATTATCAATGCAATCCTGATTGGGAATCCGAGTCATATTTGCACGAATGGGAGGTGAGCCTGGTAATTCAATAAAACTATCTTGGACACATCCGCTAATGCGCTCAGTAATCTGTACAGAGTAAATCCCCGGAGAACCCACGTATCGATTCCCTATATGCTCCTCCCCTACCATCCACTGAATGAGATAATCTGATGTATCTAATTGAATTTCTGCATAAGTGGAATCCTCAAAACAAACAGCTGGCCCTTGTTCTTGTCCATATGAAAAGGGGGGATATTGGAAAATAAATAAACTATCCTCGAAGGGCAGGGAGCACTCATCTTCCACACTTACTGTATACCAGGAACTTCCGGTAGGCCGGACAATATGGCTGGCTCCAAAACCTAAACCCTGGTCCCATGTCGTTACTCGTTGGCCGCGACCACCCGTGCTTACTACTTCTATTTCAGTACTTTGATTCGGACATAATGTATCGGCAGAAGCCGACACTGTTCCTTCAATAGGAGGAAGAATAGTAATAAACTGACGATCACTGGAAGCGCATGCCCCGGTCCCACGTTCATAGCTCAACTCGTGATTTCCGCTGCCCAACTCCGAAGGCCGAAACTGGGAAATACCAGATTGACCGTTTATTGTAAACTCTCCGCCAGGAGGTCGAAGCTGAACAATAATTAAGCTATCGTTAAAACAATATTGCTGCGCCAGATTCACAATTTCGGCCTCTTCGAACTCAAATATCTCGATTTCGGCCTGCGTTTCACAACCAGAAGGCGCAATATAGTATATGGTGTGAAAACCCACCGGCAAAGATTGGGGATCAAAAAGTCCGGAAGCCTCATCCAAAAAGCCGGGACCGCGCCAATATCCTCCAGCCGGAGTAGCGGTTAGAAACTCCGTCGAACTGCGATCACAAAATGAATAATCAGGAATATCAGCTGGAGACTCCACTTCAAACCACAAAGTGTCTGAACATCCCAAAGCATCCCAGGCGATCGGATGTCGTCCCGGACCCGAAAGGATCGGGTTGAAAAAGAACTCATCGTCCATATAGAAAATACCTGAACCACTGGCAGTTCCTGCAGCCGGGAAAAACGATATATAATCGTTGAGAGCAAAAGTGTCATTCACTAAACAAAAATTCAGAGGCGATTCTTCCTCCATTCGGACATCCACAAGCTGTAATTCAAAGCGGTCTGAACACCCGAAAGCCGTAAACCTGAAATCATACACACCTGGCGAAAGACCGCTAATATCGAAGGCCTGAATACTATCTATATAAGGAGCCGGTCCGGTCCAGTCTCCAGCGGGAAAAACATTCAGTAGGCTGTCCCCCACACAACGAGTTCGGTCCGGGCCCGCCTGAATGTCCCGAATATGAATGTCCATTTCAGCCGAACACCCTTCTAATTGATACCTGTAAGTATATGTATTTCCGGGATTGGGACGCCAGCCATCCAGTCGTCCATTTACTGTATTCACAATACCGGGGCCACTCCAACGACCTCCATAAGGCTCGGCTTCTAAAAATACCCGCTGAGTGCGGCAAATCGTATCTATATCAGGCATGATTATAGTATCTAATACGCGAACAGTTTTGCTTGAAACGCATCCATTTGTTGCCGTATAACTCACTACAAAATCCCCTGATTGAACGGGATCAAACTCGCCATCGGGTGTGGTATGCGGGCCCGACCACACACCCCCGGTTGGGTTCCCTCCATTTAATTCAAAAGTCCCCGCTTCTAAACAACTTGATTGGAGACTTCCCGCCCAAACGGCATGAATCCAAACGGTATCTTGTGTCCGGCAGCCATTGGGGTCTACATACTCAATGATATCCTGATTCAAATCACTGGAATTGTTCCATCGCCAAAATTGGTATCGGCCACTCTCACGCTCCCAATCCGGAATGACGCTGGAATAAAACTGCCCGCCCACTGGTGATACGCTATATATATGATCTCCACGACTGGAGCAAACCGTATCACCCTCTAATGGATTGAGGAATTGGGGGTCGGGAAAAGGGAGATATAAAAAGGTGTCTGTTGCCATAGATCCGCTCGTCAAGTCTGTAACCTCTACCGTAACTTGAACACTCGTATCTGGACAAATAGGAACTTCTGCATCATCCAAGCCTGTATGTGACCAATCAAAAGTAAAATCACCGGCGTCATTCCCTCTGACTAAAGCCTCTAAGCGTCCACAATCGCCTCGGCAGGCCCGTTCCAGTTGTTCGATTTCTACTGTTATAGGACAATTTGCAACTTCAAAAAGAGCATTTGTAGAAAAAGGATGAGATTCACCACATGCATCAAAAATTTCACCCTCAAAAAATAGTCGAAAAGAACCCGGAATATCAATTTCAGAAGAGAACGACACTTCAAAAGAAGAAGCCATTTGTGTCGTAGAATCGCAATCCAACAAATCAATAGAAGAAACAGAATAAGAACCCGGGCCCACTAACGAAAAGGCATCCAGAGTAAATTGATCACAGGGAATGGGGATGTCTAACTCAAAAAGAAGACTCGAAAGGGGACACTCCGGAGATTCTGGAAGAACTAAAGTGGGCAGTGGAGGCTCGTTCACGGTCACTTCCCAATTGGCAGACCAACCCGCAGCGGCAATACTTTCATCACTACTAAATTGAAACGTAATACAACCACTCGTCGCCAGAATTAACGGCGGTGGATTAATAATCCCGGATAAACTGGCAATCAAAGGACTATTTGTGTCCGGACCATCATAAACATTTAGAATATCCAGGTTTTCCTCAGTAGCAAAAAAATCAAAAACAACGCGAATTTCGTCGGCATCATCAACACAAATAGTGAAGGTTAAATCCTCATTGTGATTATACTGCCCCTCCTCAAGTCCCTCATCGCTATCGGTCAAAGTTCCTTCACAGTCTGTGACTGTAAGGTTCTGCATAATATAGACGGGCTGAGAAAAACCTTCTGCAGACACAAAAATAGAACCTAACAGTAGAATGAAGCTTTTTACCCAAAAAAGGACTTTATTTTGCATGTATAGGTTTACTCTTTAAGAATGACCACAGATGGAGTGGTAATTAAGTTGCTCTCATTTCCGGCGCGATCCACCATCTTGCATTCAAATCGCGTGGTCTCGCTCATCCCATTCCCAAATAAAAACAAACTGGGAAACTCCACATTCAAGACCCCCTCTATCGGAACACTGCTATCCATTGGGGCCAATGGACCAACAAAAAATGAATCGAAATCTTCTAATCGAAGATCGCGAATAAATAAAGAATAGCGATCGGGATCGGGATAACCCAAATCCCCATCCCCATCTTTGTATTTTATCCGCAATACCAACACCTCATCGTACTGAATGAGCGTGTCATGACTCATTTCTTGAAGACTGATCTGCGGAATCACTCCCAAATCCATCTCGGATTCTTCACAGGCTCCAACAGCCAGGACAATCGTCAGAAAAACAAAAAACTTACTGCAACCACTCAATGGAATAGTATTTTTTAATGTGAAACAATGCTTCGTTCGAAGGGATTTCCTGGCTTTCATTTTGGATAAAGAGTCGGATATAATAGGTCTCCTCCCGAGCAAATGAATCTGGTCGGACTGCTACGCGAAAATGAAAGGGAATAGTTTCCCCTTGATATCCATAATACATATAAGGCGTTGGCAAGTATTCTAAGGCATAAGAAATGCTATCATCATACGGAGTCAACTCTTTCGAAAACCCGGCGCGAACGTTCCCCTGCAAATCGCTAACCTCTCGATCTGGATGAGAAAGAGCCAGATAAATATAGCTGTCAGCTACAGAGTCCGAAGGGAGTCGCAATGGATCTCGGCTATCAAATCGTCGGTATATCGAATCGTTCTGCATAGCAAAGATACCCTCCAGTTTAAATGGATGATCTGTGACGGTAGGCGCTTGCCCCATAATATCCAGTGCCCCATTCTCGATCCAGGTCCGAATGTCCTCGATATAATCATCGCCATATTCAAACCAGTCGGAGTCCGGCTCTAATTGTATAGGCATAGGCGGACTCAAAATGTTATTTAAGCGGGCCATAATAACGGAGGTCTCCACGGATCCCGGATCTACCCGATAAGTATAACTGCCATCATTCTTGATGGGCACTTCATACACCAGAGTATTATATGCACTTTCCAAAGTCCGAAAATCAGGTTCGAATGTCCCGTCGTGACAACCCACATTTGCACAAGTAGGCTGAAAAACATTGTAATAGATACCTGCAATGGTGCTGGATTCAGCTGATGTCAACTCCAATCGGACAGTGTCCTGGTTTGAAGTCTGGTCATCAAAAGGGTTAGTCGGGGGTTCTGAATCAGAGCACCCACCCCAGAAAAATAAAGCGAGGAGGCTAAGCCCTGTAAGATACCGTCTATATGGTGGATATTGTAAACTCGAGTTTGTCCCTTGCATATCTTATTTGTATTTCTTCAATTTACATTCGGTCAAACATGGAGCGCGCATTGCCGTCCAACCGCCCTTGAGACTCTACGATCTGCTTAATTCCAAAGAGTTCTGCTATCGTGGGCACTACATCTGTAGCGTCACCTACCGGGTTATCCTGATCTCCCACTGTCAAGCCCGCTTCTGCCCCAGGCCCAACCATCAAGGTGAAGATACGGCGCGTATTTTCATTACCCGTCGAGTGATCATAGGCGTACCAATCATTGATGTCCTGGATGGGATTCGGATCCTGATCACGTCCATGTTCAGGCATCACGATCATTGTGGTATTATTGGCCATGCCCGGTATCCGCTGAATTTCACGCCACAAAAAGCCCACACCATGATCAGCACGGTGAAGATTTTTTAAATAGTTCGTGTAGCTCCCATGACAAACGTCAATATTCGTTAAATCCACCACCGTTATCTTAGGCTTAAACCAGGAAAGCACTTCTAAAGTAAATCCTAAGGTTTTCAGATCCCCATTATCATTAACGGGAGGTAAAGCCACCTGCCCCTGTTCTACTTTCTCAAATGTAGCCCGAACAAATTCCTTTATGGAGTCCTGTTCATCAGGGCGATTGTATAAATGAGGAATTTCGAGTCCCTCCTCTACGTAGTTGCTATTCAGAAAATGTCGCATTTCCTGTATCATCGACCACTCGGTCTCCGGATGGTAATTTTTAAAATCCATAAAGTGATTCATACCCGGAGTCCCAAAAGTGGTTTGTGGAGCCAAAAAATTGGCTCCATATCGGCGCCCATATTCCGGGTCATTTGAATAGTTGAGTAGAGGTCTGGACATCCCGATACCGGCACCTACATACCAGCAATCCGTCGCATCAAAACCCGCGTGCCTTCTCAGGTACTCAAAAATAGTCGGAGAGGCTGGCCGGCTCCGCAGACCCTGCGCCAAGGCATAATTGCCAGATATGCCAGTAGCTAATCCGTTGTAATGACCCGCACCTCCCTTGGAGAAACGTACCTCGGGAAATAAGGTCCCTAATTGATCCAGGGGCGTTTGTAATACAGGATCGATAGGAATCCCACCTACAATATTATTGGCCGCGTCATCGAGTCCATAAGCAATTTTCGATTCGGGCGGGGCGCCCGTCAACAAATTATACATGATGTTCCCTTCGACATCCTCCTCTTGACTATCTGCCAGATACCGCTTCAAAACAGCCTCCTGCTGACGGACTCCACCGGCAAAAAGAACGAATACAACATGATCTGTTAAAGGTGCTGTCGTCTGTGCACTCAGTAAACCCGAGGGAAGTATATATGGAAATCCAGCGGTCGCCGCTGTGGCCAAACCGGCCTTTTTTATAAAATCTCGTCGCTTCATAACGGTATTCTCTTTTTAATAGTGAAAATGCTCATTGCTCGTAGCAAATGAAAAGTAAACCAGCTCCGGAGTGAGATTCGGCCGACTTTCTATATAGTTTAGCATCCATTGAAGTTCCGCCTCAGTTGGCTGGCGAATCAAAAACCTTCGATAGGTATCGCGAACGAAAGCCTCTGGATCGGCCCGCATATCTTCTTCAGACGGCAGGACCACCTGGCCATCGGCCATGTATTTACTCACCAAAATATCATAAGCCACTCGCTTGTCGCCAATCGACTGAATGGCTGCCAAAGCCTCCAACATTCGATTGGGGCCAATCGCTTCCTGGAATAGATTCGTGTACAATACGGAAATATACTGTGCTTCCGTCTTGGGCTTGTTCTTTGTCGAGTTAATAGGGGAGATATCGACATCGTTCACTTCGTAGACATACGACTCCTCCTTGCATCCCCATCCCATAAAAAGAATCAGCATCAAAAAAAGCCCCACTCTTTTATAAAAAGTTAGCATATTCATCTGTTACCAGTATTTCTTCAAAAATCAAATTTATATCCCCCGTCTCGATATATCGAGGCAGCAAAGTGACAATCTCTCCAGGCGATGGAGCCCGGTTTAATAAGGTCTGATAGGCCCAAATAATCATTCCCTCATGCATACCATCAGATTGAATGACGATATCAATAAAGTCATCCTTATGACTACCCATCTGGCCAAACAATTCCCTGTTTTCATTATGCTCAATCATATCAAACGATCGATCGAACTCACCCTCGGTCGGCAAACGCCATAATAATTCATCAAATACCGCCCGGATAAAATTAAAGGCATTCATATTGATCTGGTCATACACGGTGTTGTCGATCATATAAGCAAACATCTCATGATAACGAATTTGCCCCTCTAACAATAATCCCTTGCTATCCAGCACCGCCTGATTACGCCGAACTAAAGCCTGCTTTTCATGATAGGCATCCCAGTTCTCCTCTATCGAGTCTTTCACCATTCCGTTACGGGCTATGCCTATAGCAAGCCGCAGAGCACCATCTCCAACACCCTCCAGATTACGCACCTTTGCCAGCGTATAGAGGTTTTCCACATACGCAGCCTGATAGGAAAACTCATTGGGCCGAAAAGTGGTATCCGTCATCAATTTCCGAATGATCTTTAGCCGGGAAGCCCGACTTAATCCTGCCGCCTTTAGACTATCCACCTCTTCACTCAGCTCCGTATTTAAGGGCTCTCGGGATATCAGGTCAATGTATATCCGATTGACGTAGTTTTCGATTTTTAAATCCGAAATATTAAAATCCGAAGTCGGCTCATTGTCAGGAACGAGATTTACCTCCTCAGAGCAAGACCCAAAAACACCTGCGATTAAAACAAGCAAAATACCCACCCAAAAATGAATAATTCCGTTTTTCATGTAATCCCCTTAATTATTTGCACTACCATACAGATACAATATAATTTATTTTTGCTGCCTGGACAAGTCATGTTGACCTATTCGATCAGTGTTCACTAAAAGAAGACTAATATTATCCTTTTGTTATACAACAAATTAGACTCATTTTGAAAGATCTCCTCCGCTATTATAGTTTTGAGGGCGGCCCTCCCCACCATTTCCATGGCGGGGAGGCGCTATGTTTCGGGCTGTCGGTCCTTCTCCCCTCCGACTCTTCGGAGGGGATCGGACACTCGGCCTGCCAGCAGGCCGAGTCCCTGCACAGCCTTTAGGTTTGCATTAGAGGAAAATAGTGAAAAAAGACTACTATTACTAGAGTTTTCTTTTTTGCTTCTTTTTTCTTTGTTAGTATGTTAGTAAAACAAAGAAGGATGGGGTGAACTTTCT
>Ga0209938_1000070_pt1 | contig 43676 bp, 29 predicted proteins | sample SalPonR2_C_D1_MG_FD_185708 | JGI IMG/M metagenome (GOLD analysis project Ga0209938, IMG submission 185708) | Salt pond soil microbial communities from South San Francisco under conditions of wetland restoration - Salt Pond MetaG R2_C_D1_MG... ... | reverse complement strand
ATCTTTCGATAGTGCCTTGCTCTGTTTGCGCGCCTGTGCGGCTATGCAGCGTCAATTTATCGCCCAGGAAGTACCCGTCAGAATAGGAATGCACCTGGGAGATGTGCTCTACAAAAACGATAATGCCTTCGGAGATGGCGTAAATATTGCTTCCCGTATTGAGTCCCTGGGCGTACCTGGTGCTATTTTGCTTTCCAAAACCATCCGGAATCAGGTTAAAAACAAACTGGAATTTTCGCTTACTCCCGTGGGGTCTTTTCATTTCAAGAATATTTCCGAACCGATGGAGGTATATGCTGTCTCCAATCCCGAATTCGTAGTTCCGTCTCCCGAAGCAATGCAGGGTAAACTACAGAATACAGCTCCTCCCCCTCCGAGTCCGGCCGAAAAAGGCGACTGGGAAAAATACCAGCTACTGGAGATTATGGACGCGCTGGAAGAGAAGAAGTGCGTACTCATTTTGGGTAATTATGCTTTTTCTAAGCCTGCGGAATCAGCGGAAAATCCAGAGGCTGAAGTTTTTCTACCGGAATTATTGATGCGTGACCAACACAAATGGATGGATAGCCCATCTGGCAATGGCTCACTTGACTTTTTCACTTCCGCCCAGGCACTGGTCAACCGACCCGGAGGTCAACGGATGTTCAGAGAGCTGACCCGAATCAAACTGGTAGATCTGGGAGAAAAACAGATGAATCGATTTAAAAAGATTAGTGAGATTCCCTTTGACCTAATTCTATCTACTTACCCCTTTGACCTGGTCCACGATGTCTTTGAACATAATCAGATCAATCATCAGTTTGCCTATTACAACTACCTGCAAGAAACCGCAGCTCTTAAACCCTTTTCAGAAAATTATCCACTGATTTACAACCTCTTCGGGAGTGAACAGCACAAAGAATCAATGGTCATCTCACTGGACCGCTTGTACCAATTTATTTTTGGTATACTGGGCGTTCATCAATTGCCCAAGGTCATTGAAGACAAAGTACAAACGGCCAGTCACTTGGTCTTTTTAGGCTCTTCCTTTGAAGAATGGTACATGAAGCTTTTATTGAGGGTATTAAAGGTACATGAGAAAGAAATCTCTTACGCCCATCCGCCCAGTACTTCCAGCCTGGCTCAGGAAAATAAAACGTTTTTTGAATCCAATTTTAAAATTACCTTCCTGGATAAACAGATTGATGAATTCATTTTGAATTTGCACGAAATGTGCGAAGCGGAGGACCTATTAAGAAAAAATACGGTGACAGAGAGAAAGTCTCCTTATGAGCAATTACAAATAATGACCGAGCAATTTCGCTTCGAAGAAGTACTGGAAGGCCTGGACGAATGGTTGATTAACGACGGAAAAGAAGGGCGCTTAATAAGGGAATTAAATGATTATCAGCAGAGTTACCATAAAATTAAAGAACTGGAAAATTATGACGGTTTCGGCAAATCGGAACTCGAAAAAGAATGGCGGAAGTTAAGAAACCGACTATCGATGTTTATTGATCGCGTCTCAGAAACTATACCTGCTTAAATTTGGACCACAGATGACAAACTTACGATCTCGATATCCTGGACTCCGCCCCTTTTCTCCAAAAGAGCAGCAATACTTTTTTGGCAGGGACAAGGAGATAGAGGCCGTCTGCCGACTATTAGACCTGGACAGCCTGACGATCTTACACGGATCTTCGGGTATGGGAAAATCCTCCCTCATTAATGCGGGTATACTTCCTGCCTTAAGTAAAATCAGAGATTGGGATGTACCCTATCACCTGGTTCCTATCCGTTTTACCAATTACGATCCGGAACTGGCCAGAATGAGAAGAGAAAAACAGGGTATAGAGGCCCTGGACACCGAACTCATTAAAGACCCCATTGAGCGGTTCAAAACCGCTTGTCTGGGTAAAGCCCCGCACTGGGAGCAGATTATTCCCTTGCCTAAAACCAGTCTGTGGCTCAGCGCTAAAAAAATGATGGTTGATTTAGCGGTACGGCCCTTACGCATCGTCTTCATTCTCGACCAGTTTGAAGAGCTATTTTCCTATCCCGAGAAAAGAGTGGAAGAATTTGCCAGACAATTGGGAGAAATTTACCACCAGGTTTTACCCGACTCCGTTCGGAAGGGGTTGGAAAGAAAGCAGATCATCGAAGCGGAGTCGGAAGTATTCCAGAGAAGTCTACCCACTCCCAAAGTAGCCCAGCTAATGGCCCGTATCGAAGAGCCCCTGGATGCCAAGATCCTGATTTCCATGCGTTCCGACAAATTACATTATCTAGAGCGTTTGAAGGCCTATTTACCAGAGATGATGCTCAACAGTTATGAATTGAGGCCCTTTGATAGCCAACAAGCCAAGAAAGCTATCTCCGAACCGGCTAGCCTGAAAGACACTGACTTTATTTCTCCTAGTTTCACGATCGATAATGAATTACTGGATGAAATAATTGGCTTTCTACAGGATAAACTGACCCAACGAATTGATCCTTCTCAATTACAAATCGTATGTCAACACATTGAACGCAGGATCATTGAACGAGAGAAAAAAGCAACAAAAACATAAGGAAAAATATACCTGGAAAGATTTACTTTATGGCAGCAAAGAATAAAAGACCGGATACACTATCGAGGCCCATCCTGGCGCTGAACAGAGAGGATGTAGGAAATCTCGACTCCGTGCTACGCGGTTATTACTTAAGCCAGATCCAGAGCCTGGAAAAGAGAAAGGATCGCAAACTGGCACGACGCCTGCTGCAAAATCACCTCATCCTGCCTAAATCCCGGCAGCGCACCTCTAAAGATGTCGCTTACATCAAGGAGATACTGGGCATGGAGAATGAGTTACTGGAAAAACTAGAAGAGTCACGCCTGATCCGTAGAATTAACCAAAGTGGAAACAATCCCATCTACGAAGTCAGTCACGACACTCTCGTCGAGCCTATTCTGGCCGAAAAGAGAGATCGAATGGCCATTGCTGCCTTCCTGAAAAGAATCTGGAAATACGCCGCGGTATTCCTATTGCTTTGGTTTCTATCCGGCATGGTATTCCAGGATGCTTTTGAGGTACTTCCCGATCTGTTCCGACAGCCCCATACGATTGATCTTTATTTTGACAGACAGACCATCGGCATTGATGATCGCAACCGAAATTATGACATCTCCCTTCCTCCCATGACGCTGGAAGAAGATATAAAGCCCTACGATTCCCTGCGTATCCATATCCCACTTTCCCCCATTGACCTGTCCCGTATCCGAAACACAGCGCCCGGCATCAACAATCGTAGCTCCGGTACTGGAGATACCATTGCCATCTTTTTGGCAGAACCCATTGTGGTCCCAATGGATAAAAATGGAGACCCCAGCGCTTACCAATCCTTTTCTGATATGCTCATTCCACTTGCTACTTACGGCGGCTCTACGGGAGACAAGATATACGCCAGGGTTTCGGGCAGTCTAAAAATGACCAACTCGACAAATGATCGGGATGGGCTGGAAGAATACAACCAGCCCCTATCTTTCCCGATTCAGGTGGAGTTGGGCGATACCCTCGTCCAGGCCGGAAGGTCGGCCCGATCCGTCCCCGTGAGCTTCAACCTAAGGTTAACGGACTTATTTGAAGACGAAAAAGATAAGAACGAGATTAGAAACCTACTTGGTGATAGACAGGTAAATCTAAATTATACCGTACGTGTAGGTCCTACCCCGGTAGTACCTCCGCAGGTGAAAATTGAATACCCAGCCGTACAGGGTGTTGAAGTACAGTACGCCGACGGAACCCGGCGATTTATCTCAGGCCAGGACATAAATGGTGACCAAACCCTCCACGTAGTAGCGGCCGGAGAGACACTATTTTCCATTGCGAAAAAATACGGTGTCGTCGATCCATCCGGAAATACTTCTGTCCAACCGATCAAAGCACTCAACAACTTACAGGGCAACACCCTATCCGTAGGGCAAACTCTACGTATTCCTAAACAGTAGGAAGTATTAGTGAGTTATGACTATTGTTTATCTTTGGAACCCAACACAAAAGCAACACTACTATGAAAAAATCAATCTTCTTTTTCGTCCTTCTAGCTCTTTCATTACATTTAAATGCCCAGGATCGTCTGACGGGAGAAACCTTTACCACTCGTTCCGAAATATTGGCCCGCGACGGGATGGCCGCCACCAGCCAACCGCTGGCTACCCAGGCAGCACTTGACATACTGAAAAAGGGAGGTAGCGCCATGGATGCTGCCATCGCCGCCAATGCAGTTTTGGGATTGGTGGAGCCGGCCAGTTGTGGAATTGGTGGTGATATCTTTGCCATCGTTTGGGATGCGGAGACCGAACAGTTATATGGCTTTAATGGTAGTGGTCGGTCCCCACAAAATTTAAGTCGGGCCTATTTTGCAGAACGCGATATGAATTACATTCCTTATACCGGACCACTCCCAGTAACCGTACCGGGCTGTGTAGACGGTTGGTTTAAAATGCACGAAAAATTTGGTGAGCTGAGTATGGAAGAAATCCTGCAGCCCGCCATCACGTACGGTAGAAATGGATTCCCGGTCTCGGAGGTGATTGCCTACGAAATGGGCACCAATTATCAGAACAAGCAGGATTTACCCGGTTTTAGGGAAACCTATATGCCGAATGGCAAAACCACCCCCCAAAAGGGTGATGTATTTCAGAATCCGGATCTGGCCAATACTTATGAAAAAATTGCCGAGCAGGGAAGAGACGTTTTTTATAAAGGCGATATTGCCCGCACCATTGATGCCTATATGAAAAAACACGGTGGCTTTCTGAGCTACGAAGACATGGCGGCCCATACCTCTAATTGGGTAGAGCCGATTAGTACCAACTACCGGGGCTACGACGTTTGGGAATTACCCCCCAACGGACAGGGCACGGCCGCTTTACAAATGTTGAATATTCTGGAAGGCTACGACATCCAGTCGATGGGTTTTGGCAGTGCGGAATATTTGCATGTACTGACCGAAGCAAAGAAACTCGCCTTTGAAGATCGCGCTAAATTTTATGCCGATCCCGCTTTTAATGATATTCCGATCGACCAACTTATTTCCAAAACATACGCCAAAGAACGCCGGGCACTCATCGATAACAATCAGGCAGCCAGAACGTATCCCGCCGGTGATCTGGAGATCGAAGCTGGCAACACCACCTACCTGACCGTTGCCGATAAAGACGGAAATATGGTTTCTCTAATCCAGAGTATTTACGCCGAATTCGCCTCCGGAATGGTGCCCGACGGACTGGGCTTTGTCTTACAAAACCGTGGACAAATGTTTAACGTACAAGACCCTGACCACATGAATGTACTGGAGCCCGGTAAGAGACCTTTCCACACGATTATTCCCGCATTCATCACCAAAGACGGAAAGCCCTGGGTTAGTTTTGGACTTATGGGAGGATCGGTACAGCCCCAGGGGCATACCCAGATCGTGGTGAATTTAATCGACTTTGGCATGAACTTACAAGAGGCCGGAGATGCCCCGCGTATGCGCCATCGCGGCTCTTCACAACCTACGGGATCTCGTATGACTAATGGTGGTACCCTTAACCTGGAATCTGGTTTCGACTACCAAACTGTCCGGGAGCTAGAAAAGAAAGGACATAGTGTCGCCTTCGCGGTAGGTATCTACGGCGGTTATCAAGCCATTATGGTCGACCTCGCCAGGCAGGTTTACTACGGTGCGTCGGAATCCAGAAAAGACGGACAGGCAGCGGGATACTAAAAGCGCTCCGTGCCTGGTAAGGCCCTGGGCAATTGTTTGGCCTCTACCTGATCAAAAGCCGGATGGCTCTTGTAGTGCTGTCCGGATGATCGGTATACTTTTTCATCCGTAAAACGCTGAATGATATCCGCAATGGTTTCAAATTCTACCAGGAAACCGTCGTGCCCGTAAATACTGTCCAATAGTTCGATCTGAGCATTGGGGATGTGATTGGCCAGTACCATCTGCTCCTCAATGGGAAACAAAATATCCGACTGAATACCAATAACCAGGGTCTTGGCTTTGACCTTCGCCAGGGCTTTCTCAATACCGTATCGGCCGCGGCCGACGTTGTGGCTATCCATGGCTTTACTCAGAATGAGGTAAGAATAAACGTTAAAACGATGCCATAATTTACTCCCCTGATAGCGCTGGTAAGAACTGGCGCGAAAGTCATCCAGTTTTTCATCCGTTGTTTCGGATTGCGTACGCACGTAAGTCTTGTAATGCCGGTAAGAAAGCATGGCAATGGCCCGGGCAGCTTCCAGCCCTTTGCGCCCCGCTTCCAGACTGTCTCCGGAGGTCTCCAGGCTAGCTTCAATTGCCATGCGTTGTGCTTCGTTGAAGGCAATGCCCCAGGGAGAGTGTTTGGCATTACTCGCCAGTATGCATAAGTGCTCAAAAAGATCGGGTTTCAGAATCCCCCACTCAATCATCTGCTGCCCGCCCATCGAACCACCAATTCCCATGTGTATCTTTTCAATCCCCAGATGAGTGGCTAATCGTTGGTGCATAGCTACCATATCGCGAATCGACACCAGTGGGAAGTCCAGTCCGTAGGCCTGACCGGTCTCCGGATTCGTACTCGCCGGACCGGAACTGCCGTAACAGGAGCCCAGCATATTTGCACAAACAATAAAGTGCCGTTCGGGATCAAAAATGCGCCCCTCACCCACCAGGCCTGACCACCAATCGTGTGCCTCGGCATTTCCCGTAAGGGCATGGGCTACCCAGACCACATTATCTTTTGTCTCGTTCAAGGTACCATAGGTGCAATAGGCAATTTCGGCTTGCGCCAAAATGGCCCCCGATTCCAATTCTACTTCTTCCTCTACTTTTAAATAATCTACGGTCATTTAATTTCATTTTAACCATCTCAGGATTTGAACACCGGGTTAAAAGCGGAGGGAACCCTCCGCTTTTAACCTTTTTTTAGGCGGCAGCCACCGGAGCAGCTACTTGCTCAAAAGCCTGTTCCAGATCTGATTTGATATCTTCGATGTGCTCAATACCTACCGAGATACGAAGTAGCGTAGGTAATACGCCAGCAGCAGCCTGCTCTTCATCGTTCATTTGTTGATGCGTCGTCGCAGAAGGCTGAATGATCAGGGTCTTGGCATCCCCAACGTTCGCCAGGTGACTCACCAGTTTCAGACTGTCTACGAATTTGGTCGCTTTCGCTTTCTCTCCTTTGAGGGCGAAAGACAATACGCCACCAAAACCATTACGCAAATACTTCTTGGCCCGCTCGTGCGCTGAGTGGGACTCTAATCCGGGGTAACTCACCCAATCCACCTGCGGATGCTGCTCCAACCATTTAGCCAGGTCGAGGGCATTATCTACCGTACGCTGTACACGTAAGGATAAGGTCTCCAGGCCTTGCAGCAACTGGAAAGAATTGAACGGACTTAAGGCCGGGCCAAAATCCCGCAGTCCTTCTACCCGGGCACGAATGGCGAAAGCAATGTTTCCAAAGGGGCCACCCTTACCAAATACATCATTAAAAACCAGTCCGTGGTAGCCTTCCGATGGCTCCGTAAATTGTGGGTATTTGCCATTACCCCAGTCGTAGTTTCCGGAGTCTACGATAACGCCACCAATGGAAGTACCGTGCCCGCCGATCCACTTGGTAGCGGACTGCACCACGATGTGGGCACCGTGTTCGATTGGACGGAAAAGGTAACCACCGCAACCAAAAGTATTATCCACGATAAAGGGAATGTCATATTTTTTAGCCAGACCGGCTAAACCCTCAAAATCAGGGACGTTAAAGCGTGGATTACTCAAGGTTTCACAGTAGATCGCTTTGGTATGGTCATCAATCAGCGATTCGTAATCTTCCACGGCTTCGCCCTGGGCAAACCGCGCTTCTACGCCCAGGCGCTTAAAAGCTACCTTAAACTGATTGTAAGTACCTCCGTACAGGTTGGAGCTGGTCACGAAATTATCGCCCGCCTGTAGGATGTTATTTAAAGCAATGAACTGAGCGGCTTGTCCCGAGCCTACGGCCAGCGCCGCTACGCCACCTTCCAGTGCGGCGATCCGCTTTTCGAAAACATCCGTGGTGGGGTTCATAATCCGGGTGTAAATATTTCCGAACTCCTTGAGGGCGAACAGGTTAGCTCCGTGCTCCGAATCTTTAAATACGTAAGATGTAGTCTGGTAAATCGGTACCGCACGGGAAAGCGTAGTCGATTCGGCCTCTTCCTGGCCGGCGTGTAATTGTAGGGTTTCAAATCTAAGTTTACTCATTGTTTTTGTTTTAAAATATTAAAATAGGATAATAGAATATCTGGTAAAACACTAAGGGTGATTACGAAAGTAAAGGCCCAAAGCGGAGATACAGTTTAGCAACAACAACACATTCGAAAGTTCCCCTTCGTTGCGGTGAGTGGTCTTGAAAAAGAAAAAATGGAATGGTAAATCATGATTGTTTCATTTATTTTTCCATAGTATGGCGGGATTTGGCACCACGAACCAATTCGGTCAGGTTGCCAGGGTTTCATTGAGCCCGATCTCTTCACCCTTCTTCATAAATCACAATCGCTTTCGATTGGATAGATTCCAGCACAAGATGTGCTAGAACTACAAAAGTATCTGACCCGGATCAAAAAATCAAATTATTCCTAGACTGATTTTGGTTTTTTTCCCACCTTTGTGGTCAAAATTGTCAGCGAAGTTGTTTAATATAAAATCATAAATGCATCAAACTCGCGCGGAGTCATTCGATTTGCGCTGACCATCTGGGAAAGCAAAAGGGAGTCTTCAGCTAAAAAATTAGTTTTGCTCGGCCAGGTGGACGCATTTTTAACGGATTTATCCAGGTGACTTCGCTAAAATGGCTGAGACGCGGGAATATTCGGATACCAAAAACTTATTGCTCTGCATGAAAAAGAGTTCAAAGCGGGCGGAGATAAGGCATTGTTTGAGCGGAGCGAGTTTGGCTTACCAGGCGTTTTTTGCTTCGTTTTTGTCGCGATTGACAACAATAAAGAAGGTAAGAACGGCATACAACTTTGCAGGATTTTATTTTTTTAAAATCACATAAACAACTATACAACAGACTTTTACTAAAATCATATACACATGAAGATCAAACTAGACAGAATCGATAAAGCCTACCATATGCTCGCCACCAACGAAAATGGAAACACCGTCGAGACGGACGGCTCCCCCGCCATCGGTGGTAGCAATAAAGCTATGCGACCTATGCAGATGCTCATTGCCGCCCTGGGAGGCTGCAGCTCCATAGATGTCATTAATCTACTGGATAAAATGCGCCAACCACTGGAAGATATTAAGATGGAAATCAATGGCGAGCGGGTCGAAGGCGAAGTTCCTTCCCTATTTACCAAGATTAATATTCACTACGAGCTATACGGTGAGCTGGATCCCAAAAAAGCAGAACGCGCCATCCAACTATCCGTAGAAAAGTACTGTTCGGTGGGTAAGATTATTGAAAAAACGGCAGAGATCACCTGGAGCTATGAAATTATCACATAGCGTGTGTTGTGTGTCGTGTGATCTTTTTCAAACCTAATACTAAATGAGTAAAGAGCAACAATTCGAGACGAAGGCCATCCGTGGTCAGGCGAAAAGAACCCATAATCGGGAGCATAGCGTACCTATGTATCTCACTTCCAGTTTTGTATTCCCCTCCGCAGAGGTGATGCGTGATACTTTTAATGGACAGCAGGACGGTAGTATTTATTCCCGTTACAGCAATCCAAATACAGACGAATTCATCCACAAGGTCTGTCAGATGGAGGGTGCAGAAGATGGCTTTGCAACGGCTTCCGGGATGTCGGCTGTCTTTGCCAGTATGGCAGCATTTCTGGAGACGGGCGATCACGTCATCTCGTCGCGAGCCGTCTTTGGCTCTACCCATCAGGTCCTGACTCAGATCCTAAGTAAATGGGGCATTACGCATACCTACGTCGATCCGGCTGAAGTATCCAGTTGGGAAGCAGCGGTACAAAAAAACACCAAAATGCTGGTGCTGGAGAGCCCTTCCAATCCGGGTCTGATGCTGGTAGACCTGGCTGCAGCCGGGGCTTTCGCCAAAAAGCACAAGCTGATCTTTAATATTGACAACTGCTTTGCTTCGCCCTATCTGCAACAACCTGCTAAATACGGAGCCGACCTAATCGTACATTCCGGTACCAAATGGATGGACGGTCAGGGACGGGTATTGGCGGGCATCGTCGTCGGCAAGGCCGAACTCATCGAAAAGGTGCGCTTTTTCTGTCGCCATACCGGTCCGGCGCTTTCGCCCTTCAACGCCTGGGTACTCTCCAAAAGCCTGGAGACCCTGGCCGTCCGCCTGGAACGACACTGCGCCAATGCCCTGGCCCTGGCCCAATTTCTGGAGGGGCAAGCAGGCATCAAACGGGTAAATTACCCCTTTCTGCCTTCGCACCCACAACACGAATTAGCCAAAAAGCAAATGCGCCACGGAGGTGGCCTGGTCACCTTTGAACTGAAAGGCGGTACCGAAGCCGCCATGCAAATGCTCAACCGCATTCAGCTCTGCTCCCTGTCTTCTAATTTAGGGGACACCCGTACCATCCTGACACATCCCAGCTCTACTACCCATTCTAAATTGACGGAACAAGAGCGGTTAGCCGTCGGGATCATGCCCGGTACCATTCGCGTAAGCGTCGGACTGGAAAACATTGAGGATATTAAAGCGGATATCGCTCAGGCCCTGGGGTAGGTACACACAACACACGACAAGATAGCAGACTCTAATCACACACTAAGTTTCACAATAGTTGTTTGTTCATAGCTTTTGTTCTTATTACCAATATCTGGGCTTTTCACCGAAAAGGAAAAGACAAACTATGTCCGTATTTACGTCAAGTCTCACCGAATAATAAGTATTAGGACTACATAAAAAACTCATTATCAAGGGATTGAAAAGTCGCTGCGTTTACCCGAAAACACAGCTTAAATAATCAGAATTTATTGCTTACTTTTATTTCATCGCATAACGCGAAGAAGTATCAATATATGTACAATGAGAACACCGTTTTTTGTCTTCTTCCTGCTATTCACTTTGTTGAGCGCTTGTAGTAGCCCCTGTACCGATCTGCGCGAGAGAGATGAGAAAATTATGAGCGACTTCCAGGAATTACAGGCGAAAGAACACCCTTCAACCGACCTGCGCTATATTGCTAAACTAAAGGTGCTCTACGAAAAAGAACAGGCACTATTGCGAGAAGTACGCAACTGTGAGATCAGCGATCCGGTGGAATTTAACTACTGGTACGGAGAGCGACTGAAGTATCCCTCCGAGCTGGAGCGTACTTATATTAAACTGACGGACAAGCCCTAGAGATAAGGCATGCCTTGTCTCAACTGCCTGTTCATTATTTAAAAAATCATTAATCAGACCCATGCCCGAATCAACTAAATACGGATTACACGGCTGCCTAACGGCTAAAGCCGGCGAAGCCATTACCCTATCCAGAATCTTACTCCAGGCCGCCAAATTGATGGAAGAAACAAAAGGTTGTGAGCTCTATATGGTCAGCGTGGATAAGGGTGATCCCAACGCCATTTGGGTCACCGAAATCTGGGAGAGCAAAAACGATCACGACGCCTCCCTAAAACAGGAGGCCGTCCGTGACTTAATTGCTAAAGCCATGCCGCTTCTGGATGATGCACCCCAAAAAGGTCAGGAGCTGAATATACTGGGTGGTTTAGGCGTCGATTAGTAAAATAAAACACTTATGCTATGTACATTGTAGAATCCTATTCGGTAGCGGTCTTACTATGTGTGGTTACCATGATCTGCTGGGGCTCCTGGGCCAATACCCAAAAGCTAGCCACCAAAAGCTGGACTTTCCCACTTTTTTACTGGGATTACACCCTGGGGCTGATTATTCTTTCTCTAATCTTTGGGCTTACCCTGGGTACCCAGGGAAGTGCGGGACAGTCCTTCTGGGCGAATTTGAATATGGCCTCCAATTCGGCCCTCTTTTCCGCCTTTATGGGCGGTGTGATCTTTAATATTGCCAATCTGCTGCTGGTTGCCGCCATTGCGATTGCGGGCATGGCAACGGCGTTCCCCATTGGCATTGGCTTAGCGCTGGTATTGGGGGTGATCATAAATTATATGGCAACACCACTGGGTAATCCCATCCTTCTCTTCATGGGGGTGGGCCTGGTTTCTCTGGCCATTGTACTGGATGCCCTGGCTTATCGCAAAATCTCCAGTGGATCGGCCACGACCAAAGGCATCGCGATCTCCCTGGCCGCCGGTATCCTAATGGGCTTCTTTTTCCGTTTTGTCGCCGCCTCGATGTCGGAAGATTTTGCAAACCCCAGCGCCGGCTTATTGACGCCTTACACGGCTGTTTTTGTGTTTTCTATTGGCGTCTTCTTATCCAGCTTTCTGTTTAATACCTTTTTTATGTACCGACCGGTTGAGGGCGAAAAATCTACTTATCGTGATTATTTTCGAAAGGGCACGCCACGCTTGCATTTGATTGGCATCCTGGGTGGCGTGATCTGGTGCATTGGTATGAGCCTGAGTCTGATCGCTTCCGAAAAGGCCGGCTACGCTATCTCCTATGGTCTCGGCCAGGGCGCTACCCTGATCGCCGCGATCTGGGGCGTATTCATCTGGCGAGAATTCAAGGGCGCTCCAAAGGGTACGAATATCCTACTGGGGCTGATGTTTTTGAGTTTCATTGCTGGCCTGACCTTGATTATTGTGGCCAGGTTTGCTTAGCAAGGATTAAAGTAAATTATTGATTAATGGGAAACGTAGTTATTGTAGGAAGTAGTAATACCGATATGGTTTTTGGCACCTCTCGTATGCCCCAGCGCGGCGAGACGGTCATGGGCGAAACTTTTGATCAACTCCCGGGTGGCAAAGGCGCCAATCAGGCGGTGGCGACGGCCCGTGCCGGGGCCGAGGTACACTTTATCGCTAAAGTCGGTGCCGATGATCTGGGACAGGCGGCCATCGAAAACTATCGACGGGATGGCATTCGTACTGACTTCATTAGCCAAACGGATGAGGCCGCCTCCGGCGTAGCCATGATTATGGTCGACAGCAATAGTGGCGAAAACGCCATTGTGGTAGCTCCGGGCGCCAATGCCCTACTCTCCCCCGAAGATATCGAAGCGGCCAGTGAGGTCATCCAGGCGGCCGATGTACTCCTGGTACAATTAGAAACGCCCCTACCTACCGTACAACGGGCGCTGGAGATCGCGCACGAGCAAGGTGTCACGACCATCCTCAACCCCGCTCCTGCCCAGGGATTGTCCGATCATATACTTGCCCTGGTCGATTACCTGACGCCCAACGAGACGGAGACGGAATTCCTCTGCGGCATTTTACCAAAGGACAAAGCTTCTACCCAACACGCCGCCCAGGCCCTGACGCGATATGTCAAAAACGTGATTATCACCCTGGGAAGTGAAGGGTCATTCCTACGTGATGCCGACGGGCACACCGCCCAAATACCCACCGGGAAAGTTCAGGCGGTAGATACTACCGCCGCTGGAGATGTTTTTAATGGCTATCTGGCCGCCGCTCTGGCCGATGGAGAAAGCCTGAAAAAGGCGATTGCCAGGGCCAATCGGGCCGCCGCTATCTCGGTCACAAAAAAGGGGGCGCAGCCGTCGATACCCTACCGGGTGGATTTATCTTAAGTCCTGATGAAATCACCTGGACCTTCCAATAAAATACTCGTTAAACTCATATCGGGAATGCGGAGACAAGTCCGCCCACTTCTTTGGAATGAATTTTTTAAGTCTTTGAATGATCTTTTGATGCCCCGGACTTTGCGCCAAATTGGTCCACTCGTTGGGGTCCTCCCGCATATCGTATAATTCTAGGGAGCCATCTTCGTAGCGGATCAGCCGGTAGCGGTCATCCCTTATGGCCAGATTCCCCTTGCCATAGAAGGAAAGGGCGGGCTGCTGCCAAGTAGCTTCCGGGTCCTTGATCAGGGCGGATAGCGACTTTCCCTCCAGTTTTTTGTTAGGGGGAAGCCCACATAATTCCAGCAGGGTCGGATAGATATCCAGCAGTTCTACCGGTCGGGTACAGGTTTTCCCACCGCTATCATTGGGCGTTTTGAAAATCAACACCGTCCGGGTATCGCGTTCCCAGAGGGCCTGTTTGGCAAAGCGATTCTTTTCGCCCAGATGATAGCCGTGATCCGACCACAGGACGATGATGGTATTCTCCGCGTGCGGAGATTGCTCCAGCGCATCCAGTAATTTTCCCACCTGCGCATCCACGAAGGCAATACAGGCCATGTAAGCCTGTAAGACGGATTTCCATTCACCGGAGGCGATGACTTCTTCGGTAGTCGGCATCATGGGCGCGTGGGCTACCCGCTGCCCAAAGGCCGGAATGTCCTCGTAATCGTCTTTTTTATAAGGAGGCGTCTGGATGCTATCCAATGGGAACAAATCAAACCACTTCTGGGGAACGTGCCAGGGCACGTGCGGCCGGAGGAAACCCACCGCCATAAAAAAGGGCTGCTCGTAAGACTGCTGTAGCTTACCCACCGCCCAGGCGGCGCTCTTATAGTCGCTCATCAGGCTGTCCTGTGCCGGATAGGGTCCCCAGTCGGTCTGGGTATTGCCCACTTTATGCGGGATTTTGGTGGGGTCGTACTTCATCCGCTCCGCGGGTTTGGGTCCAAACCAGGCAAAGCGTCCGCCGTATTCATCAAAAGTCTGTGCGGCATCGCCGTTGTGATAGATTTTCCCCACCGCCATGGTTTGATAGCCCTGCTGCTCAAAATAGTCCGGCATAAAGGTGGCCTTAGCCACGGCTTTACTCCCCTTCTTGATGTCCACGTCTTTTAATTGCAGGTAATTGCCACTGCTCGAAGGGTACAGGCCCGTCATAACACTGGCCCGGGAAGGACCACAAATAGGTGCCTGACAGTGCGCATTGGTGAACAAGGTACCCTTGCTGGCCAGTCGATCGATATTAGGCGTGGGTACCCGCAGGGCGCCGTTCATGCAATTGACGTAATCGTTCAGATCATCGATGGCGATGAATAATACATTGGGCTTTTCCTGACCGGTCCCCTCATAGGGGCCGAAAAACAGGGTAATCAATAACAGGCTGAGGATTCTCATCTCTTTATGGTCTTGGTAACAGCGTAACATCAGCGGAAGGCATAACTTAGTACACGGTGTACTAAGATAATGAAGTGATTCAATTTTTTTGCATTTTTTGTATCTTCCCGGTATGAAGGTTTCCATTTATAAGAATATTAAAGAAAGAGACCGTTTTCAGGTGGTCGTGTGTCATGTGCCATGCAGTTGAGACAAGGCATGCGGTTGAGGCAAGGCATGCCTTGTCTGTATGTTATGTGTTTTTTAATGTTTTTTAAATTTAATCTTCATGCTATTACCACATATCCCTCCCTATAAAACGAAAGTCGTAGAGCCGGTATATTTTCGCTCCAAAGCGGAAAGAGCTGCTAAAATTAAAGAAGTCGATTACAACTTATTTAACCTGCACAGCGATTGGGTGATTATCGACCTGATGACCGACTCCGGTACCGGCGCCATGAGTGAGCAGCAGTGGGCCGAGGTCATGTTGGGAGACGAAAGCTACGCTGGCTCCGAATCTTATTTCAAACTCAAGCGGGCCGTCAAAGAAATCATGGGCTTTGATTACCTGGCCCCTACCCACCAGGGCCGGGCCGCGGAGAATATTCTCTTCTCCGCCGTGGTCAAAGAGGGAGATGTCATCCCTGGTAATGCCCACTTTGATACTACCAAAGGGCATATAGAATTCCGCAAGGCCACCGCGCTGGACTGCACCATTGCCGAGGCTTTTGATACCAGTGTCTACCACCCCTTCAAAGGGAATATCGACCTGGAGCAGCTGGAAGCCGCAATCCAACAGTACGGGCGGGAGCGCATCCCCTTCATCAATATCACCGTGACCTGCAATACCGTGGGCGGACAACCGGTCTCGCTGGAGAATATCAAAGCGACCTGCGCCATGGCGCAGCAATACGATATCCCCATCTATATGGACATCGCGCGCTACGCCGAAAATGCTTACTTCATCAAAACCCGGGAGGAAGCTTATCAAGGTTGGAGTATTGCCGATATCGTCAAGGAGATGTTCAAGGAGGTCAGTACCGTCTGGATGAGTAGTAAGAAGGATGGCCTGGTCAACATCGGCGGCTTTATCGCGCTAAACGATCCCGACCTGTACGATAAACTGGGGCAATACACCATCATCTACGAGGGCTTTCTGACCTACGGGGGTATGAGTGGCCGGGCCATGGGTGCCCTAGCTGTAGGCCTAAAAGAAGGCATCGAGTTCGACTACCTGGATGACCGGATTAAGCAGGTGCAGTATTTAGCCGAAAGGCTGAAAGACCATAACATCCCCATCCAGGAACCGGTGGGCGGTCACGCACTCTACATCGACGCCAAAAAGCTACTACCCCATATCCCACAATCGGAATACCCCGCGCAATTACTAGCCGTAGAAGCCTACATCGAAGGCGGTGTGCGCGGCGTAGAGATCGGCACCCTACTCGCCGATCGCGATCCCAAGACGGGCAAAGATCGTACGCCCAAAATGGAGCTGCTCCGCCTGGCCATCCCGCGCCGTGTCTACTCCCACTCCCACATGGATTACGTGGCCGCCACCATGGCCAACGTTGCCAAAAGGAGCCAGGAGATTCCATCCGGCTTCCGCATCAAACAGCAGGCGGACATTCTGCGCCACTTTACCGTAGCTTTAGAAAAAATATGATATCTTGTAAGACTGGCATCTGGCCCAGAGTGTGGTTAAATGTATAAGGTTAAAGTTTTCTCCACACTTTAACCTTTACACTTTAACCTTTACACTTTAACCTTTATCCTTCTGCTGAATCTCATTAAAAGGGGATACCAGTCCTTATAAAACAAAATTTACTAAAATAATATACCAATGAAACCATCCTACCTTCTATTTCTACTCCTGACCCTCAGCAGTCAGGCTTTCGCCCAAAAATCGGAATCCTTTGACGTTATCTTCAACCACGTGGCCCTTTCGGTAAAAGACGTGGACCGCGCCGCCGATTTCTATTCGGAAGTGCTGCACCTCAAGGAGATTCGCAACGAAACCCGCAATCCAGATATCCGCTGGTTCTCGCTGGGAGAAGGCAAGGAGCTTCACCTGATCTCTTCGGTTAAGAAAAGATTCAAGATCAATAAAGCGATACATTTCGCGATTACGATCTCGAATTACGATGCCTTCGTTGCTAATCTGGAAGCCAATGGCATTACTTATTCCAGTTGGCTGGGTGAGGAAGGCAAGGTCAGTCTACGCCCGGATGGTATCCGCCAGGTATACGTGCGGGATCCGGATGGACACTGGATTGAAATTAATAGTGTGGCGGCTAAAAAATAGCTTTTGTCATTTAGATTCCGACAAAAGCGGGTAGAGATTCGATTAAGGTCCGTATCGCAACAAACGATTCGCGGCGGGATTTTGTTAATTAGGTAAATCGACAAAATCAGAATCGAGATATGCAAAAGCGAATTCAAGCGCAGCAACATAAGAATTTCTTACGCACCGCTACTCTATTGGCCGCTATGCTAGGCTTGACCTTACTGGTAGGCTATACCTTTATGGGTTGGGAAGGCATCCTTTGGGCCGGATTACTCGGTGGGATTAGTATCGTACTTTCCTACAATGTGCCCACCAGCATGATCATGCGGTTTTACCGGGCGCAGCCCGTACCGGCCTATCAATTGACCGACCTGCAGCACATTATTCAGCAGTTTTCTCAAAATTCAGGACTGCCGCGTACACCTAAGTTGTATTACATCGCCAGTCACCAGGTGAATGCCTTTGCGACGGGCAGTAAAAATGATCCGGCCATTGCCGTCACTTACGGTCTTTTGCGCAACCTGAACCTCAAAGAAATCAGCGGCGTTATTGCCCACGAGCTAAGCCACATCATCAACAATGACATTCGGCTACAGCAAGGCGCCCTGCTAATGAACCGGATTACCCGGGTCTTTTCCCTGGTGGGACAATTGTTATTGATCTTTAACTTATCCAGCATTATGACCGGTGAGGCGTTTTTTCCCTGGTGGGCTTTGCTCATCCTGATTGCGGCGCCCTATTTGGCTAACCTCTTACAGATGGCTCTGTCGCGTACCCGCGAATTTGATGCGGATTTACTGGCCGCAAAACTAACCGGCGATCCCAATGCACTGGCCGATGCCTTACAGCGTTTGCACCGGATGAACCAACAACGGATGAATAACCTACAAAAGCGCCTACCCGTCTGGATGAGTACCCATCCACACATTGAAGATCGCATTCAGCGCTTGCGAGATCTGGCTCCGAAATTCACGATTCGGATACCACCCATGTGGATATAAAAAATTTTAGAGCGGAGGATTTCCTCCGCCCTAATTATTTAATTCTTGTCCAGACATAAGTAATTGAGTTACTCTGTCTTTAGGCCGAGAAGCATCTTATATTGCCAGACTAAAGCCTCGCGAACTAAGCCCCCCAAGCCCTAATATCACTACAATTACTTGTTATACAGATCCTTACCCGCCGCTTCGTATTTATCCCCTTCTTGCCAGAAAGGTAAGGTTTTCATATTCGCAATACGGCGGGCCAGATTGGCGTAGGCCTGTGCATACTTCTGGATATAGTCGTAGTCAACACTATCCGGATTATCCGTTACCTGATGGTAGTACTTCATAATTTCAGAATCAAAAGCGGTGAATCCCATACTAAAAGACAGGCAGGGCACGCCTTTAGCGGCAAAAGACACGTTATCCGAGCGATCAAACAAACCCTGCTCCGGAGCGGGATCCGAAATCGCTTTTAGACCATATTTTTGGGAAGCTGCCTGTACCGCTTCGTCCGTCCCGGTACGTCCGTACCCGATGATGGTGACAATGGAGGTGTCGTTATAACCACCATTATCAATATTCAGATTATAGACGGTCTGCTCGAGTGGAATCAATGGGTTCTCAGCGTAGTACCTACTACCTAAGAGGCCCTTTTCTTCGCCGGTACAGGCGAAATAAATAACCGAGCGCTTGGGGGGCTTTTGCCCCAGGGCTCTTGCGGTAGCCAGCATTGCCATCGAACCGATACCGTTATCACGCGTACCATTAAATATACTATCCGCTTCGGTGTAAGCGCCTCCGCCTTCGGCACCAACCCCAACGTGGTCATAATGCGCCGACAGCAGGATATATTCATCTTTCAATTCGGGATCGCTACCTTCCAGGACACCCACAACGTTGCTAGAGGGCATAATCTTTTGGGAAAACCCGCTGGAAGACAGACTAACCCTAACCTTTTCGCCTGCCTGAAGTAATTTCACATCATCATATTCGGTACTGGGTTGTATCCAGCCATAGACAATATCGCGACCCTCGCTACTCTGATCGGGCGAAGGTAAAGACAAACTTTCCTTTCCAAAATACTGTACGAAAAAATTCCAGGGGAAAGATAGGTTATAGATTTCGATCAAAGCGACTGCACCCTTCGACTCCGCAATTTTTCGCTTTTTAGGAATGGCATCAAAAGTCGCCTGATTACTGCGGTTATCCGGATCTCCTCCCATAACAAAGACTACTTTGCCTTTCACGTCGATACCTTCGTAATCTTCTTCCATACCATAGTTGGCATAAACAGCTTTAGATTTTTCTAGCTGAGCGGCTTTCCCGGTCAAAAAGATAAAGTTTTCTTTATAGCGGTAGGTATTTTTATTAACGGTCAGGCTCCCTTCCTGAGGAGGCGTGTTCACCTCAAAATTAATCGTTTGGAAGTAGTTATCCTGTCCGGGAGCTGGCTTAAAGCCTGCTGCCTCGATTTGAGTGGCCAAAAATTGAGCAGCGATGTCATTACCAGGCTTACCCGTATTCCGACCCGCCAGAAAATCGGAGGCAAACCAGTAAATATCCGCTTTTAGCTCGGCCGCGGTGATTTTGTCTTCGGGCAAATCTGCCATCTGGGCATTCAGCCCATTACTTACCAGTGTCAAACTAACCAGTAGTAAAAGAAATACATTCTTCATAAATTATTTTATTGATGATTTTTTAAATTGGGTCCAAAGTGAATTAGCTTCTAAAAATAAGTATTTCATAGCGGGTCAACAAGATTGCATTCCGCCTTTCGGCAAAAGGTGGTTTTTTATCGATTAGCAATGGTAATTATAGCAGATAAGCTTTCCACGCTGCTTTGGTAAATAGGGCGTTCAACTCCGAACGGTCTAGCCCTACCAATTGCAAGACCCAATATTTGCGCAGATCTTCCGGTACGCTCGAGAGCTTCAAAAAAGCTTCCAGGTTTTGCAAGGCACGTTCATCCCAGGCCGTAGCTGGTGCCTTCAGGGTACGGTACAGGCGATTCCAGTAGGCACTGAGTACGTCCAGTTGCTGCTCTGTTTTTTGCAGGAATTCCGCAAGGGGCTCGGCGACATCCGATGTAAAGGCCTCACTTTCCAGTAGGGTCTTGATGGCCGGTAAGCCAGGGTCGCTGCTTTTGACGTAAGTCATAAACAAACCCACCGACTGCTCGTCCAGATAGCCCTGGGCAATCACTTCGATCAGATCTCGATTTTTTCGCGAAAGCGATAGCTCCTGGATACTCTCAAAGAACTGCACCAACGAGCGGGCTGTACTGCGTTCTGCCGCAATCACCTCCGGGTGTAACAAAACGAAATCAATCAAAACGGTAGGTAAGCGGTGCGCTACTGCCCAATCCGCCCAGGGCGACACGGCGAATTCGAGTTGCACATTCAGCATACGCGTAAACATGGCCGGATCCAGAGGCGTGACGTGGTAATCGCCCCGATCGGGATTGCCGGTCAGTACGATGTGCCAGTCGGGCGGCAGGCCCCAGCTGACCAGCTTGCCATCCTGCAACAAAGGCATCAGTCCTTTCAGAATACGGTCGTCGGCGCGGTTGAAATCATCCAATAACAGGATGCCCGGTCCAAAATCTTCCGGCACCCAGGCGGGCTTACGCAGTACAGTGCGACCGCCTTCGATTTGTGGCATACCAATCAGGTCGCCCATCTCTTCGAACTGTGCCGGCGCCAGGGATACGATCTTCCACTGATTAGCTTTCGCAAAATCGCGGACCATCTGCGTCTTACCAATCCCATGGGGACCCCAGATACAGATCGGCACACCGGGCAAGCCCCGCCGTAGCTGCTGCCGGTTGCGCTGAAACTGGTGCTTCAGTAATTTTTGTAATTGTCGGGTATTGATCTCTGCGCCGTAATTCATAGTCGATTGGTGGTTTGGTGGTTTGATGGATTAAACGATAAAGATCTTTTCCCCTGCCCAATTTCGCATTTTTTCCTGAATTAGCGGCGTTTGGCCGGGGGGTGGTTCTACCATCCAGAGGAGATCCGGGGCGGTCGCTACCGGTTCTGGTCCCAGTCCATCCGTGTAATACAGGACCAGGTCCACCTGCTTATCGCGCAGATAACGAATGGCCAGGTCATAACTCGTATTTCCCCGACCTGGAAAAGCAAGCTTTCTCCGGGCGGGATCAAAAAACTGTACGCATCGTATTTGTGTATCCGCTTCCAACAAGAGCAGACGGTGGCCCAATTGGTAGACCAGCTGTAATTCCTGATAAAATTGGGTCAATAGTTGGGTCGACATACTGGCCGAGGTATCCAGCACTACGCCGATGAATGCTTCTTTGCGCAGTCGAATACCGGGTGCTGTGCCGTAGCGTTTCGAGATCCGCTTATGCGTAAAATCCAGCTTGCGCCGTCGGTATTTTCGTAAATGTCGACGCAACAAATTGGACCAGTCCAGCACTTTTGCCTTTCTTTTTTGCGAAAGCGATACCCAGGCGGACCAGGAAGGAGGTGTATCGGAAGTAGATAGACTAGCCACAACCTGCGTCCTGAGTATTTCGGTGGAAGTGGTGGTGCTTTTTTTGCCATAAGGCTGCCGCCAAAAAGATTGCTGATCAACTACTTCTTTTAATAATTCGGGAAATCGCGCTAAGATGTTATGACGCAGCACCAGATGCTCTAAGTCCTGAAGACTGGGATGCCTGGGTACCGTTTCCCTTTCACTTTCATAAGCCTGCCAATCGGGCCAGGTGGATTGCAAAGAGCGGGGTAAGTAATGATAGGCCTGCCAAAAAAAAGCCCAATGCTGCTCGGGCCGCAGTGCCTGCTCCACCAGGTGCCCCAGCAAAAAATGGTGTACCTGCAGACGTGCCCGGGCCCATTGCTCCCGGGGCGACAAATCACGCCAGCCTTGTCCCAAACACAAAACGGGATCCCCCACCTCGGATCGACCCCAGAAGACAGGCCACTGCTCCGCGCTTTCCCTGCGGGGAAGCTGTACCAGGGCCGTACTCAGCCACTCGTCGTCGAGGCTCCAGTCGGCCACCCGTGCCGCAAAATCCCGAAGTAGCGGGCCAGCCATTTAGGAAAGTAGGCTTTTCAGGTCAGCGGGAGAATAGTTGACCGATTTGAGAGTTTTGCGATCTGGTTTGCGAAAAACCAGAAAATGCGCTCCGGAGGCCTCGATGGTACTGTCAAAACCTCTTTCCTCTTTATAATACTTTTGCGTGGCCAGAGCCTCTTCCCGGGTTTTGCAGGTCTTACTCATATTGGAGCGTTGTACCTCGTCAAATAGGTCAGGGAAAACTTCTCCCAGACCAAACTCCAATACGGCACCGGACAATACGTACTGTAAATCGCAGAGGGCATCGGCAATCTCTACCAGGTCTTTATCTTCGATGGCTTTTTGTAATTCTTTCAGTTCTTCGGAGAGCAGGGCAACCCGTAATTCGCAGCGTTCTGGAGCCGGAATGGTGGGTTTTGATTCTACAGGATGTTGAAAAGTACGGTGAAATTCAGCCACCTGATTTAAGGGATCGATTTTTTTCATAAAAATTGAGCAAACTTTCGTTTTGTTAATCTGTTTTTGCACTAGCTTTGCAGCCGGTTTGACGACCTCCACCTCGGTAGAGGGTCGACAAAAGATAAATCTAATTTTCAAGAAACCAAATTCAATTTACCGCGCCCGTGAAAAACAAGTACTTTGACCTCATCGACCAGACATTCTATTTTCCTCAGGAAGGTTTTGATCTCTCACACAGCGGTACGCTTGATTTCCACGGGGTTCCTTTAAAATACCTCATTGAAAAGTACGGTACGCCCTTTAAGCTTACCTATTTACCCAAAATCGGCTCCCAAATCCGTAAGGCGCGTAATCTGTTTACCCGTGCGATGAAAGCCTCCGGGTACAATGGAGAATATCGATACTGCTATTGTACCAAGAGTAGTCATTTTAGTTACATCGTTGAAGAAGCCCTCAAACACGATGTCAATCTGGAGACCTCTTCGGCTTTCGATATCGAACTGATTAAACGCCTGTACAAAGCGGGTAAAGTGGATAAAGATATCACGATTGTCTGTAATGGTTTTAAACCCAAAAACTACTTAAAGGGCATTGTTGACCTGATTAATGAGGGGTTTGAGAACTTGATACCCGTAGTAGACAATACGGAGGAATTGGATTATTACGAAAAACACGTTAAGGGCCTCTGTAAACTGGGGATTCGTATTGCAACGGAAGAAGAACCCAACTTTGAATTCTACACCTCTCGTCTGGGTATTCGCGCCTCGGAAGTTTTGCCCTTTTATGAGGAAAAAATTGCCAACAACGATAAATTTCGTCTGGAGATGCTACATTTCTTCGTCGATACTGGGATCAAAGACAGTATGTATTACTGGGGCGAGATCAATAAAGCGATGAAGCTCTACGGCATCATCAAAAAGAAGTCGGAATTCCTGCACATCCTTAATATCGGAGGGGGTATGCCCATCCGCAACTCTCTGGGCTTCGAATTCGATTATAAATATATGATTAAGGAGATCGTCAAGACGATTTCCAATGCCTGCGAAGAAGACGATGTGCCCGAACCGGATATCTACACCGAGTTTGGTAAGTACACCGTTGGGGAGAGCGGTGCGGTCATCTTCTCGGTGCTGGCGCAAAAAAAGCAAAACGACTCGGAGATGTGGTATATGATCGATAATTCTCTAATGACCACTATTCCTGATGCCTGGGGCATTGGCGAACGCTTTATCCTGCTACCCATCAACAAGTGGCAAAACGAATACCGGCGGGTCAACATCGGTGGTTTGAGTTGTGACAATTCGGATTATTATAATTCAGAAGTACACGAAAGCCAGGTTTACCTGCCAGCCTATCCCAAAGATGATCCAGAGCCCCTTTACCTCGGCTTTTTCCATACGGGTGCCTATCAGGATAGTATCAGTGGTTACGGTGGGATTAAGCACTGCCTGATTCCTTCTCCAAAACATATATTAGTCTACAAAGACAACAAAGGCAATCTGGTAGATCAGTTGTACAAAGAAGAACAAAGTGCGGATTCAATGCTGGCTTTATTAGGTTATTAAACTGGCCTATAAACCACTGATCAATCGCCACATTTCATTGTGGAACTGGATGGGCACCAGTGCGTCATCCGGGGCCATACCCATGCGGATCACCACTATATTCTGACTGGGAACGATGCCTACGAATTGGCCATTCTTGCCAAGCCCGGCGAAGAGATCAGCCGGAGCCTGGGGAGCCATAGCACCCAAAAATGCGGTTGGTAATCCCGGGTAAATAGCTTTCTCCTGGCCATTTAACCACCAAAGATAGCCATAGGCGGGATTGAGTTCCTGAGAGGGCGTGATCATAGCCTGCAGGTAAGTTTGGTCTTCCATAATCGTCTGTCCATCCCAGCTACCTTCGTTCAGCATTAAGAGACCGAAACGAGCCGCATCGCGAGCCGTACTGTAATACACATTGTTATAACCATTCTGCAGCCAGGTCCCCTCCATCCCGATGGTGCTTTGCAGTTCCTGATCGGTATAATTGTTGTAGTCTTCATTCGTCGCCTGCTCTACCACCCGCTCCAGTAAAGTATACGGAGCGTTATGGTAATACCACTGGCTACCCGGTGCCGCCCGATAAGACAGACATTCGGGATCGGTACAATTCAGGTCGCTGACCCGGTAGTCCAGCCCCGTGGTCATGGTCAAATGATGACGAATCGTGATGGCTGTTTCCTGCTCTGGACTCAGGCTACTCCAGCCCGCTCCCAGGTAGTTTTGGGAAGCTTCCGATATATTCAGATAATTGCCTTCCTGCGCTTTTCCGACCAGAAAAGCCGTGAGTGTTTTGCCCGCCGAGGCCCAATACCACGGACTATCCCGGTCAAAATCGGCATTCCCCAGCAGCGTAGTACCCCAGTAATTTTCGAGGACGATTTTACCATCCTTAAGCAAAAGAAAAGCCCGAGTGTTGTTTTCTTCCAGGAAGGTATAAAGTTCGTCAATATCCATTCCTGACCAGCCCAAGTCTTCCGGCGAAAGAGTAGCCCAGGTGCTACCGCTTTTAGGCGGAAAATACATGGCCTCTCCGGTATCAGCGGAATCGGGCTCCCCGGCATCTCGTTCGCAAGCAAAGAGGATTGCAGTACCCAGTAAAAGTAAAAAGATTCGTGCCATCCTTGATCGATTTTAGATATTAGACGACACGAATCTCAAAAGGTTTAAATCCACTTCACGAGCCCCAGATCCTGCCGGTGTGGCATATCCGGATGCTTAGGGAAAAGACGGTAACCGTACTCGTATACGCCCGAAATATCCAGGGCGATCGTAGATTCATAGGTAGCCGTCTGATCATCCCGACTGGTCGTACGCAGTGGTTCGACACGGACCAGTTCCAGGTGTTCCTCGTCAACCCTTTTGAAGAAGACCAACTCGATGCCCACGTGGTCCGGCTGGATATCATCCAAATAGAGGCGAATCCTGGATTTCATATCCTGGCCCAGTTTCAGCGAAAAGTTATCGGTGTCGAAGACATCCCTTTCGATCACGTGGATGGCTTCCCATTTGTTTTGTAAGTGGCGTTTCCAGTTGACGATACCTTTGGCCAGGCTGTACTCGTTTTCATTGAATTTACCGCTACGTTTAGCCATTTTTTCGTAGAAGCGTTCGTAATAATCATCCAGCATTCGCTTCATGGTGAATTGTGGTCCAACTTTAGTGATTACATTTTTGACGTAAGTCACCCATTCTTCCGAAAAGCCCTCCTCGTTGCGGTCGAAATAAGCAGGGACAATATCCGTCTCAAAGGTATTGTAAAGTGTCTCAGCGTCCAGATCATCCTGCAGATTCTGATCGTTATAGGTCCGCTCTAAGGGCAGTGCCCAGCCGGAGTCCTCCCGGTATCCTTCGGCCCACCAACCATCAAGTACACTAAAGTTCATCACACCGTTCATGGCGGCTTTCATACCGGAGGTCCCGGAAGCCTCCTTCGGACGGGTAGGTGTATTCAGCCAGATATCAACGCCCTGTACCAGGAATTTTGCCATCTCCATATTATAGCCCTCCAGGAAGATAATCTTACCGGCAAAATCTGGTTTTTTGGAAATGTGGACGATATCTTTTATCAGTTGTTGCCCGGGTTGATCGGCGGGGTGTGCCTTACCGGCAAAAATAAACATTACCGGATGCTTCGGATCGTTGACCATCTTGGATAAGCGGTCCAGATTACGAAAGAGCAGGTGCGCTCTTTTGTAAGTAGCAAAGCGACGGGCAAAGCCCACGACCAAGGCTTTATCATTAATGCCATTGAGCACCTGAAAAATAGTAGAAGGCCGATCCCCACGACGAGTAAGGTCTGCTTTAATTTTCTCCCGTACGTAGTTGAGCAAACGCTCTTTGAGTGTAGTGCGAATCTCATGCACCTTCGGGCCCGATAAATCATTTACCGCATTCCACTGCTTGGGATCCGATTGGAATTTAATGAACTTGTCTCCTTTGGCTTTCGCCAAAACCTGATGCCATTCGTTGGCAATCCAGGTAGGGTAATGTACGCCATTGGTAACGTAGCCGATGTGTAGTTCCTGATAATTATATCCCGGATATAAATTTTTAAACATTTGTTGGGAGACGGTACCGTGTAGCCTACTAACTCCGTTCACCTCCTGACAAAGGCGGATAGCCAGGTGACTCATAGAAAACAGCTCATGTCCGTCGTGTCGGTCTTTTTTCCCCAGAGCCATAAACTGATCCCAGTTAATCCCTAACTCATGGGTGTAACCGTAGAGGTAATTACGCAGCAAATCTTCCGGAAAATAATCGTGCCCTGCCGGTACCGGTGTATGTGTAGTAAATAGCGAAGAAGCCCGGACCACCTCCCGTGCCTGGTCAAAGTCCAGCCGTTTGCGCTGAATTAAATGGCGAACGCGCTCCAGTGTCATGAAGGCGGCATGTCCTTCGTTACAGTGATAGAGGTCCGCTTCGTAACGAATCGCTTCCAGGACCCGGATACCACCAATCCCCAATAATATTTCTTGCTTCAGGCGATGCTCGTTATCGCCGCCGTACAGGTGGTGCGTCAATTGACGGTCTTCCCATTCGTTTTCATCAATATCGGTATCCATTAAATAAAGGGGGACCCGACCGACGTTTAAACACCAGATTTTAGCGTAGACCGTACGTCCCAACAGATTGATGGTAATTTTCATCCATTCTCCATTCGCATCGCGTACGGGCTGGAGGGGCAGGCTAGTGAATTTCTGTGGCGGATAATTACTAATCTGATCCCCGTGTAGGGAAATAGTCTGCTGGAAATAACCATAGCGATACAGCAGGCCTACGGCGGCTAAATTAGCATTTTGGTCGCTGGCTTCCTTCAGATAATCGCCCGCCAAAATCCCCAGACCTCCGGAGTACAAACGGGTAGAAATATGCAGACCATACTCCATACTAAAGTAAGCGATAGTTGGGCTGGCAACCTGCTTTTTTTCGTTCATATAAGCATCGAATGCCTTTTTTGCCCGATTTAGCTTTTTGATGAATGTCTGATCTTCCGCCAGGGCTTTGGCCCGCTCCAGTTCAAGCTTGTCTATGATCTCTATCGGGTTGTAGTTAGATTCCACCCATTGCTCAGGCTGAAGCGTCTCAAAAAGCTGGGTAGCTTCCTTGTGCCAGGACCACCAAAGGTTTTGTGCCATCTCCCGTAAAGGAATCAGGGCCTCTGGCAGATCACTCTTGATAAAGATTCTTTTTAGATTCTTGTTGCTATCCTTTATTTGTTCTATCATATCACTGGTTTTTGTTCTTTATAAGATGTTTTCAGGACGAAGCGGGAGCTTCGACCCAAAACTGCTTCTCTTAAATAAAGGTAAAGAATCTACCCAGATCGTAGGTAATAAAGTTCCTGAATTAATGTATTTTTTACACTAAGCCTAAATACATTAGTTAAAGACCAAAAATAATTAGGGAATATTGGGTTTTACCCTAAAAAATATGGTGTCTCATTTACTTTTCACTGGCCCGGTAAAAAAAGCGGGAGTAACCAATGGTCACCTGCAGATTGGATAATAAGAAGTCAGTGCCTCGATAATGGAAGTCATTTTCGATTTGCTCCGCCAGCTCTGTATTCACCGAATTTGTTTGACGCAGGTTTCGGAACATTTGGGCATAGCCCAGCTCAATAAACCCAAGATGATAGCCAGAGCGGGCCTGAATCCCACCTCCTGCCATCAGGCTAAAATTAAACGCATTACGCAGATCATTAATCTGAATATCACTAAAATTAGTGGGCATGGGCTCCTCCATCCGCTCGTATTGCAGACTAATATCCGTCCATTCTGCGGAGGGCCGGCGCATAAAATCCAGGGAAAAACCCGCGAAACCGTAGGGAATAAAAATTTGCTGCCGGAAATCTCTACCGGGAATTAAAAAATGTTGCTTCAGGTATACGGGTAAATGCAGCCACCAGTGTTTTTCGCGAAAGCTGAAGGTAGCCCGATCCAAGTCCCCATCGGGGTTTTCTACATCGTCGTAGACACCAGTGTAGCGAAACGAATAGCGAGATAAACCCAGTCCCGCGAACAAATAAGGACCTTCCGGCCACAGAGACCGTCCGGCGCTGACCTCCGCCAGGGTGCCAATCTGATCTCCCGCATCCAGCGCAAATTTTTCTGAAACGACATTGGTTTCCTCCCGTGATGCTTTATTCACCAGCCAGGGACGAGACGTGACATAGACGCCTCCCTTAGCTTTAAGTGCATATTTTGGATAGATCACCAGATCCTCCTCCAAATAGCGCAACTCCGGAATAGCCTGGTCCAATTGGTAGAAAGGATCCATATTAAAGAGGCGTAACAATTGCTGTCGCGCGGCGGCATCCTGATCCAGAAATTTATAAGTGACCGCCGAAAGGCTCAGTATATCAGATTGTCGGGAAGATCGCTGATTAAAGAAAGGCAGCAAAGTATCAATGACCAGATTAAGTCTTCCCTCCTCATAGAGATCCTGGGCAATTTCATAACGTTCTTCAGCAGGCCGTTGTATCATTTGCGAAAAGCCACTGAATGAGAACAGCAACAGACCGAAGCCCAAAAACCAGGCACGTTTTTTAGCGACAAATCTGATCATCTTTCTTAATATTTTTTCCAAAAAACTGTTCCCACAACTGATCATCAATCCGATCGTAGTTTGGATAACCAGCTGGTTTACTCAGCCGATTACAAATAGCCTGAGCATAATCCGGAGAATTAAAATTCCAGAAATACAGGCGACCATCTTTGGTGCCGGCAACTAAAAAACGGTCGTTATGCGTGAAGGCCAGCGAACGTACCCAGTCGCGATGATCATCAATAATCAGCGGCTGGTAGGTAGCCTCCAGAAAATACCGAAGGTCCCAGATAGAAACGGTACCGTCGTAACTGGCTACGGCCATATAATTCCCATTTTGACTAAAAGCGATATCACTAATGGCGGCTTGGTGCGGTCGGAAAGTTAACAACCCTGAGCGATCATTTTTCCAGATGTTCTGCCCCAGAAGGTCTACCTTTCCAATTATCAGGTGACCGTTTTCCATACCAATAGCTACAATGCCGTTTTCTGCTTCCTGCTGAGCTGCCAATACGACCGCTTCTCCGTATTGATCAGTCTGGCCATCAACGACAAAGTTAATTTGCTCGGCCGGTTTAGGGATGCGGTCCATCACCTGCAGATTAATAAAAAAGCGTTCCCCTTCATATTCTGTAGAAGCCGATAAACCCAATACCTTCCCCGCGACTTTTAGGCTTGTATTGGCCCGGGTGCTGATTTTATCAAAAGGATCACTAAAGTCTCTGCGTAGAATAGACTTGGAAACCATTTGAGAAGAATGGAAATCATCTCTGGTTAATGCAATCACCTGAGTAGGATCATCATCCGCCAGAAAGGCACTGGCGTAGACCTTTTCGTTAGGACCAAAGCGTTTGTTAAAGAATAGATTCTCTTGCAGAAAATCATTATCAAAGTTGTACAGCTGTAGCTTATCTAATTGTCCGCTCACCAGTAAGTGTTGCCCATCTTCGCTGAGATCCAGTGCATCATAGATGACGTTCTTTTCCAGGCCCATTAAGGTACGGGTAGACATCTCGGGGCGTCCGATGGGTAACCAAAAATCAACCGTCCATTCTTTCACCTGCCCGTCACTACCGGCGGTATATATTTTTTTGCTATCCGGGGCTACCAGAATATCATTTACGCTACCGCTATGGGCTTTGATAGAGCGAGGAATCTCTGGTGCCAAATTACGCAGGCTTTGGCGCAAGGCCGTAAAAATGTAGGGATGATTACCCTCGGGGTCGAGGGCGTCGCTGCTGTTTCGAACGTATTCCAGGTAAAGTTCGTAGGATTGTCGGGCGATCAGTCCCTGCGTACGGGCATTGGTCACCGCCTGTGAACGTACTGCGGCATTTAGCGAAATGGCCAGTAAGTCGGATTGTCGTTTTTCCATTAGGGCTTCCCGGCGGGCCTGCACGGCAGTATCTCTTTGCAAGCTAGCCCGCTTTTCAGCATCTTCTGCAGCCTCGAGTGCCACCCGTAGCTGACGACGGGCGGCGTCGAGGCGTAAATTTGCCCGGCGGATACTATCCTGGGCGGCTTCGGCTGCCATTCTTGCGTTGAGTGCTTCCTGCAAGGCACTATCCAGACTATTAATCAGCTGCTGTTTCTGCTCACTTTCGGCAAAAAGGGAATCCTGCTTAATGAGAAGTTTAGCTTCCGTTTGCCGCAGACTATCGTTTTTCAGTCTTAGCGCCACCTGACTGTTTTTTAGATCCTTATTTACGGTTTGGGCCTCGTCATAAAGCAACTGATTACGGATAGCCAGAAAGGTAGTTCCAGCCGCAAAGCCCAGCAGTAGTAAAATTCCTAAAATCCCTAATAATCGACGGCGGCGGCGCGCCCGGTGAATAGCCGTATGGGAACGCTCTACAAACTGCTTTTGCTCGGCATCCAGTTCCAGACGCGTCATGAAGGGAGCAATATGATCAAGGTATTGTTGGTCAAGCAACTCATCGCGGGTCATATGATCCCGGATGACTACGCGCATATTGCGCAGCAAAGAATTTTCAGCTTCTACCTTTTTATCGACCCGCTGTACCAGCGTATTGTTGGCTAATTCATAACGATCATGATCAGTGCAATGAATGAGATCCGAGCGTTGTAATCGATCCAGAATATTGTAGGCCGCCTCTTTGGACAGACTACGCTTTTCACTGAGCTCACGGATAAAGTCTTCTTCTGAGACTTGCAGGCGTTTGCCATTTTGGGCAAACAGGGAAAGGACTTTTGTACTCAGGCCATCGTAGTTATCACCGTAAAGATTATCGATTTCCTGCATTTCCTGGTCCAGGAAATCGTCGACCACATTCTCGTTGATCGAGATGCGGTTGAGCAGGTTAAACGTAATCTTTTTTTCTAGGCTCATACGATGCTGCGATAAAGTTTATCCATATATAATTGCAGATAGGTTAGGTTTACGCGACCGTCTTCTTCTTCTACCGTTTTCACGATACGATCAATCACGGCTTCGTTCTCGATCTGAATATCTGCATTTTTTATGGTATTTTGTAGAATATCTTTAGCGGCCTCGTGATCAATGTGTTTAATGCGCATCTGCTCATCCAGGATACCCGGAAGATAGAACTCCAGATCCTGCAGTTGTGCAAAAAACTCATCCCGCACTACGATCACCAGGTCTACATTCCACTCCGCCCGTAGCAGGTGTTGAATGTGCTTGTAAAAATGCACCAACTGATCGTGATCATCAATCCAGATGAATAGCTCTTCGAACTGATCCAGGATAATTATTTTTCGTTCTTCATCTACCGGTTTGTCCCGATACCAGCGGTAGGCCGCTTCCAAAAGCATTGGCTTGTCGCCAAAATCCGGATCGGCGTTTAGCATCCGCTGCATATAGGCCGAATCAAAGAACTCCCGGCTAAAATGTATTTTGGCCACTTTAAACAATTGTTCAAGACGAGGTATTAGCCCCGCCTGTACCAGTGAGGTTTTGCCCACCCCCAGGGGCCCAAAAACCAGAGTGGTACGGACATTCGTTTGGTTGACCACCATATCGAATAACTCCTGAATTTCTTCCGAACGGCCATGAAAAATGGCGGCCATTTCCTGCGGATAGGGGCGAAACTTCAAAAAGGGATTACTCGGTACTTCCCCATAACCAGGTATCAATTCTGGCAGGGAGATACCGACGTTTTGGGTCTTAAATAATTTATAGGCAATACTATCGTGGGTAAGTTCAAACTGGTTATTATCCAGCGGACGTAAGATTCGGTTATTCAGAAAAAAGCTAAGTAGGCGTAGGGTTTCCTGTTCACTAATCTCGGGCAGTCGTTCCCTCAACTCCGTAAAAACGACCGGGGTCTTGGTGCCCTTATCCGATACAAAGACTTTCAGTAATTTCAGTGCCAGGTGTTTTGGACCTACTTCGGCCGTGAAGACCTCCAGCTGCTCCTCGAGAAATCCAACCAGCACGTCTTCGATGCGGCCTACCTCCCGAACCAGCTCGTGATCAAAAACCAGCCGCTCCGCATTCCGTTCGTGGGCAATTCGCCACATTTTATCCAGAAAGACCTGTAAATACGTCAATTGCACCTGATTTTTGCCTTCGGTCACGTGCTCTAAAATCGTATCGGCCACCCCATCGTCGGCCAAATGGATACCAAATTCGGGGTTACGGACGGTATCAATGATGACGCGACGGGCATTAGTCAAAGTCATGGGTTCTACGCGTAGGCGTTTGTTGAACAGGCTCGGCACCACTTTTTCAAAAGCAGATAAATGCGCCAGGTATTCTTCCCGCATGACGATAATGATCTTAGCGGGCAATTCGGCGGCCAACACATCGGCAATCGTTTGAATAAAAGTATGGTACTCCTCTTCCGTTCCCAGAATAAAGAGCTCTTCGAATTGATCAAAGATCAGATAGATCGGCTTTAGGTAATCCAGGTAAAGAGATTTCACCATATCGGGTACCCTAAAGTCTTTTTCAAAAGAATCTTCCCGATCGTGAGCTTTTAACTCCTGTAAAAAAGAGGCATTTATATTTTTATTACGTCGGATATAGACATCGTGCCAATCACTTTCGTCAATGCGGTTGGCTAATCCACAACGGATCAGGCTGGTCTTACCCGTCCCCGACATTCCGTAGACCAACATCAAATTGGTCTGAAAACTCATCTGATAGAGCGACTCAATTTCTTCCTCCCGGCCAAAGAAGATGTCTTTATCTTCTTTGCCGTAGGCTTCCAGCAATTTGAAAGGTGAGTTGCTCATTATTTCTTAATTGTACGTTTAAAAGCCTGAAACTGATTTTTGACCGATGGGTACTTATCTTCTGACACCAATAACTGATCTTTGCGATTCTCGATCAGCTCGTAGATCAGATGATTACCATCCATATAACGAAAAAAGAATAGCTTCGAATTGTATTGCCCGGATAAGGCATTTTCGTCAATGATAAACGGGGAAAGGTTTAGATAAGGGTAAACGGCGTCCTCATCATTGAGCAAGACCACCGCCTTATTGTCAGAGTATACATCGGAGACTAACACATCATCCAACACCCCGATCGATTCCATCAGGCGATTCAGTATAACGAGATTGTGCCTGAAATTCGGGTCAGCGTGGCGTTCTTTATCCAATTCAATCGTTTTAATAGTAGCCATAGTGTATTTAGCCGCGAAACCAATGTGACTAAATAAGGTACAAAGGTGATCTTCGGCCTGAACGCAATAAGACTCAATTTCTTCGGCGGCAATGGTCCCTTTCAGGTGGACTTTCATCTCCTCCAGAGCCAGATGTGCATTGAGCAGATCACTATCCTCAAAAACCGCTTGTTTTAATGCGGAAAACTCCTTGACAAAGGGAGTAATCTTATTTAGCTCGAATATATCCCCCACCCCGCGGATGAGATCGAAGTAGTTAAAAGAGTCAAAGGAATTATTATCCGCTTCCGCAAAACCGGATAATACACTGGCCTGACTTTCCGGGATATTTATTTCCTGGTTTTTGAATAATTCATCCCAGAGCTGAGCGACCATAATAAAGGCCAAAAACTCTACAGAGACGGAATATAAGTTTACCATGCGTTGCAGGCGATCCACGCTTACTTTATCCGACTGAATGAGTCGGCGCAAATGCATACCCACCGGGGTTGGGAAAGCATCAATCACCGCCGCTCGTAATTCTCGCAACTTGGGTTCTTTTTTGCGTTGCTTAGCTTCCTGAAACATGAATTGAATCTTAAAATTATAGTCGGCAATCGCATTGGCGATGGTTTCTACAATTTTCTTATTCATGATCTGGCCAGACTGGTACTTATAGCCGGCATTAGAAATAATAAAAGTGCCGGCACTGACCAGCGAGACTTTCCAATCGAGTATTTCCGGGCTTTCGTCCTGGGTATATAACCCCCAGGGCAGAGATGCCTCCTGGGCTAAGGGTGGGAGTCCCTGACCACGATGCCATTCCACTTCCGGGCCATTGGCCATTTTCTGGCGAGAAGCGGCAATATCAAAAGCTTCCTTAATGGTGTGCTGCGTAGCCAATGCTTTGTAAAAGGCATTGGCAAATTCTTTAGCAGCGGTATCTCCGATCGGTACTGAGGTAGCAATCACCGCCGGCACCCCTTTATCCAAAAGCCTGGCAACCTGATCCTTAGTCGAACAACCATTGAGAAAAACCAGTTTCAAGTTGCTTTGGGTACCCAGCAAATCAGCTAAGCCGTCACTATTGGCGGCCTGATCCGTCAAAAACAACTGATCACTTTCGGCGTGCCCGGCGTAATGGAAAATAGCCAGCCGGTCTTTCACCTGGGTAATTAGGCTGGTAAGATCGTTGATGGTAGCCGCTGATTCGGTGAGTAATTGGATATACTGCTCGTTCTCGAGGGGCAGCAAATGCTGAATTACCTCCTTTCTTTCCTGGTCCAGGAGTGGCAAATGCCGGTCCTGATCATTTGCGAAAGCCAGAAAAAAAACGGGTTGTTGCATGGGTAATAAAGCAAGTTATTGAGTAAAAATCAGCCAATTGAGCCGATGGTAAAAAAACAAATTTTTTTTAACATAATGCCTACTTATTTGAAAAAACCCTACGAAGTTGCTTAAAAACTCCTCACTGAGCCCTTGGCAACACATTGAAAGCCAATACGGCAGCTCTTTTTTCCCTTCGTCCGCCTGAGGCGGATGGCTACGAGAAAAAAAAGTAGCCTTGTCTTGACTTCCAAGCCGTTACCAATCATCTCACCAGGAATTCTTAAACAACTTCTACAAAAAATAGCTGCTGTACGGCAATTAATTAAAAAAATTGTATAATTGTTAGTACGAAAGTCCAAAACCGATTTATATGAAAAAACAAGCCTTTTCTGTTCACACCCTACCGCTGATCTGTATTAATAAGCGAAATTAATTCTGTATTGATTGCTTTCAGTTGCCTCCTCCTGATATATTCAGTTGGACCCTGATCCACCGATATTACATATTCTAAATTACTTAAAATTATTTCAGATGAAAATCCAAAAGTTTTTACTCATTATTATGGTGTTCTTTGCCTTTGCCTTAAGCACCGAAGGACTACACGCACAGGGAGCCACGTACAATACTGCGGTTGGTCTGCGTCTGGGCTATCCCTTATCCGCCTCCCTTAAGAAATTTGTAGGTGAGGATTTGGCCGCTGAAGCTTACGTAGGCTTTAGAGGTTTTAGTGGTTACAGCTGGGTAAACATCGCGGCTGCCCTACAAAAACACGCCCCTATCGAAGATATCGACGGTCTGCAATGGTACTACGGTGGCGGTGCAACGGTGTTATTTTACAGCTACGATTTTGGGTTTGATGGTGGCAGCAATACCGGAATCGGACTACAGGGGTATCTAGGTTTGGACTACAAGTTTGACGATGTCCCACTTAGTGTCACGCTCGACTGGATTCCGACTTTATTTATTAGTGGATTCACCAATGGTTTTGGTGCCGGATACGGGTCGCTCGGTGTTAGATATACTTTAGACTAAGCGAAGAAAAAAATGCTTCGCTAAACGGGTGTAGGGCATAATTGCTGTACACCCGTTTTTGTTTTGATGATCCAAATGAGGGTAAACCCATTTTTGCCTGGAGTTACTTAAGTGGCGTTACAGATATCTCTAATACGGCAAAAGGTATTTTCTTCCTACTTTTCCGCCAGGGGGATAAAACAGCAAGTAAGCAATTAGTTTTACAATAATGGAGTAAGGCTAGGATAGCAATAATCTAATTTTATGTTTATATTTGAGCAGTAGCGTCGACTAACAAGAGGAGGTTTTTACTATCCTTCCTCCTTTCTCGGAAACCAATAGATTATACAGTAAAATGGGAATTGCCTTCCGGCAAGCCCCAGGTAACGTTTTTTATTTTTTTACGTAAAAGTAAAAAGAGATAACATTGGTTTTACCCGTGAACAATTTAAATATGAGTATTTCAAGGCATGCGCAAGGATGGATTTTCAAAATTAGCTTGGTAATACTTTGCGCCTACACTACTCCACTCCACGCCCAGGAAGGCAAGATTATTATTAATCATCCGGAACAACTTTGTGCGGGCTTTACCGATAATAGTACCGCTAAAGTCGAAATTGTTACGGATACCCCATTTCGCCTTCCGGAGTCGGCAGGTTTAACTTTCGATTGGTATGCACAACACGAGAATGCCCAAAAAAGATGGAATACTCCATTAGCTACTCGAAGCATTCCACTCCCCTGGGCGGGAAAGTACAACATCTGGGTAGTGGTCAAGTACATCAACAAAACAACCCTCGCCCCCTTTAATAGTTTTAAAACCCGGGTCGTCAGCATCGACGTGGAAGCCTGCCCGGAAGATCGTAATTGATTTTAGGAAAAAGGAAAGGGACTCTTACTTGATCAACAAAACATCTCCCGAAAATATTTCTTCATCTTCCCGATAATCATCCCGATATCGAATTCGAATTGAATAGATATATACCCCCACGGGTAGATCCTCTCCTTCGGTTAAACCATTCCAACCTTCATTAATATTTTCACTGGTAAAGATGCGATTTCCCCAACGATCAAATACATTCATCTCGTAAGAAAGTACTTGCATATTGGGAGGAATCCCGATCAGGAATTCGTCATTTACGCCATCTCCATTGGGAGAAAAAGCCGTCGGTGCGTAAACCTGAAAACGAAAACATTCCCGCGTTTCAATCCGAATCGAATCCGAGAATGTACAAGCGCCATCCTGGACCACTACCCCGTAGATACCCGCTTGCGCTACGGTATAGGTGCGGCCGGTAGATCCATCCTGCCATTCGATACGATCCGCCCGCTGATCAATGCTGAGCATAAATGGGTCTTCTTCGCAGATGGTGGTATCTGGTCCCAAACTAAAAGAACGACTCGCCTGATAATCTACCACTAATTGATCGGTAAAGGAGCAGCCATCCAGCGTGGCCGTCGCGGAATAAGCCCCCGGAAGCGTAACCTGATAACTCGCGGTGTTCGTTCCATCCTGCCACTGGTAACTGTCTGCTAATACCTCAACCTGTAAGGCAAGGGTTTCACCTTCACACAGGGAAGTGTCGCTCCCTAAATCAAAGCGGGGCAGCGGATTATACGTGACATTAATCGTATCGCCCCCCGTACAACGATCGACCGACACGCGAACACCGTAGGTTCCTTCGGAGGAAATGGTGTAATTCGCGGATTGCTGACCATCAATCCATTCGTACCGGCTTGCATTTGGAACCGCCAGATTAAAATCCAGAACGTCTTCCTCACAAAGGATACGATCCATGCCAAGCAGATCATCTGGAATGATCCCGTAAGTTACGGTAATCTCATCATTGAAGGAGCAACCATTATCCGTAGTCTCCAGGCTATATACTCCCGGTCTGCTTACATTGAGTTGAGCATTGGTGGTACCGTCATTCCAACGGTAGGTAGTAGTAGCGTTAACGAATCCGTTAAGGAGCAAATTCTCGCCCTCACAAAGTAGCGTATCGTTACCTAAATCAAATCCAGGTGCGGGATTGAAGCGCAGGAAAAGACTATCGGTAGTGGTACAGCCTTCCAGATTAACGGTTACGCCAAAGGTACCCGTTTGATTCGCAGTAAAGGTGCCCTGACCACTGCCATCCTGCCATTGGTAGCTGGCATTGGCCTGACTGACGTCCAGAATTTCCGTTTCTCCCTCACAGAGCACACGATCGGCTCCTAAATCTACGATCGGCAAGGGTTTGACCCGGACAAAACGGGCGTCACTAAAAGTACAACCATCTAAGCTGGCCTCCAGAGCATAAGTGCCTTCGGTATCAACCGAAAGGGTGGCCTGGCTTGAGCCATCCGACCATTCGTAAGTCGCCCCCGGAAGAGAGGTACCATCGAGTAGCAGGCTCTCTCCCGCACAAATGGCCGTATCGGCCCCTAATTCAAAGCGTGGCAAGGGATTGAAGTTAAACCGGACGGAATCTTCGGCGGTACAGCCGTTTAGACTAGCCCGCACGGCATAAGAGCCCGCCATACTGACCACAAAAGTACTTTCTTCCGAACCGTCCTGCCAACTGTAAGTCGCCCCCGCCTGGCCGACATCCAAAGTCCGTTGCTCTTCCTCACACAAAACCTGATCCGGCCCCAAGTCGACCGTAGGCAAGGGATTAATACTAAGGGTACGCGTGTCGGCAAAAGTACATCCATTCAGACTGGCTTGCAGGGCATAAACACCTGCGGTAGCCACCGATAAGGTGGGATCCGTACTACCAGTGCTCCACTCGTAAGTAGTTCCAGGCAGGCTGCTTCCGTCTAACAACAAGCTTTCTCCCTCGCAAATGGCCGTATCGGTGCCTAGTTCAAAGCGCGGCAATTCCTGGATGGAAACTGTAATGGAATCGTAGGCCGGACAGTTATTTACCAGTGCTTCTACGCCATAAGTCCCCACAGTAGATACACTTATACTATTTCCCGTACTTCCATCCGACCAGGTATAAGCTGCATTGGCCAGTCCGCCGGTAATCAGGAGGCTCGCATCCTCGCAGATAGTTGTATCATTACCCAAATCAAGAGGTATCGGAGCGAAGTAATTAATACTTACACTATCTCGGGTCGTACACTTTCCATAAGAAACATCTGCCCAATAGATACCCGGACTATTCACTTCGAAAGTAGCCAGCTGGCTATTATCCTGCCAACGGTAAGTTGCCGTGTCCGTGGTGGCGTCTAAAGTGAAGGTAGAATCAGCACAAAGGGTTTGATCCGGCCCCAGATCTACTCCCGGGTAAGCCACCAATTGGACCATGGTAGAATCCGAAGAGAAACAGCCCCCCAGCTCCAGGGTCACTTTATATTCCCCGCTACTGCTCACCGGAAAAGTGGCTGAGGTAGTGCTATCCTGCCACAAGTAGCTCAGGCCAACCAGGTCAAGGGAAGCATCCAGCAAAAGGGTATCTCCTTCGCAAAGTAGGTTCAGGGTATCGGGTAGCTGAGGCGTGAAATCATTCGGGGGGAGCACATTTACAGAATCTCGAATGGCGCAATTGTTCGTAAAATTGACTTCAACGAAGTACAATCCGGGTTGATCCACCATAAAAATAGAATCGGTACTGCCATCTTGCCAACGGTAGGTTTCATCCGGACTGAAATTATTAGCGTCAAGCGTCAGGCCCGTAGCGTCGCAAAGGACCTTGTCTTGCCCAAGAAAACCTTCCTCCACAAATTCTTCCGCCGAATCAAAGATCCAGTTACTGTTATTTCCAATATCCGTAGAATGTATACCCGCATAAAAGGGCTCCTCTCCCACCGCACGAACATCTTGCATCTGTACAAAATCGGCTTTGACGATCCCCTGTGGAGAAACGAGATCAGCCTGTTGTCCGGAAAATTTTGACTTTAACTCAATGGGGGTGCAATTATTACCGATCATTTGTATATACTCACCACCTCTTAATTCAGCTCCCGGATCAAGCTGGAAGGTCTTACCCGCCGCCAAAAGAATCGTATCGCCGTACATACTCCCCGTGAATATTGTACTATTACGTAATTCTAGGGTATTAAAGAGAACGGAATCGGCTTGGTTGACATCCAGGAAATTGTTGAGCTGCGTACTACCCCTGGTGTTAGAGGCTAGCAGATGATCAAAGGAAAAGGCACCAAAGAGTCGGATTTCCGGATCCTCACTTTCCAGGTCAACCACTGAATTACCTACAATAACTTCTTCCATCGTCCGGTAATCTACGTACCACTCCTCAAATTCGCTCCTTTTCCCTTCAAAGTGCCAGTAGGACCCACTCATGTCCAGGGTCTTGGTATTCTGACCGTAAATAGCTACTCGCTCCGTAAATAATTCCTGCCCATTGGTTACTAATTCGCCTGCTTCAAATTCTAAAGCGTAAACATCAATCGTCCCGGATAATATCCAGGATCCATTTCCTTCAAAAGTAGCAAGCGAAAATTCTAGGCCCCGCGTATCTACCGGGACATCCATCGAATCCGTTCGCAATTTCAGACGGAGTCCTCCCAGGCTCATCCCATCAATCATTTGTACCGATCCGAAATTTTGGTGCTCATAAAATTCAAAGCGGGGATTAAAGGCAGCTCCGCTCCAGTCCATATTGTGACAATAAGTATAAGTGAAGCTGCCATTGACAGTCTGCCCAGGCATGCTAAAGGAGTTGCCATCAAAGTAAATATTGTCACTCGGCCCCGGCGGACATTCGCCTCCCGGGCCACCGCTGGATAAAGACCAGTGGACCGGATCGTTCCATTCACCACCGTCACCTACCCAGTAGAGAGTACGGCCAGCATCCTGATTGAAGGCCCAACCGAGATTATTTCCCAGATCAACCGATTGGTCCAAAGTCAAAGGGATCCCGGTATTATTATGTAAATCTCGAATAATTAAATTACTGACCTGATTGGGGCGAGTAGGTCGAATGACTACCGGCGTATTAAGCGTACGGCTACTAATTTCTGCAAAGCTGCCACAGCCGCCCAGTACCGCTAAAGAGTCGAAAGTCAGGGTGTCCTGCCCCTCTATCCTCAACTCATAACCAGGGTTGATGATTAGGTTTTGGGGGTAGATATGATTATTGAAGCGATGCCAACCGTACAGCTCCAGGGTGTCCATCCCCAGGTAGCCCGAGGGATTGTTGGTATAATTATTCTGATAGCCACTAGCCATCATAACCACGTGGTGAAACTCTGAGGAACCACTCCCCGACAGTTCGATACTGCCCGTATTATTAAAGATCACTTTGGAAGTGCCAGCGTCAAAATCCAGGTTCAGATTATTCATCCGCCAGGAAAGGAACTCTCTAAATGTAGTATCTCTTAGCTCAATCTGGGAACTGGTAAGAAACAACTGACGATCAGTCGTCACCTCACTCCGAAACTCCCGAAAACTCAAATCCTGATCATTAGTATTTAGAGATCCCGATAAGAAATCTAAATAACGGAATAAAAATAAGTCATCCTCCAGAGTCCAGCCGCCCAAACCCGTCAGTAAAACATCTTTTTTCAACTCGTGTCCGGCCGTACGAATCGTATTCCCGGCGGCATTCGATTGGAAATATAGATCTCCGTCAAAATTGTAAGTCATTTGGGGAGATAGCGCCAGAGAACCAAAAATTCGAATGTTCTGATCCACACCTCCATTAAGAGCGGGCATCCCGCTTACATTCTCCCAGCGCATATCCTGACAGTAGGCATTTTCTACATTGATCATGACGATGTCCAGTGGGCCGTTAAAAGAATTGACATCAAAAATAACGTCTTCTCCGGGGGTAGGTATACAGGCTCCACCTGGCCCACCACTGGTGAAAGACCAGTTCGCAGGGTCGTCCCACATGCCGGTACCTCCTACCCAGTAGAGCTCATTATAGGTTTTGGTATTAATCGTCCAGCCCGTATTATTTCCCAGATCTACACTGTTTTCTGCCACAAAATCAGCCCCGCCCGCGGCAGTAACGTCCTGAATACTGGCATAGTTTACTGCTATGGTTCCGCTTGCCGGAGCATTCATGAGAAAGGGAGTGCCCGGGCGGTCCGATTGGATAAGCGTAGGCTCCTGACAAGTACCCTGTACTTCCAGGTTTAAAAAGTCTACCCGACGCCCATTAACAAAAACAAAGCTTTTCCCGCCGCCCAGAATAAGGCTATCTACCTCCAAATCGTAGTCAACAATCCCATTATTTTGTATATCCAGACGACCAAGAACCAGCGGGTGCTGGGCATTACCCCGAATCTCACTCTGCCCCGTCTCACTACGAAAGGTTAAGCCGCCAATGGAAGAAGGAAATCCATTATTGTAAAAGTAACGAAAAGTACAACGCGACCCGTTGAGAACAAATTGGGCCTCATCCAATACGAATACATTGTCAAAATTAGTCGATAAATATACCGTATGCGGATTGCCAACGAACATCTCATCAATCCCCGTCAGGGTAACGGTAGAACCATTTAAATTTAAACGGGAATTGGCGGAATTGATCTCCCCATAAAAGCGCTCGCAGATGAGGTCATTCCCCGCTGAGATTAAAGTACCACTGTAGTAGTAAAATAAACCTATTACCTGAAAATCGTCATCCAGTGTCCACGCTGCCCCCGTACCGTCAAAGGTGACATTCCGCAAAAGAGGCTGCCCGGCCAAATCAATAATATTTCCGGTATTGCTACCTTGAAAGCGTACATCTCCCCGAAAGTCAAAGGTCATCTCCGTACTGAGCTGAATGCCTCCAAAAACACTAAGGGTAGCCGAAGCGGCGGCACTAAAGGTAGCACCCTGGGTACCCGTTTCCCAGCGCATATCTCGACAAAAAGCAATGTCGCCGCCCAGACTCACCACCTGACCCGGTGCCGTAAAAGAATTAGCATCAAAAATGACATTATCCTCAGCAGTCGGCGCAGTATTGTGCGTGACCACGCCCCCCGAAGTCGTAGCCCAATTAGAAATATTCGACCAGGAACCATTGCCTCCGATCCAATAATAATCAGCTGCGGAGAGCGGAAAAGTAAGCAGGGTCAAACTTAACAGGTATAGAAACTTTTTCATCATCATCGGTTTTGGGAATAACTGCTGTCTATTTGTTAGTGTCTATAAAGTATAAATTGTAAACAATTAACGTGGCTTAAATAATACCCATCTCAATATAAGGATAAAACGAGGCCTAAAGGCTACCCCCTGGCAGCAAAATTTGTCAGATGATGGCTTTTTACTTACGAAACCATTCCCACGAGGCCCCTCGAATCGATAGCGCTTCCGGCCATCGGTATACTTCCATTCCATTCTCTGTAATGATTTCTATGC
>Ga0209938_1000069_pt1 | contig 43808 bp, 35 predicted proteins | sample SalPonR2_C_D1_MG_FD_185708 | JGI IMG/M metagenome (GOLD analysis project Ga0209938, IMG submission 185708) | Salt pond soil microbial communities from South San Francisco under conditions of wetland restoration - Salt Pond MetaG R2_C_D1_MG... ... | reverse complement strand
CTGCCGCGCGAGGACCCGGGAGAAGAGCGGGCTCACTTCCGGCGCGGTGACAAAGTCCCCGCCCGGGCCGAACTTCCGCGTGCCGGCCGAGTAATAGCCCAGCCCCGGCGCGTAGAGAACCAGGTTCATGTAGTCCGCGAAGCCGAGCGCGCCGCCGGCCGCACGGATGCGTTCGCGCACCAGCGCCTCGACCCGCGCCGAGTGGGCCCGGGCGTCGGGCCCCGGCGCCGGCAGCGCGCGCGTTCCCTCGCCCCGGACTTGCATCATCTTCTGCGAATCCGTATCACTGCCGGAGCCGAAACACAGGCTCGGCGATTGGCCGACGAATAGTCGAACGGATAGTCCGACAGATAGTCGGAAGGATGGGCGGACGGAAGGCGGCCGGCATGGGCGAAAACGACAGTCACAAGAATCTCGATTCCCGCTGGGTCCTGATCACCGGCGGCGCGAAACGCATCGGCGCGCAGATCGCGCGCACGCTGCACGGGGCCGGAGCGAACGTCGCCGTGCATTATCGCAGCTCCGCCGGGCCCGCCGAAGCGCTGGTGGCCGAACTCGAAGCCGCACGGCCCGGTTCGGCCGCAGCCTTCGCCGCCAACCTGCTCGACGACGATGCCCGCGACTCGCTGGTGAAGCGGGTCGTGGAGCGCACGGGGCGGCTGGACGTGCTGGTGAACAACGCCTCCACTTTCTATCCGACGCCGGTCGGCACCATCACGCGGGAGCACTGGGACGACCTGCTGGGCACCAACCTGAAGGCGCCGCTGTTCCTGTCCCAGGCGGCGGCGCCGCACCTGCGGGAAACCGGCGGCGCAATCATCAACCTGGTGGACATCCACGCGCGCCGCCCGCTGCGCGACCATCCGGTCTACGGGCCCGCCAAGGCGGGGCTCGCCATGCTGACCCGCTCGCTGGCCAAGGATCTCGGCCCGGAGATCCGGGTCAACGGCGTCTCGCCGGGCGCCATCCTGTGGCCGGAGGACGAGGACATGAAGGAGTCGGTGAAAGAGAATATCATCGGCCAGACGGCGCTGAAGCGCACCGGCTCGCCGGCCGACATCGCCGGCTGCGTTCTCTACCTGGTGCGCGACGCCACCTACGTGACCGGCCAGATCATCGCCGTGGACGGCGGCCGCAGCCTCGGCTGGTAGCCGCCCGGGTCACCGCGCTCAGTACACCCCGTTCAGGTTCCGCCACGGCGCACTGCGGTCCTCGGGCAGCACCTGTCTCGCAGGGTCTGCCGTCTTCTGCAGCGTCGCCGGCGCCGGACAGGCACCGTTCTCCAGGACCGCGAGCGAGGTGGTCAGCGACGGGTCGCCGTCGCCGCCCACGGGGAAGTCCAGGTCGTCGGGCGCCGGACAGTCGACCGGCAGCCCGCCGAAGTAGTCACCCTCGCCCAGCCCGTTCACCGTCTGGAAGGCCACCGGGCGCAGGATGAAGTCGCACCCGTCCAGCACCTCGGCGGTCTGCCCCACGGGCTTGCCGAAGGTGCGATCGCCGACGATGAAGACCTCCGCCTCGGGAAACAGGCCGTTGATCACGAGTTCGCTCGCCGACGCTGTGCTGCGCGAGGCGATGACGATCAGGCGCGACAGGTTCAGCGAAGACGCCAGCCGCTCGAACAGCTCGATGTCGTTGCGGGCGGCGTTCTGCGCGTTGAAGAGCGTCTCGGAGAACACGTCGCCCTCGGCGATGAAGCCGCCCAGGTAGTCGCCGAGCAGCTCCGCCGTGCGCACCAGGCCACCGCCGTTGTAGCGCAGGTCCAGCACCAGGTCGGCGACGTCCCGGCCGGCGAACTCGGCGAACGCCTCGGCCAGCGGCCCGGCGGGCCCCTCGGCCGTGCTGATGAACTGGGCGAACTCCAGATAGCCCACCGGGCCGCCCGGCGTATCGATGACCCGCCACTGGGGCACCGGGTCGATGGTGACCACGCCCTTGCTGACGACGACGTCGAAGGTGGTCCCGTCCGGGCGTTCGATGCCGAACTGGATGGTGTCCGGCGTGAATATGTCGGCGAGTTCCCCGGCCTGCTGGATCTCCGGAATGGTGCGGCCGTCGACGGTGCGGATGTACTGGCCGCGGGCGAAGCCCGCATCCGCCGCCGGACTGTCGGCGAACACGCGCACGAAACGGATCTCGTCCGACTGGCCGTCGCCGTCCGTATCGATGAAACGGGTGCTGAAGCCGAAGCCCTCGTACTGACCCTCGCCGAAGAAGGCGGAATCCGCGGAGGCCGTATCGATGTAGCTGAAGCGGTCCAGGGGCTGGCCTGCCACCAGGAAGTCCAGCAGCTCCTCGGGGGTGGCGTACTGCTCGATGTCCACGGTCTGGGGCAGGTCTTCGACCCAGAAATAGATGTCGCGCATCCGCGCCAACACGAATTCTTTCTGCGCGGTGGCGCTGCACTCATCCGTCCCGGTGGGCGGCGGCGCGGTGGTATCGCCGCCTCCGCCGCCTCCGCCGCCTCCGCAGGCGACCGTCGCCAGCGCGGCAGCCATCATGATTCCGACGGTCTTGAATCTCATCATCCCTGTCGCCTCTCTCGTCCGCATGCGGTATCGGACTCTCTGGGTGCCCAATCTATCCCCGCCGGCGCCGTTTTTCGAGACCTCAGACCCGCGCCTCGACGTCCACGTCCTCCACGGTGAGCCGGCGGCCGCCGTCCTCGAAGGCCTCCCAGAGCTCGGCGAGGCGTCTCCCGTCCACCGGGTGGACCAGATCGGGGGCGAGCTCCGCCAGCGGGCCGAGCACGAAATCGTACTTGAGCACATCCTCCCGGGGCAGCGCGAGCGGCGGGCCGTCGGTCACCAGATCGTCGTACAGCAGCAGGTCCAGGTCCAGCGTCCGCGGCCCGAAGCGCTCCCCGCCCCGCTGCCTGCCGGCCAGCTCGTGGATCTCCTCCAGCTCGGCGACCACGGCCTCCGGATCGGCTTCGGTCTCGAAGGCAGCCACCAGATTGAGGAAGTCCCGCCCGTCGAAGCCCACCGGCGGATTGCGATACACGGAGGACAGATCGAGGCCGCCGAAGCGCCGCTCGAGCTCCCCGCAGGCGAGGCGGAGGTTCTCCTCGGGCCGCACGTTGCTGCCGATGCCGACGAACACCCGGGCCATCTCAGTCGGGCCTCACGCCGCGCTCGATGCGCACGCCCACGTCCCGGGAGCCGCGGATGGCACCGGGCTTGTTCACCGTGACGCGGACCCAGGCCACCTCGAACTCGCCCAGTACGATCTCGGCGATGCGCTCGGCCATGGTCTCGACCAGCTGGAACTCCGAGGCCTCGACGTAGGCGATGAGCCGCTTCGCCACCCTCTTGTAATTGAGCGTGTCGTCGATGCTGTCCGTGGCGGCCGCCCGGGCGATGTCGGCTGCCATCTCCAGATCGATGCTCACGGTCTGGCGGATGCGCCGCTCCCAGTCCCAGATGCCCACCACGGTGTCGATGCGCAGATCGCGCAGGAAGATGATATCCATGAGTTCTCCGCTCAGGCGGCCACTGCCGGCAGTTCCTCCAGCGACCAGCGTGCCCGCGCCACGATGCGGGGCTGGTCGCCGGATTGTGCCAGCCGGAGCGCGCCGGCCAGCGCGATCATCGCGCCGTTGTCCGTGCAGAATTCCGGCCGCGGAAAGTACACGCGGCCGCCGCGGGCGGAAACGTCCGCCACCAGCGATTCGCGCAGCCGCCGGTTGGCACCCACGCCGCCGGCCACCACCAGACGGCCGCGCCCGGCCGTCTCCAGCGCCCGGCGGCACTTGATCACCAGCGTCTCGACCACCGCCGCCTCGAACGACGCGGCCATGTCCGCGCGGGCGCCCTCGTCCCAGGCGCCGGCCTCGCGCAGGCGCCGGGCTTCCACCAGCACGGCCGTCTTCAGGCCCGAGAAGCTGAAATCCAGCCCCGGCCGCCGCGTGAGCGGACGGGGGAAGGTGAAAGCGGCCGCATCGCCCCGCTCGGCCAGAGCCGCCAGGGCCGGGCCGCCCGGATAGCCGAGCTCCAGCAGTTTCGCCGTCTTGTCGAAGGCTTCGCCGGCCGCATCGTCGAGGGTGGTGCCCAGCACCGTATAACGGCCGATGCCGGCCACGTCCACCAGCAGGGTATGGCCGCCGGACACCAGCAGCGCGACGAACGGGAACTCCGGCGGCTCCGCTTCCAGCAGCGGCGCCAGCAGATGCGCCTCCATGTGATGCACGGGAACGGCGGGCAATCCGGCGGCGGCGGCGTAGCTGGCCGCGAAGGTCGCGCCCACCATCAGCGCGCCGATGAGGCCGGGACCGGCGGTGTAGGCGACCCCGTGCAGGTCGCCGGGCAGCATGCCCGCGTCGGCCATCACCTCCTCCACCAGCGGCACCAGACGCCGGCAGTGGTCCCGGGAAGCCAGCTCGGGCACCACACCGCCGTAGCGGGCATGCAGGTCCACCTGGCTGTGCAGACGGTGCTCCAGGAGCCCTGCCTCGGTGTCGTACAGGGCCACCCCGGTCTCGTCGCAGCTCGTTTCGATGCCCAGTACCAGCATAGCGGGCGGATAATACCCCAGGAAAAGGACAAAAGGCTTTTGCATTCGGCGCGGACCGGCCGTAAAATTGGCGGTCTTTGTCCGCTGCGGCGGATTTGTCCAACGAATTGATCGACACCGAGCCCGCCGGCCCGATGCCGTGCGCCAGGCTCGACTCGAGAGCAGATAGACCGGGAAACCTATGCCGAGCGTTAAAGTCAGAGAGAACGAATATTTCGACGCCGCCCTGCGGCGTTTCAAGCGTGCCTGCGAGAAGGCGGGCGTGCTGACGGAACTGCGTCGCCGTGAGTTCTACGAGAAGCCCACCCAGGAGCGCAAGCGCAAGAAGGCGGCCGCCGTGAAGCGCCACATGAAGCGGATCTCCCGCGAGCAGAACCGCCGCAAGCGGCTGTACTGAGCGCCGCCGCCCGACCGTCCTGGTCACGGGCCCTTAGACCGAATAGGGAACCGAGGGCAAGCGCACCATGAACCTGAAAGACCGGATCACGGCCGACATGAAAGCGGCCATGAAGGCGGGCGAGAAGGACCGCCTCGGCGTGATCCGCATGACGCTCGCCGCCGTGAAACAGCGTGAAGTGGACGAGCGCAAGGAGCTCACGGATGCCGACGTGCTGGCCGTCATCGAAAAGATGGTCAAGCAGCGCAGGGAATCGGTGAGCCAATACGAGGCCGGCGGCCGCTCGGACCTCGCAGACAAAGAGAAATACGAGATCGGCGTGCTGTCGGAGTATCTGCCCGAGCCGCTCTCGGACGATGAACTGGCGGCACTCATCGACGCCGCCATCGCCGAGACCGGCGCCGAGTCGCTGCGCGACATGGGCAAGGTCATGGCCCGGATCAAGACCGAAGCCCAGGGGCGGGCCGACATGGGCGCCGTCAGCGCGAAGGTCAAGGCGAGACTCGCCGGCTGATCCCGTCCGTACCGCGCATTCGCGTCCGCGCCGCACGCCGGCTATGCTGTTCCGGGCACGCCGGAGGCTCCCGGTGAGGGCAATATGAGCGGCCGCATCCCCCAGGAATTCATCGACGACCTCATCGCCCGCGCGGACATCGCCGAGGTGCTGGGCACCCGCATCCAGCTGAAAAAGGCCGGCCGGGAGTACAAGGCGCTGTGCCCCTTCCACGGCGAGAAGACGCCGTCTTTCACCGTCAGCCCGGACAAGGGCTTCTACCACTGCTTCGGCTGCGGCGCCCACGGCACCGCCATCGGCTTCCTGATGGAGCACGACCACCTCGGTTTCCCGGAAGCCATCGAAGAGCTTGCCGGCCTGATGGGGCTGGAGGTGCCGCGGGAGGCCGATTCCCGACCCACGCGCAAGCTGGACCGGCTGCTGGAGCTGACCGCCGCCGTCGAGCAGTACTACATCGACTGCCTGCGCGACAGCGACGAGGCCGTGGCCTATCTCAAGCAGCGTGGCATCGACGGCACCACCGCCCGGGCCTACCGCATCGGTTTCGCGCCGGCGGGCTGGGATCACGTGCTGAAGCGCTTCGGCACGGACGACGAAGCCGTCGAGCGGCTGCACGCCGCCGGGCTGGTGATCCGGCGCGACAACGGCGGCTACTACGACCGTTTCCGCCATCGTGTCATGTTCCCCATCCGCGACTCCCGCGGCCGCACCATCGGCTTCGGCGGGCGGGTGCTCGGCGACGAGGAGCCCAAGTACCTGAACTCGCCCGAGACGGTGCTGTTTCACAAAGGCCGGGAACTCTACGGTCTCTACGAGGCGAAGAAGCGCCTGCGGGACATCGAGCGCCTGGTGGTGGTGGAGGGCTACATGGACGTGGTCGCCCTCGCCCGCCACGGCATCGGCTATGGCGTTGCGACCCTCGGCACGGCCACCACCGCCGATCACCTCTCGCGGCTGTTCCGCCTGACCGACGCCGTCTGTTTCTGCTTCGACGGCGACCGGGCCGGCCGCGCGGCGGCGTGGCGCGCGCTGGAGAACGCACTGCCCCAGGTGCGCGAGGGCCGCCAGATCTACTTCGCCTTCCTCCCCGAGGGCGAAGACCCGGACTCCCTCGTCTCAGGCCGCGGCGCCGCCGCCTTCGAGGCGGTGCTGGACGACGGCATGCCGCTCTCGGACTTCCTGGTGGGCGAGCTGGCGGGGCAGGTCGATCTCGGCTCCGTGGACGGGCGAGCGCGCCTGGCCGAACTCGCGCGCCCGCTGGTGGCGAAGATCCCTGCCGGGATCTACCGGGAACTGCTGCTCGAGCGCCTCGGCGAGACGGTGGGCCTGTCCGGCGAGCGCCTTGCCGGCATGATGGAGGCTCCCGAGGAGAAGAAGGCGGAACTGCGGCGGCCCGCCAGGCCCCGGATACAGACCGGCCGGCCCACCCTGGTGCGGCGGGCCATTACGCTGCTGCTGCATCACCCGGCGACGGCCTCCTCCGTGGACGTGGAGCGGCTGGCCGGCCTCGACCGGCCGGGCGCCGACCTGCTGGTGGAACTCCTTGAAACGCTGCAGGCCGAACCTCATATGAATACCGCAGGCATTCTGGAACGCTGGCGGCACAGGCCCCACGGGCGGCATCTGGCGGCACTGGCCGCGGCCGAGACTCCCGGTCATGCGGATTTCGACGCCGGGGCCGAACTCGAGGGCTGTATTCGGCAGCTGGTCCAGGCCGCCCGGCACGACCGGGTGGAGTTCCTGCGGGAAAAGGGCCGCAGCGGCGAGCTGTCGGCCGAAGAACGGGAGGAGCTGCGCCAGCTGCTCTCCCGACCCGCGCATCCGGCATCCGGTGATGGAAATATCACGGAAAATTCAGTATAGTTAGCCGTTTGCCCAACCCACGCACAGAGGTTCTGTTTGTGAGCGAAAAACGCAACAGCGCGTCCGCGATCCCGAACGATAAGCAGTCTCAGCTCAAACTGCTGATCGCGCGGGGCAAGGAGCAGGGTTATCTGACCTACGCGGAGGTGAACGATCACCTCCCGAACGACATCGTCGATCCGGAACAGATCGAGGATATCGTCAATATGATCAACGACATGGGTATCACGGTGCACGAGAAGGCGCCGGATGCCGAGTCTCTGCTGCTGTCGGATGCGGCGGTCTCGAACGACGACGACGACACCGAGGAGGCGGCCGACGCGCTGGCCTCGGTCGACAGCGAGTTCGGCCGCACCACCGATCCCGTGCGCATGTACATGCGTGAAATGGGCACCGTGGAGCTCCTCACCCGTGAGGGCGAGATCCAGATTGCCAAGCGCATCGAGGAAGGCCTGGACCAGGTCAAGGCCTCGCTGTCGCACTTCCCGCCGAGCGTGCAGTTCATCCTGGACGTCTTCGCGGCCGTGCAGGACGGCAACGCCCGCATGCAGGACCTGGTGGTGGGCTTCATCGACCCGAACGAGCCGGACGAGATCCCCACGCCGGGTCAGCGCAGCGACGACGAGGAAGACCCCAACGCGCCGCCCGACCCGGCGGACGTGGCCAAGCGCCTGAAAAAGCTCCAGAAGCTGCACATCAAGGTGATGATGGCGCTGGACAAGTACGGCAGCCGCGACAAGAAGACGAAGAAGGCCCGGGACGATCTGACCGCCGAGTTGATGGAGCTGAAGCTCTCGCCGAAGCTCTTCGACTCGATGATCACCATCCTGCGCGACACGATCCAGACGATCCGCTCCCAGGAGCGCGCCGTCATGCAGATCTGCGTGAAGCAGGCCGGCATGCCGCGCAAGGACTTCATCGCGAGCTTCCCGAAGAACGAGACCAATCTGAAGTGGGTGGAGAAGCACATCCGTGCCAAGCGCAAGCACTCCTCCACGCTGTCCAGGCTGAAGGAAGACATCCTGCGCGCCCAGCGCAAGCTGGTGCAGGTCGAGGAGGAGACCGGGCTGTCGATCGCCCAGATCAAGGAGATCAACCGGGCCATGTCCATCGGCGAGGCGCGGGCACGCCGGGCGAAGAAGGAGATGGTCGAGGCCAACCTGCGTCTGGTGATCTCCATCGCCAAGAAGTACACCAACCGGGGCCTGCAGTTCCTGGACCTGATCCAGGAGGGCAACATCGGCCTCATGAAGGCGGTGGACAAGTTCGAATACCGCCGCGGCTACAAGTTCTCGACCTATGCCACCTGGTGGATCCGGCAGGCCATCACCCGCTCCATCGCAGACCAGGCCCGCACCATCCGCATCCCGGTGCACATGATCGAGACCATCAACAAGCTGAACCGGATCTCCCGGCAGATGCTGCAGGAGATGGGCCGCGAGCCGACGCCGGAGGAACTCGCCGAGCGTATGGAAATGCCGGAGGACAAGGTGCGCAAGGTATTGAAGATCGCCAAGGAGCCCATCTCCATGGAGACGCCCATCGGCGACGACGAGGACTCGCACCTCGGCGACTTCATCGAGGATCCGTCGGTGGAATCGCCGGTCGATTCGGCGACCTCCGAGGGCCTGAAGGAAACCACTCACGGCGTTCTGGCAGGCCTCACGCCGCGGGAGGCGAAGGTGCTGCGCATGCGCTTCGGCATCGACATGAACACCGACCACACCCTCGAGGAGGTCGGCAAGCAGTTCGACGTCACCCGTGAACGCATCCGCCAGATAGAGGCGAAGGCGCTCCGGAAGCTGCGCCACCCGAGCCGCTCGGATCAGCTCAGGAGCTTCCTGATCGAGGACTGAGCCGGCCCGCCGACGCGCAAGAAAGAGGGCGGCATCCCGCGGGGTGCCGCCCTTTTTCGTGGGCGGCCGCGGCGTGCCGTTACGGGGCCGCCGTTACCAGCGGAACTCCGCCACCAGCGGGTAGTGATCAGAGCCGACGTCGGGGCCGCTCTGCACCCGCACCGGCACGAGGCCGCCTCGATACACGCAATGGTCGATGGGGATCCAGACCGGCAGCCAGCCGGCCGGGAAGGTGGCGGGATAGCCCTGCCCGGCCGCGGCGTTGGCCACGTTCGCCCGTGCCATGAAGGCACGGAAGCCGGCCGAGAACGGCGTGTCGTTGAAGTCGCCGCAGACCAGCGTCGCGCCGCGGGAATCCCGCACCAGCTCCGCCACGGCGGCGAGCTGGGCGTTGCGCTCGGCCGTATAGCCTGCCGAAATGGGCGAACGCGGATGGATACCGAACACCCGCAGCTGCCGGCCGCCGGTATCCAGCACCGCGTCCAGCGCGGGACTGTCGATGCCGGCGGGGCGGATCACCCGGCCCGATGCTATCGGGTGGCGGCTCAGCAGGGCGATGCCCCAGGCGCCCTCCCGCGCCGCTTCCAGGCGATGGGGATAGACGTCGGTCAGGGACGCCAGGCGCCGCGCGGCAGCCGGCGTGTACTCGGGCAGCACGACGAGGTCGGCCCGCACTTGCCGCAGCCAGGCCTCGGCGGCGCCGAGATCCGGGTTGCTCCAGTCGAGGTTCAGGACCGCCGCCGTGAGATCGGTGGGGGAAGCTTCGGCGGTCGCGAAACGGGGCAGTTGCTCACGGGCCTGGAACAGGCAGACTGCGACGACCCCCGTGAACACGAGCGCCGGCACCCGCTGCCGGGCCGCCAGCGCGACGGCCAGCAGCAGCACACCGCCGGCGGCGATCTGCAGCGGGAAGTGCACAGGCAGACCGAACACCCACCAGACGGGCTCGGCGAAGGGCAGCGCGAGCAGCGCCACACTGCCGGCCGCCGCCGCGATCAGCATCCCTCTACTCATTTCGCCTGCTCACGGCCGCCTTAATGCCTCGACTCGTCCCCACCGGCCTCGCCCGCAGTTATCACCTCGTCGAAACGCCGGATCAGCAACAGCAGCTCGTCCGTATCCCGCGGGTCCTCCCGCAGGCACTCCTCGGCGTAGGCGTGGATGCCGCTCTCCGACGGCATCCCGGCACCGCCGGCAGCGAGTATGTGCTGCATGCGGGGCAGGAACAGCCACTGCAGCCACTGATGGAACCGCAGCGTGTCGAAACAGAACGGCTGGGCGCTGCCGAGACGGCTGAGCGCCGGGCGTTCTTCCTCCCAGAGTTCGATGCGTCTCATCTCCGCCTCGATCCCGTCGACGATTTCAGCCACTGCCTGCTGGAATCCGTCCATCCGTTAATTCTGGCACAAGAGGACGCCGGCGAGGCGGGAGCGGTTCGCAGAACCGGGCAGAACGGGCCAGCCTCGGCCGTGATGACGGGGCCCGGCTTCGTGGCTATACTGGCCCGCCCGACGGGCCCTTAGCTCAGTTGGTTAGAGCAGCGGACTCATAATCCGTAGGTCCCAGGTTCAAGTCCTGGAGGGCCCACCATCTCCCCCCGCCGTTCCGGCTAACGCCGCCTCCGCGCGCCCAGCGCCACCCGGTCCAGCCACCATCCGCTGCGGAACGTGAGATAGCCGAGCATCGCCATGTCCGCGACGGTGATCACGAGCTTGTGGGAGATGCCCTCCGCGACGTCGATCACGTGCAGCAGCAGCACCGCGATGACCGCCTGGACGACGATGAAGCGGAACCGCTCGATGGCGTCGCCGCCCAGGGTCTCGCTGAGCAGATTACGCCGTCTGCGATAGCCGGCGATCAGATCCATGTACAGGCTGCGCAGGAACACCGCCACGAACGCCGCGTGCACGGCCCAGAAAACGGCGGGATCGGTATCGAGAGTCATGCCGGCCAGAGGAGGACGAGAGCGGTGCCGAAGAGAATCGACACGCCCATGGTGGCGAGCGCGTAGGCGCCCAGCCGCCGTCCGCCGAGGAGCGCCGCGGCGCCGATCTTGAACGCCAGATTCGACAGGGTGGCGATCAGGATCGCGCGCCATGCCGCGTCGCCGGACAGCCGGCCCTGGGAGAACAGCTCCGCCGTGGACAGCGTCAGGGCATCCACGTCGGTCAGCCCGGAGATCACGGCCACGCCGTAGATGGCGGCGTCCTGGCCGAACTCCTCGCGCACGGCCGTCACCAGCAGCAGAATCACCGCGTACAGGACGCCGAACACGATGGCGGTGCGCATCTGCGCCGGATTCTCGAGATTCGGCGGCTGCATGTCGCTCGAGTCGATCCTGACCAGCAGGCCGACGCAGAGCAGCGCCATGAAAGCCATCATCACGGCCAGCGGCGGCGCAGCCTGGCGCAGCAGGTCCGGAGCGACCGCTCCCAGCTCGATGCCCACCCGCACGTAGACGATGGTGGAGGCGATCAGCACCACCAGCGCGGCGGCGGGGGCGGCGGCCGGGTTGCCGGCGCACTGACGGGCGTAACTCACCGTGGTGGCCGTGCTCGAGATGAGGCCGCCCAGCACGCCGCCCGCCAGCGAGCCGGCGCGCACGCCCAGCACCCGGTATGCCAGGTACGCGGCCAGGCTGATGCCGACGATGAGCGTGACCATCAACCACAACGTGAAGGGGTTGAGGACGTCGTAGGGTCCGATCGTCTGATCCGGAACTACTGGCAGTATGACCAGCGCCACCAGGACGAACTGCATCATGGCCGCGAACTCGCGCTCGCCGATGGCGCCGATCAGCCCGTGCAGCTTTGTCTTCCACTGCAGCAGCACGGCGGCTACGCCGGCCAGCGCCACCGCCGGCGCCTCGATGCCGCTGGTCAGCATCGCACCCACGCCGAACATGAGCAGGCCGGCGACCTCGGTGGTCAGACCGAAATGGCCCGGGTTGCCGCCCTCGCCCCGGGCGCGGAGGAGATTGCCGAGAATGAACAGGGCGGTGATGCCGAGCAGGCCGGCGGCGATGGTCCAGCCGCCGTGGTCCTGGGCCAGGATGCCGCAGACGGCCCCCACCAGCGTGATGAGCGCAAAGGTGCGCACGCCGGCGATGCGGCGGTGTTCTTCGTCGCGCTCGCGCTGACTGCCGACGAGCAGGCCCAGACCGAGCGCGATGGCCAGCGGTTCGAAGATGCCGAAATCCATGGATCCTTCGCCTGTCTGCTCGCTTCGAGGGTAACCCAGGCTCCCGGCGGCGGCGAGCCGGGACATGCCGCAGTCAGGTGAACAGCAGGTAACAGCCGCCGGTGACGACCGCGGCGCCGACCAGGTTCAGCGCGAAACCCTCCCTCGCCATCTGCTTCACCGTCAACTCGCCGGAACTGAAGATCACCGCGTTCGGGCCGGTGGCCACGGGCAGCATGAAGGCGAAGCTCGCGCTCATCGCCGCCGGCACCATGATGAGCCGGTGATCGAAGCCCGCGGTGGTGGCCGCCGCCGCGAGGATGGGCATGAGCAGCGTGGTAGTGGCGGTATTGCTGGTGACCTCCGTGAGGAAGGTCACGCTCAGGCAGGTCAGCAGGATCATGACCAGCACCGGCAGTGCGTCGAGGCCGGCGACCATCTCGCCCAGCGAGGTGCTGAGCCCGGAACTCACGAAGGCCTTGGCGATGGTGATGCCGGCGCCGAACAGGATCAGGATGCCCCAGGGGATGCGCACTGCGGTATCCCAGTCGAGCAGGCGCCCGCCGCGGCCGTTCGGCACCAGGAACATCACGACGACCGCCAGCAGCGCCACGCTGGCGTCGTTGGCGCCCGGCAGGTCCAGCCACGCACTCCAGCCGCCGAAGGGTTCGCGCCGGGTCATCCACAGCACTGCGGTGACGGCGAATACGACCAGCGTACGCACTTCCTCGCTGCGCCAGGCCGCCACCGGCGGCATCGTTATGGCCCGCGCGTGGGACAAGCCGCGGGTGAGCCACAGCGCCGTCAGCGGGATCATGACCGCCACCACGGGCAGCGCCCAGGACATCCAGCCGAAGAAGGTCACCTCCTGGCCCGTGTTCTCCTGGTAGACCTCCATGAAAATCAGGTTCGGCGGCGTGCCGATGGGCGTGCCGACGCCGCCGACGCTGGCCGCGTAGGCCACGCCCAGCAGCAGGCTCACCTTCAGCCGGTCATCCTCCACCCGCTCCAGCACCGCCAGCACGATCGGCAGCAGCATCAGCGTGGTCGCCGTGTTGGAGATCCACATGCTGAGGAAGGCGGCCGCCGCCATGAAGCCGAATACGAGGTGGCGGCCGCTCCTGCCGCCGAACGCGCTCACCATGCCCAGCGCGATGCGCCGGTGGGCACCGCTCTTCTCCATGGCCGTCGACAGGATGAAACCGCCCAGCAGCAGCAGGATCAGCGGGTTGCCGTAGGCCTCGCCGACCTGGGCAGGCGTCAGCACCCCGATCAGGGGGAAGACCGCGATGGGCACCAGGGAGGTGGCCGGGATGGGGATCGGCTCGAAGATCCACCAGACGGCACAGAGCGTGGTGACCGCGGCGGTCCAGGCCACGTCGGCGGAGGCACCGCGCGACTGCAGGAGGAGAAAGACGGCAAGGGCGGCGAGCGGCCCGGCATACAGCGCAATCCGGCGCACCATGGTCGGGTCCGGCTCCTCAGTCTTCGGCGGGCCGCAGGCCGGCGCAGGCGGCCGCCATGGCGGCGACCGCTTGCGGCATTCCGGTCACTGCAGGAGCTCGATCACTCCGCAGGCGATGCGCGCGCCCGCCGCGCCGGTGGGCTGGGTTTCGAAGTCGTCGGGCTCGGCATGGACGATCACCGAGCGCCCGATGATGCCGGTCTCGCCCTCGAAGGTCAGCTCGTCGCCCAGCACCCGGTCGAAGCGTGCCTGGCCGTTCTCGTCGAAGGTGATATTGCCGAGGTCCCCTGCGTGGTGCTGGCCGGCAGGGTCGTCGGGCGCGCCGTGGGGCGCGCCGGCAGGGTTGAAGTGCGGCCCGGCCGATGTGCCGTCCGGGGCGCTGCAGTCACCCACCTCGTGGATATGGATGGCATTGGTTCCCGGGTCGCCGCCGTCCAGCACGCCGCCCATCACCATAGGCCCCTCGAAGGCGGTGAAGACCACGGCGCCGCTCACCGAGGAGCCGGACTTCGGCTCCATGCGGGCGATCGCCCTGAGGTTGCTGCCCGCCGCCGGACGTGCCTCCGATTGCTCCGCGGCCGGCTCCGCGGCCGATTTCTGTTCCACCGGCGGCGGAGACTCGCCGCCGCAGCCCGCCAGCAGGACGGCACAGGCCGCTGCCGCCATCAGATTCCGAAACTCTCCCATGGATCGCTCCCCTGTCGGTTGACGTGTTGTTTGCGTTAGTGAATTCGGGCCGGAACGTCGCCGCCTCAGCGCGCCCGGCGCCAGTATTGTATCAGCAGGAAGCCGAACAGCATGCCGCCCAGATGGGCGAAGTGGGCCACGCCGGGCTGCATGCCGGTGACGCCGTACATCAGCTCCAGCACGCCAAACAGTATCACCAGGTACTTCGCCTTCATCGGTATCGGCGGTATCAGCAGCAGTATCTGCCGGTTCGGGAACATGAGACCGTAGGCCAGCAGGATGCCGAAGACGCCGCCGGAGGCCCCGATGGTGGGATAGACCTCGGGCTGGAACATGGCCACCAGCAGCTGCACGATACCCGCGCCCACCACGCAGACCAGATAGTAGATCGCGAAATAGCGAGGCCCCCAGAAACGCTCGATGTCGCGCCCGAACATCCACAGCGTGAACATGTTGAACAGCAGGTGGGTCAGGTCGCCGTGCAGGAAGCCGTAGGTGACGAATTGCCAGGGCGCAAAGTACTCGGAGCCGGCCGGCCACAGCGCCAGCGACCCGAGCAGGGTCACGAACATCTCCCGGGAGGCGTTCTGGGCGGCGAAGGCCAGGCCGTTCGCTACCAGCAGAGTGAAGATGACCGTGGGGATGAGACTGTTGTTGCCGGGGGGTTGCGGCCGGATCCTGTAGGCACCCATGCCGACGTTATACAGGAAAGCCGGGCCCCGGGTCAGGCAGGTCCGGGCGCGGGTCGAGCGCGCCGGAGGCTGTCCCGCTCCTGTCCAACCGTGGTTGCGGTAACATCTCATTCAGCCCGGCAGGCCGCCGTCATGTTCGCGGCCCGCCCGTCCCCCACCCCACCCGGAACCCGGAGCTTATGGCTGCCGACAGCATCGTCATCCGCGGCGCACGACAGAACAACCTGCGCGACCTGGACCTCGACATCCCGCTGAACGAACTCGTCGTGGTCACCGGCGTGAGCGGATCGGGCAAGTCTTCGCTGGCCTTCGACACGGTCTACGCGGAGGGACAGCGGCGCTACGTGGAGACCTTCTCGCCCTACGCCCGGCAGTTCCTGGACCGCATGGACAAGCCGGCCGCGGAGCGCATCGAGGGCATCCCGCCGGCGATCGCCATCGACCAGACCAATCCGGTGCGTACCTCCCGCTCGACCGTGGGCACGATGACGGAGCTGAACGACCACCTGAAGCTCCTCTACGCCCGCGCCGCCACGCTGTACTGCAGCGGCTGCGGCCGACCCGTGCGCCGCGACCATCCGGAATCCGTCTGGGCGGCGCTGGCCGAGGCGTGGTCCGGGCACCGGGCGATCATCACGTTTCCGGTGGAGCGCCCGGAGAACTTCAGCGAGGCCGAGATCCGCAGCTACCTGGAAGCCCAGGGCTACCTGCGCGTCCAGGAGACCGAGGGGCGCACCCTGTACGTGGTAGCGGACCGCCTCCGCGTGACGGACGACAACCGCAGCCGCTTCATCGAGAGCGTCGAGGCGGCGATGCGCCGGGGCGACGGCCACGTGCGCGTCTACGACCACGACGCCGGCGGCGTGCAGCGCCGCTTCTCCGACCGGCTCCACTGCGCCGATTGCGACCTCGACTACCGCGACCCCCTGCCGAGCCTGTTCTCCTTCAACTCCCCGGTCGGCGCCTGCGAGACCTGCCGCGGTTTCGGCCGCACGATGGGCATCGACCACGATCTGGTCGTGCCGGACGGCTCGCTCACCCTCGCCGGGGGCGCCATCAGGCCGTGGCAGAGCAAGAGCTATCGCGAGTGCCAGCGGGACCTGGAGCAGCACGCACGCCGCGCCGGCGTACCGCTGGACGTGCCCTGGAACGAGCTGACCGCGGCCGAGCGCCGCTGGGTATTCGAGGGCGAGGGCAGCTGGGACGACGGCGTCTGGTACGGGGTGGACCGCTTCTTCGACTGGCTCGAGAGCCGCGCCTACCGCATGCACGTGCGCGTGCTGCTGTCCCGCTACCGGAGCTACGACCTCTGCAGCGCCTGCGGCGGCGCCCGGCTGAAGCCGGAGGCACTGCTCTGGCGGCTCGGCGGCGACGACGGCAAAGACGGCTACTCGGGTGCACCGGGCCTGAATGTGCACGAACTGACCTGCCTGCCGATCGAACGCACGGTGGAGTTCTTCGCCGGGCTCGAACTGCCCGCGCCGCTGGACGAGGCCACCGACCTCCTGCTGACGGAGATCCGCACCCGCCTCGGCTACCTGCTGGAAGTGGGCCTGGGCTACCTGACGCTGGACCGCCAGTCGCGCACGCTCTCCGGCGGCGAGGTACAGCGCATCAATCTCACGACGGCGCTGGGCACATCGCTCGTGAATACGCTGTTCGTGCTGGACGAGCCGTCCATCGGCCTGCATCCCCGCGACATCGACCGCATCAACGGCGTGCTGCGGCGCCTGCGCGACGCCGGCAATTCGCTGCTGGTGGTCGAACACGATCCCCAGATCATCCGCGCCGCCGACCGGGTTCTCGACATGGGCCCGGGACCGGGCGAACGGGGCGGCGAAGTGGTGTTCTTCGGCACGGCGAAACAACTCGCCCGCTCCCGCCGCTCGCTGACCGCGCAGTATCTGCGCGGCGAGCGCATGGTGAACGCGCAGCGCGCGGCGCGCCCCGTCGGCCGCGATGCCCCGGCGCTGCGGGTGCGCGGCGCCCGGGCCCACAACCTGAAAGGCGTCGACGCCGCCTTCCCGCTTGGCCGGCTGGTGTGTGTGACCGGCGTGAGCGGCTCCGGTAAATCCACCCTCGTCGAGGACGTGCTGTGGCGCGGCCTGCTCCGCCAGCGCGGCAAGGCCGGCGACGCACCGGGCGGGCACGACGCCATCGAAGGTGGCGGGGAGTTGGGCGACGTGGTGATGGTGGACCAGTCTCCCATCGGCAAGACCACCCGCTCGAACCCGGCCAGCTTCGTCGGCGCGCTGGCCCCCATCCGCAAACTCTTCGCCGACGCCCCGCTGGCCGTGGAGCGGGGCTACACCGCGGGCACGTTCAGCTTCAACTCGGGCGACGGCCGCTGCCCGGAGTGCGGCGGCAACGGTTTCGAGCACGTGGAGATGCAGTTCCTCTCCGACGTCTACCTGCGCTGCCCGGCCTGCGACGGCCGCCGCTATCGCTCGGAGGTGCTGGAGGTGCGCATCGGCGGCGACGCCGGCGAGCGCTCGCGCTCCATCGCCGACGTGCTGGAGATGACCGTGGCCGAGGCGATCGACTTTTTCGCGGGCGAGCCCGCCGTGCTGCGCGGGCTGGAGCCGCTGGCCGCCGTCGGCCTGGACTATCTCGCCCTCGGCCAGCCGGTGCCGACCCTTTCCGGCGGCGAGTCGCAGCGGCTGAAGCTGGCCGCGCACCTGGCCGAGGCCCGGGGCCGGCGCTCGCCCGGCGAGCGCAAGCTGTTCCTGTTCGACGAACCGACCACCGGCCTGCATTTCCAGGACATCGCCACACTGCTGGATGCTCTGCAGGAGCTCATCGCGGACGGCCACTCGGTGATCGTGATCGAGCACAACCTGGACGTGATCGACGCCGCCGACTGGATCGTCGACCTGGGGCCGGAGGGCGGCGACGGCGGCGGCGAGGTCGTCTTCGAGGGCACGCCCGACACGCTCGCGAAGCGCCGCGGCAACCACACGGGCAAGGCGCTGGCCGCCTATCGCCGGGAACGGGGCGGCCCCGGCGCGGCGACGGCAAGGAGCGCGCGGCGCGAGAAGCCGGCACGCGGCGACCGCGACATCCGCATCCATCACGCCCGGGAGCACAACCTGCGCAACGTGGACATCCGCATCCCGCGGGACCGCTTCACCGTCATCACCGGCGTCTCCGGCAGCGGCAAGAGCACGGTGGCCTTCGACATTCTGTTCAACGAGGGCCAGCGCCGCTATCTCGAGTCGCTCAACGCCTACGCGCGCCAGTTCGTCCAGCCCGCCAGCCGCCCCGACGTGGACGCGGTGTTCGGCATCCCGCCCACCGTCGCGATCGAGCAGCGCACCAGTCGCGGCGGGCGCAAGAGCACCGTGGCCACGATGACCGAGGTCTATCACTTCCTGCGTCTGCTGTTCGTGAAGCTGGGCACCCAGTACTGCCCGGACTGCGACGTGGCCATCGAGCCCCAGAGCGAGGAGCAGATGCTGGGCCGCCTGCTCGGGACGCGCCGGGGCGAGCGCATCGCCCTGCTGGCCCCGCTGGTGGTCGGCCGCAAGGGCTACTACACGGATCTCGCGAAGTGGGCGGCGAAGAAGGGCTACGACAGCCTGCGGGTCGACGGCGACTACCTGCCCACCGGCAAGTGGCCCCGGCTGGACCGGTTCCGCGAACACGACATCGACCTGCCGGTGGGCCAGATCCGGGTGGCGCCGGGCTCGCGCGGCGAGCTGGCCGGCCTCCTCGGCCGCGCGCTCGACCTCGGCGGCGGCGTGGTCCGGGTGGTGGCGGACGACGGCGAGACCCTGCTGTCCGCGCGCCGGGCCTGCCCGTCCTGCAGCCGCAGCTTCGACGAGCCGGACCCGCGGCTGTTCTCCTACAACTCGGCCCGGGGCTGGTGCGAGGGCTGCGCCGGCACGGGGCTGGCGGCCGCGGCGGAGGACGAGGACGACGGCGCCGGCAGCGATCGGGAGTCCTGCCCTGTCTGCGACGGGGCGCGGCTTAACCCGGTGGCGCTGAACGTGCGCTTTCGCGGGCGCAGCATCGCGGACTACGCCGCGCTGCCGGTGGAGCAGGCAGAGGACTGGTTCCGCACCCTGGAGCTGACCGGCCGCCACGCCGAACTCGCCCGTGACGTGCTGGCGGAACTCTGTGCCCGGCTCGAGTTCCTGCAGAAGGTGGGCCTCGGTTATCTCACCCTGGACCGGGCCGCCCCGACCCTCTCGGGCGGGGAAGCGCAGCGCATCCGGCTCGCCTCCCAGCTCGGCTCCAACCTGCAGGGCGTGTGCTACATCCTGGACGAGCCCACCATCGGACTGCACGCCCGCGACAACCGCCGCCTGCTGGATACGCTGAAGGGACTCGAGGCCCGGGGCAACACCGTCGTCGTCGTGGAACACGACGAGGACACGATCCGCGCCGCCGAACACGTCGTGGACCTGGGACCGGGCGCCGGCACCCACGGCGGCCGGGTTGTCGCCGAAGGCTCGGTGGCGGCGATGATGCGCAGCAAGGACTCCCTCACCGGCCGCATGCTCGCTCACCCCCTCGCCCATCCTCTGATGGAGCGGCGCCGGGAAGTGAACCCGCGGCGCCGCGACGTGGCCTCCATCCGCATCGCCGGCGCGGAGCTGAACAACCTGAAGGGCTTCACGGTGAACCTGCCGCTGCACGCGCTGGTCGCCGTCACCGGCGTGTCCGGCAGCGGCAAATCCACGCTGGTGCGCGACATCCTGCACGACAACCTCCGCGCACTGCTGGCGGCCCGCCGCTCACGCGGCCGCAAAGCGCCCGCCCCGGCGGGCTGCGCCGAGCTCTCCGGCTGGGAAACCGTGGACCGGGTACTGGAGGTGGACCAGACGCCCATCGGCAAGACCCCGCGCTCGTGCCCCGCCACCTACATCGGTTTCTGGGACGAGATCCGGCAGTTGTTCGCACGCACGCCCGAGGCGCGCATGCGCGGCTACGAGCCGTCCCGGTTTTCGTTCAACGTCAGGGGCGGACGCTGCGAGGAATGCGAGGGCCAGGGCGTGCGGCGCATCGAGATGAACTTCCTGCCCGACGTGCGGGTGGACTGCGAGGCCTGCGGCGGGCGGCGCTTCTCGCGCGAAACGCTGGCCATCCGTTACCGGAAACGCAGCATCGGCGAGGTGCTGGCGATGAGCGTGGAGGAGGCGCGGGAATTCTTCCACGCCCATACGCGCATCCATCACGCCCTGGACCTGCTGGTGCAGGTGGGCCTCGGCTATCTCACGCTGGGACAGCCGAGCCCGACGCTCTCCGGCGGCGAGGCGCAGCGCATCAAGCTGGTCACCGAACTGGCCAAGGCGGGGCCCGATCTGCCGGACAACGAAGGCGCCGGCAAGCGCCGCAGCCGGGACCACACGTTGTACGTGCTGGACGAGCCGACCGTCGGGCTGCACATGGCCGACGTCGAGAAGCTGATCCGGGTGCTCCACCGCCTGGTCGAGGCGGGCAACAGCGCGGTGATCATCGAACACAACCTCGACATCATCGCGGAGGCGGACTGGGTGGTCGATCTCGGTCCGGAGGGCGGCGACGACGGCGGCCGGATCGTGGCCCGGGGCAAGCCGGAAGACCTGCTCGAGCGGCCGGGGCGGTCCCATACGGCCGCGGCGCTGCAGGAATTCCTGGCCGATCGCCGCCGCTGATCCCTGCCGACGGTCGTCCATGGCTGGATTTATTGACGAGTTTGTGTAGAATTTCATCCGTAGACATTGAATAGACGGGAGAGAGACATGGCGCAGACAGGAGCCGGACAAGGGAATGGCGGCAGGAGCGGCAACGATTATGCGATCGGCGCCGTGTCACGGCTGACCGGCATATCCACGCATACCCTGCGTATCTGGGAGCGGCGCTACGGTGCCGTGGTCGCCGAGCGCACGGAGAGCGGACGGCGGATTTATTCGCGCCGGGACGTGGAGAAGCTCGGGCTGCTGAAGATCCTCGTGGACCGGGGCTTCTCCATCGGCCAGATCGCCAATCTCGATCTCGAGGAACTGCGCGCCCGCCGGGAAGAGGTCGTGCGCCAGGCCAACGACCTGCAGCTCGCCCGCTCCGACGAGCCCATCCGGGTGGCGGCACTCGGGCGTTTCGCGCTGCAGGGGCTCGGCCGCAGCGGCGTGCTGCCGGAACAGGTGGAGCTCGCCGCCCTGGAGAGCGACCCGCGGCGCTTCCGGGCCGATATCCGCCGGCTGCGCCCCGACGTGCTCCTGATCGAGGTGCCGGTGGTCGACGAGCGCACCGCAGAGCGCATCGCGGGCCTGCGGGACCTCTGCGGCGCCGGGCGCGTCATGGTGCTGTATAACTTCGGCCGCAGCGACGACGTGAACCGGCTCGCCGCCGCCCAGTTCGAGCTGTTCCGGGCGCCCACCACGGCCCTGACGCTCGTCGAGGCCCTGCTGCGCGGCCCGCGGGTCACCAATACCGCCCCGCAGCCGGCCCGTTCCGAGCAGCAGCGCGCCGCCGGCGGCGCGCTGTCGGTACCGGTGCTCACCGAAGAGCTGCCGCCGCGTCGTTTCGACGACGGCCAGCTGGCCACCCTGGCGGGCATCCGCACGGACGTGGACTGCGAGTGTCCGCACCATCTCGCCGACCTGGTGCAGAGCCTGACGGCCTTCGAGGTGTATAGCGACCAGTGCGAATCGCGCAGTAACGAGGACGCCGCCCTGCACGCCTATCTGCATGCGATGACCGCCCGCGCCCGCGCCCTCATGGAAGAGTCGCTGGCGACGCTGGCCCGCGTCGAGAAGCTGGAGTACTGAGCGCCCGTGATCCGCGCCGCCGGCATCGTGACGGCAGCACTGCTGATGCTCGGCGGCACGGCGGCACCGGCCGCCGCCGCGCCCGGCTTCGGCGTTCGCATCTCGCCGGTAGCCAACCTCGTCTACCATCTGGATTGTCTGAGCGGCTACCGGCGCTGCACCCGGGCCGCCTTCGACGAACTCTGGCAGCGGCTCGACTGGAACGGCGAGGACGAACGCCTGCTCGCCCGCTGGCGCCAGCTGCAGGAGCGTTACCGGCTGTACGCGGACTTCACCACGTCGGCGCCCGACACGCCTTACCCCTACACCTTCCCCTACCTGCAGGCCCGGGGCGTCGACATCGGCGAGAAGCTGCGGCTGGCGAGTCTGCAGGCCCGCGATCTCGCCGACTACGGCGAGCGGCTGCGCCTGCTGCTGCAGCCGCGCGACGCCCGCGAGGCCCTGGCCATCGCCCGGCACTTCGAGCCCCGCTTCGCGGCCTGGTGGCGGGACGGCGCAGCCGGCGACCTGGAGCGCCTCGCCGCCGGCTACCAGGGCACCGCGCGGCGCGCGCAGCTCGACACCCTGCTCGGCCGCGTCGGCAGCCTGTTCGACCTGCGCCTGGAGGATGTGGCCGACCTCGAGGTGAACCTGGTGGCCCTGCCGGAGGGGGCGAGAGCCTCCCGGGCGACGCTGATCGAGAACCAGGCCATCGTCGAGAGCCGACGCGGGGAGGCGCCGGCCGACCGCCTGGGCGTGATCGTCCACGAATTCGTCCACTACCTGTACGCGCTCAGCCCCCGTTCCCGCCACGAAGCCCTGCTGGCGGCCTTCCTGGCGAGCGAACGCCCCTGGAGCCTGCGGGCCTACAACCTGATCAACGAGGCCGTCGCGAGCGCGATCGGCAACGGCATCGTCGAGCGGCGGCTGCAGTCGGAGGCGGAGTATCGGCGCTATCGCGCGCTGCCGGATTCCTTCTATGCCGATTTCTACGTCGACACCCTGGCCAAGGCGCTGGTGCCGGTGCTGGACCGCCACCTGGGCGACGGCCGGCCGCTGGACGCCGCCTTCGCCGCGGACTACCTGCACACCGCCGCCCGGGCGCTGGAGGGCCGGCTGGACGACCTGGCGCTGCAGCTGGTCTCCTCCGCGGTGGTCGCCACCGACCCCGCGCTGGCCGAGCTGGCCGGCCTGCCCGCCTCGGCGCTGACGACTTTCTCGCTGTTCACCCACGTCACCGCGGAACCCGGACTCCCGGCCACCGCTCTTGCGCGCTATCCGGAACTCTCCGGCATCGTGCTGGTGCGCGCCGGCGACCTGCATCGGCTGGCCGGATTCGCGGACGAGTCCGTGATCGGACTGATGGAGGGACTGTCCGGGCGGCTGGGCGAGTTCGTCTACGGCCAGCCGCGCAGCCCGCAGGCCACGGTCTACTACGTCTGCGGCAGTGACGAGGCGGGTGTGAAAAAGGCGCTCGAGCACCTGTTGTCACGCAGCGCGAGCTTCACCGGACTGAGCCTGCCGGCGGGGACCGCTGTCCGCTATTCGCGCTATTCCGGCTCGTCGGACAGGATCTCGAAGCGGATGCCGATGGCGCGCAGTCGCGCCAGCAAGGCGTCGCCCATCGCTTCGGCGGGAGTCAGCACGCCGTAGCGCGGCGGCAGCGAATCCGCGTCCAGCGACAGGCACAGCGCCGCCTCGGCGAGCATACGGGACGTCTCGGCATAGCCGGGCTCGCCGCCGGATGCCTCGCCCGTCAGGCGCCGGCCGTCGCCACGGGCGACGAAGGTCACGCGGAAGGAGCCGCTGGCCCTCGTCTGCTCGTCAGGGCCGGAACCCGGGGGCTTGAGTCCGCCTAGCCAGCGGCGTATCGGCCCCACCTGCGCCAGCCCGGTCACCGCGGCGATGCCCGACGACAGGGCAATCAATTTCGGCAGCGACCCCACACGGATGTAATGCGCGTAGGTGAACTCGCGCCCGTACGCCGGCAGCGACGTCGCCGAGCGGATGATGATCTGGCGGTCGATGGTGGGAAACGGCATGACCCAGCCCTGCACCAGCTCCTCGTAATGGGCACCGCGCCGATCCACGCTCACCCGGCGCTCGCCGCTCACGCCCTGCTCCATGCGCGCCGCGACGCGCCGGGTCTCGCCGAGATTGCCCAGCGCCTCCAGCGCGGAGTTCCAGGTGCCTCCCGAGATGCCGCCCTTCGCGGAGACGAAGCCTTCTAGCTGCACGCTGGCCTCCTCCGGCAGCGCGTTGACCATCATCCAGGCGCCGAGGTCGTGGGGGATGCTGTCGAAACCGCAGCAGTTGACCACCCGTACCTGCTGCTCCCGGGCGCTGGTGCCGCAGTGATCCATCACCCGATCCACGAAGGCCGGCTCGCCGGTGAGGTCAGCGTAACTCGTGCCCGCCTCCACGCAGGCCATCACCACCGCCTCACCATAGCGCACGTACGGACCCACCGTGGTGGCGAGCACGCGCGTGCGGCGCGCCATCTGCAGGAGCGTGTCGTAATCACCGACGTCCGCGCGGATCACGCCCGGACTGCCGCCCAGCTCCGCGGCCAGCGCTTCGAGCTTGTCCGCATCCCGGCCGGCGATGGCCCAGCGGAATTCCTCGTCGGCCTTCTGCGCCAGATAGTCCGCAGTCAGCCGACCGGTGTAGCCCGTCGCTCCGAACAGGACGACGTCGTATTGCCGGTTGTCAGCCATGAGCATCCTCCAGGCCCACCGTATCTCCCACCCCGATCTCGCCGCCGGCGATCACACGGCAGGTCACCCCGCCGCGCCAGTCCGGCGCGAGGGCCTGCCGCAGTCCCTCGCCGGCCTCTTCCATGCGCGAGCAGGGATCCAGTTCGCCGGTGATCTCGAGCAGCAGGGAGCCGATCACTAGCCGTCGGCCGGTAGTCCCGGCGAGCGGGATCCCGTCGACGAGGAGGTTGGCCCGCCGCGCCGTCCACGGCAGCTCGCGCCCGAGTTCGCGACAGGCGTCGCTCCAGCCGGGAGCCGTCAGCACCGTCACCTGCCGCGCGCCGGGCCGGCCCCGGGAGTCACCGGCCACGCCGCTGGCGGGGTCCACCAGCGCGCGCTCCAGCACCTCCATGGGCGCGCGCTTGCGCTCCCGCCGTGCGATCCCGATCAGCCTGCCCTCCGTCATGGAGCAGATGGTAGCAGGTAGGAGGGCCTTCAGGCCCGATCCGACTCTGCCGGACCCCCGTTCTATTGTGGCCGCCCTGCGGGGGTATCCATCTTGCTCCCGACAAAAGGTCGCGGCGATGGATACCCCCGCATGACGGCCGTGCTCGCGGTGGCGTGCAGGAAGCGCCAGTTAGGAGCGCCTGCTGACTGGTGCCAAGTCTCTCGGCAAAGGGCCCGTCAGCGGCTGGGGATGGACTGCTGGGGTCGTCCGGGCCGACTGGAGCCATGACGGCGGGAAGGAGGCCCGGCCGAAGCGAAGGAGGACAGGACGTCCGACTGAGCGTCCCCAGCAGTCCACCCCAGCCGATGGCGGGCCTACGCCAGCAGAAAGCCGGGTCGGGCCTGAAGGCCCTCCCACAAAGAAGTCAGAACCAGAACGAGACGAACAGCTGCACCACGTCCGCGTCGAAGCCGTACAGGGGTTCCTCGCCGGGGGCGGCGCCGCTCACCCTGAGGTCGCGGAAGTTCTCGTAGTCGAAGCGGATGCGGTCCCAGAACAGATTCAGCGAGCCCTTCTCGACCACGCTCCAGCCATCGCTGACGAACTCCCAGCTCACGCCGGCGCGGATGGTCGCGCTCTCGAAGGTGCTGAGTTCCTTGTCGCGGCCCATGAAGTTCTGCGCGCCGGATCGGGGGAACAGATCGGCGTAGAAGTCGGCCTGTTCCTGGGTGTAGTAGCGGTAGCGGGTAGAGAACGTCAGCCCGTGCTTCCAGGGATGGACGTAGCCGATCTCCCCGGTGTGCGACTCGACGCCCCAGGTGTCGGAGAAGTACCGGTAGCTGCCGTGCAGCGCCGCCCGCCAGGGCATGCGATAGCGCGCGGTGATCGCGCCCGCGCCGCTGGTGCGGGTATTCGGATACACCTCGGGCTCGAACTGGTAGCCGGCGGGCTGATCCGCGGCCAGGAAGCGCACGGAACGGTAGGGGTTGTTCAGGAAGCCTTCGTCGGTGATGGCATCGAAAGCGAAGCTCATGATCAGGCTGCGGGTGACGATCTGCGTGACCGACAGACTGTACTGCTGCCGGTCGACCTCCCGGCGGAACTCCGGATCGTTGGACTTGCCCACCTCGTCCCAGCCGAGGGCATAACCGAGCGTCACGGTGGTCATCTGGCCGAACAGGTCCTGGCTCACGCTGAAGTTCAGGCTGTTGGCGGCGTAGTCGCTCTCGTCGCTGCGCGTGTAGCCCATGTTCATCAGGGTGTTGCCGTAGAGATAGGTCACGCCCAGCGAGCCCTGCTTGCGCTCCTCGGTGTAGGGGCTCGCCGTGGTCACCACGTCGATGGAGGCGCTGGAGACCATGTCGAGGTAGTAGTTGGCCGAGAGCGAGAAACTCTTGCCGACCTGCTTTCGCAGCAGCACCGACGGACCGTCGATGGTGACGCCGCCGCCCTCGTAACGATGGTAGAGCACGTCCGCCCGGTCCTCCGGCAGCACGGTGGCGAGCACCGCGCCCGGCAGCAGTGCGAGCAGGACGAGCAGACTTGCGAGGTGGCGGGCGATCATGGCGCGGTACTCAGTTACAGCCGCAGCCGCCGCCGGCGCCGCCCGTGCCGCCGCGGGCGCCCTCGCGCGCATCCCAGACATGCATCTCGTACGCGCTGGCCACCGGATGCATGTCCAGCGCCATGATCGGATCGGCCAGGTGGTCCCGCTCGTAGGGCTTCACCCAAGGCTCGATACTGGAGCAGCCGGCGGTCGCCATGAGTACCGCGCAGGCCGCCGCCGTACGGATCAGTGTCATTTTCATCGTGTTCACCCCGTTACCCGGATCAGAAGAAGATCGTGAAACCGATATGCCCCTCGATGTTGTGGGCGGTCTTCTCCTCGCCGAGGATGTCGATGTCGAACAGGTGGTCCCGCACGTCGGCATGCAGCGCGATCACGTCGTTCAGCAGCAGCCGATAGCCGAAACCGAAATTCACCGTAAAGCGGTCGTCGCCCGCAAACTCCGTGCTGCCTATCCCGGCGATGAGATACAACGCCTGGGAGAAGGCCAGATTACGGCCGACGAACGCTTCGCCCGGTAACACGTTGTAACCGATCGATGCGTTGTAGTATGTGAACTCGCGCTCATCGTCGGTCAGAATCTCCGCCGCGCCGCTGAGCCGCTCGAAGCTGGTCTCCTCGGTGTCGGTGCGGCCGTACGCGGCCTCGACGAACAGGCCCTCGGTGATGTGATAGGCCAGGCGCACCCCGTAGACCGGGTTCACGCCGAAGTCCTCGACGCTCATCAGTCCGGTGTAGGCGCCGATCTCGAAGTTCTCGGTATCGATCTTCGGCGGCTCCACGTCGCGGCGCTCCACCTCCGGCTCGATCACCTGCTCCGGCACCTCGGCCACGGCATCGCCCGGCTCATCGCCGCCCACGAACGGCAGGCTGCCGCAGCCGGTCAGGGCGAAAGCGACCCCCGTCAGAAAAAGAACCCGAATCCGAGCTTCCATTCTTCGATTTCCTCATTCTCGTCGCGGCTGGTGAATACGACATAACTTTTGTATTCGGCGCGAAAAATAAAACGTCTGGTCACCCAGGCCCGTATGCCGGCGCCCACGTGGGCCGTCTGGTCGGTGCGGTCGATCGGCTGCACCAGCGTGGCCACCGGCTCGATGCGCAGCACACCGGTGCCGAGGGTGAAGAACGGCGAGACCCGCCAGTGCGGCCAGGTCTGGTGCACGACGCTCACGTTAGCCATCCAGCCGTCGGAGAAGTTGCCGAGCAACTGGGTACCCCACAGCTCCACCGACAGGTTCGGCGTGAACGAATAGCCCACGTAGCCGCTGATGACGTTGGCGCCGCCGAAGTCGCCGGTGAGGCCGCCGGATTCCCAGCGCCGCACAAGGTATTCCTCGCGCCCCGTGGTCTCGAACTCGGCCGGCGTGCCCGCCTCGTCCAGCGTCATCAGCATCTCGCGCTCGTGCACCCAGCCTTCGCGGCCGCGCGCATCGCGGACCTTGAACCACTCGGTGCGCCGCTTCAGGAGTTCCACCTCGTCGCCGCGCTCGACGACGTTGAAGACGGGATAGCCGCGCCCCGGCCCGGTGTGCATCTCCAGATAGGGCTCGGCCACCGTCACCCGGCGGTATTGCTCCTCCGCCTGCGCGCCCGTGACGAGCGCGCAGCAGAGCACGAGGGAGCACACTACCGCCAGAGCTCTCATGGCATCAGTTCTCCGGCGCGTCGAAGGGGTTGTTGTAGTACTGGGCGCCGACGTCCAGCCACTCCGACACGAGCTTCAGCTCCGCCGGCGTGAGCCAGCCGGCGTGACTGCCGCCCGGCGCGAAGCGGTCGAAGAAGCGGCCGGAGGCGTTGGCGCCGGCGGTGCGCATGCTCGGCGGCACGGTGACCGGCTCGAGGATGGGATCGCCGGTCTCGGGGTCGACGCCCACCTCCACCAGGCGGTCCACCAGGGCGCCCATGTCGAGGATCTGCTCGTTGTCGGCGGCCAGCAGCTCGCGATACGCGTTGAAGTGATCCGGCTCGTCCGGCGAGGCGCCGTCGGTCAGCTCGAGCTGGCCGTCGGGCACCTTCAACTGCCCCATCGCATCGGTGCGCGTGTGACAGGTGATGCAGGTGTTGTCGGCCTCGGGTATGCCGTCCTGGTCCACATCCACTATCCGCGGCTTCGACCACAGCGGATGGATGTGGGCCTCGTAATTGATCACCGCCCGGCAGGTCGCGCTCCAGTCGCCGATGCAATCGGGGGTGGTCGGCGCCAGGGTGTCCAGGCCGGATTCGCCGGGCACCACCGTGGGGCCATAGCGCCAGGCGAACGGCTCGTCCTTCGCCCGGCCGGCGGCGACCTCGTCGGTCCAGACGTCCTCGTAGACGAGGTCCAGGGACGGCTCGATGGCGGCGCAATCGGTGGAGCAGCTGGTGCGCGCCCGCACCTCCGCCATCGTCTCGCCCACGTCGGCGAACAGGGCCGGGTCGGTGTTCGGGAAAGGCTGGCCCGTCACCTCGGCGCCCTCGTTCAGCACGGCATAGGCATCCGCGCGCCCGTGGGACTCGCCGCTGCCCGGGTCGTGGCAGCCGGCGCATTCCATCAGCTGGCCGGGCCTGAGCTGCAGCCAGTTGTTGTGCCGCGGCCCGATGCGCCGGCCTTCGCCGTCCAGCACGCTGACGCCGAGGGCCACGTTGGCAGGCACCTTGATCATCACCGAGCCGTCGGGCTCCACCTCGGCGTAGCCGACGATCTCGCGCATGCCCTGAGCGGCCGAGACGCCGAAAGCGCTGTTGTCGAAGTCGCGCACGTCCTCGTCCGGCATGGAGACGGCCTTCACCACCCGCAGGAAGCGCGCCGGCCGCTCGGCCGCGGTCGTCTGGGCCGGGTCGGCGAGCACGTCGATGCCGACGCCGGAGACGTCCTGTCCGGCGATGTCGTAGACGCTGCGGATGTGGATCACGGCCGCGCCTTCGGCCGCGATGTCCGGGTCCAGGGTGAAAGGCTCCGAATCGTCGAAGATCACCGGCGGCGTCCCGGTGCCCGGCTCCGCGGCGACGATGTCCGTGTACATGAACCCTTCTTCCGGCGCGACGACCGGCTGCTGGGTCTCGTCGCTGCGGTCGTAGATCCAGATGCCGTACAGCGGCGGCGCCTCCGCGAGTGCCGGGTCCGCCAGGTTGTCGTCGGTGCACGGCACGATCCTGAGATCGACCGGGTCCTGCAGTCGGCACTGGCTCCAGCTCACCAGCAGGCGTTCGGTGCCGTCGCGCAGCGGGAACACCGAGTTGTAGCGGCCGCCGGGCGAGGGTGTGCCGTCATCGATCAGCACCTCGTTGATGGTGGCCGCCGTCTGCGCCGGGCCGGACAGCACCCCGATGTTGTCCCGGTTCGGCTGGGCATTCTCGATGTAGTTGGCGACGTCGATCTCGATGATGTCGCCGCCGCCCCCTGCGCCGTCGAAGGGGCGCAGCAGGGCCATGACATTGCCGTTCGGCAGCTCGCGGGGGCGCAGGAACTGCACGGGCTCGCCGCCGCTGCCGGTGTCGTGACTGTTGGCGCCGTACAGCAGCTCCAGCGCGGCTCCGTCCGGGTTCATGCGGTAGAGATGGATGCCGTCGTTGCCCGGGGCGTTGTCCCAACGGCTGAACACCACTTGTCCGTTGGAGAGCACGGCGGGATCGAGATCGTGACTCTGGTTGAAACTCACCTGGCGGATATCGGTGCCGTCGGCATTCATGACGTGCAGCACCAGTGCGGGCACGTTGCGGTCCTCGTCGAGGGCCGAGAACTGGGGCTTGCCCTCGTCCAGCAGCACGGCACCGGACTGGCGCTGGCGGGTGGACGAGAAGATGATGCGCTCGTCCGGCAGGTAGGCCGGCGCGAGGTCGTGGCCCGACTCCGCCACGATATCCGAGGTGATGATCCGCCGCAGCGTGTCGCCCGGGATGTCGTATTCCCAGACGTTCCAGGTCGGCTGGTCCTCCTCGTCGGCGCCCTCGATGAATTGGGCGCGCATCGCGAACAGCACCTTCGTGCCGTCGCGCGATACTTCCAGGTCGCGGACGTCGCCCAGGCCCTCGGTGATCTCTCCGGTGACATTGACGTCGGCGGTGCTGGGCGAGGCCCGGTCGCGCACGTAAAGGTCGGCGCCTATGTCGAAGGTGACCGGCTCGCGCACGTCGAAGTCGGTCGGGTCGCCATTGTCGTCGACGGGAACCGGCCGCTTCACGTAGGCGATGGGGAAGTCGAGCACGACGGGATCGGGATCCTGCCCGCTGCCGAAGCCGATTCGGCCTTCGCCGCTGCCGCCGCCACCGCAACCTGCAGCGGCCACCATCGTGCAGGCGACGGCGATGAGAGCCGCCTTTACTGGCACCCTCCGGGTATCTTTCTGCATCGTGCTGTTCATGGGACATCCTCTTTCCTGCAGCCGTCACGCGACGCACTCCTGCGATCGCTGCGGGAATGCTGCAGGCGCCCTGCACCGCCGGTCCTGCGACACGCGGCCCGAAGGCTCGCGGCCAGCCGTGACCAATGGTGGACAGGGGCCTCACCGCATTCTGTTAACAACATCACAAATCCATGGAGATCGTTGCGCGCGCATCCTGGTACCTGACGAGCGGCGGAGTATAGGGACGACTCCGGGGCGCGCGTAATGTGGAATTTCGGCGACAGCGAAAGCGCGCCGGCGGCCTTGCAGCGGCTGCCGTGCGATGGCGCCGGCCCTGTCACAACGAGGCGCGCTGTCGTCGTTCGGCGACAAGCCGAAACGCGCATCGAATCAAGCAGTTGTCCACGGGCCGTCGCCAGAGTGTCGATTTCCGCCGACAAGCGGTTGACATATGCCGGCGCGAACAGGAAACCCGAATCGAGCGCAAAGCGCTGTTTCATAGGGATTAAGTGTTCCTGTGCGAAAAGCGGCGCGAACTGGCACGCCGCTTGCAGACAGTGTTCGCGACAGTAGCCCGCCACGGGGGAGCACGCGTGACGGGAGTCCCGGAAGACTGCGGGACTTGTGAATGGAGTCACGGTGGCCCTGTCGGCGATCTGCGAGCATCGTCACGTTGGACGCTTCGAATAACGCGACGCGCACGCAGGGCTTCTGAAAAGGGCAAACCCGTCGAAAGGCGGGGACGCAAAGCCAGCGGTCTACGGATTCACGTCCAGGACGGCGACGCTGCCAGGAGCGACAGCTGACGATCAGCACGGATGATTCCGCATGGACATCCTCCGCTCCCGACGGTCTCCGCCGCCTGGCAGGAAGGGAAGACGGAAACGTATGAGCAGGATCGTCATGAACGCACCCATGAACGTACAGAAGCAGTTCGCGCATGCGCTTCCGCGCCGCGCTCTCCTCGCCATTGCCTGCCTTGCGCTCGCGCTGGCCGCCACGGCCGAAGCCGGACCGCGGGAACAGGCCAAGCGGCTCCACGACCGTCTCGCCGGCGTCCCGCCCACCGAACAGGTGCTGGCCGGCATGGAAGCCGACATTCTCGCCGGCAATCCCGTCGCCGCGGCGGAGACGGCCATGGAGAACAGCGCCTTCTACAACGTGACGCTGAAGAATTTCGTGACGCCCTGGACGAACCGGGAGCAGACGGTCTTCGCGCCGCTCAACGATTACACCGCCACGGTCATCGGCATGATCCGCGACGACGTGCCGTTCAATACAGTGCTCTCCGCCGACATCCTCTATGTCGGCGACAGCGGGCTCGGCCTGCCGCCCTACTCCATGTCCGACAACGCCCATTACGAGGCCATGGAGGAACAGGGCATCGACCTGAAGAGCGCACTGGTACAGACCAGCCAGTCGGCAGTGACCGATCTGCCGCCCTCCGCCACCGCCGGCGTGGTCACCAGCCGCGCCGCCGCCGAAGCCTTCTTCATCGCCGGCACCAACCGCGCGATGTTCCGCTTCACGCTGATGAATCACATGTGCAACGACCTGGAGCAGGTCAAGGACGGCTCGCGCTCGCCGGATCGCATCCGCCAGGACGTTTCGCGCAGCCCGGGCGGCGACAGCCGCGTCTTCCTGAACAACTGCGTGGAGTGCCACGCGGGCATGGACCCGCTGGCACAGGCCTACGCGTACTACAACTTCAACCCGGACTCCGGCCGCATCGAATATACCGAAGGCCAGGTGCAGCCCAAGTACTTCAATAACGACGCCAACTTCCCGTTCGGCTTCCGCACACCCGACGACCGCTGGGACAACTACTGGCGGCAGGGTCGCAACGCCAGTCTCGGCTGGGATGCGTCGCTCCCCGGCAGCGGCAACGGCGCCAAGTCACTGGGCCAGGAGTTCGGCGCGAGCGACGTCTTCGCCGAATGCCAGGTGAAGAAGGTGTTCGAGGCCGTGTGCTTCCGCCAGCCCCAGGACGCGGCCGACCGCGCCGCCCTCGACAGGATCACCGGCGTATTCCGCGCCGATCAGTACCGCATGAAGACGGTGTTCGCCGAGACCGCCGTGCACTGCATGGGCGAATGAGGAGGTCGGCAATCATGGACAGGAATAATATGATCTCTCTACCCGCCCGCGCTCATCTCGTCGCCGCCCTGGTGGCGGCCGCCGCACTGGCCGGCTGCTCCAGCGGCGCCAACGTCGAGGAGAACCCGGTAACGAGCGTCGCTCCGTCGCCGGACTACACGGGCCCGGCGCCCGCCACCGACGACGTGCAGTCGTTCAAGATCGAGGTGTGGGACAACGTCCGCCCGGAGAACCGCTGCGGCGCCTGCCACGGCACCGGCGGCCAGGCGCCCACCTTCGCGCGCACCGACGACGTCAACCTCGCCTACGAGGAGGCCAACGCCATCGTCGATCTGACCTCGCCGGCCGACTCGCGCCTGGTGACCAAGGTGGCCGGCGGCCATAACTGCTGGGAATCCAGCGACGCGGTCTGCGGCGAGATCCTGACGACCTGGGTCACGAACTGGGCCGGCGATGCCGCGGGCGGCGGCAAGAACATCGACCTGGAAGCGCCGGTGGAGAAGCAGCCGGGCGCCAGCAAGAGTTTCCCGGTCGACAGCGGCGCCCTGTTCGGGCAGACCGTGCACCCCGTGCTCACCGAGTACTGCGCCGGCTGCCACACCAGCGCCGCCGCCACGTCCCAGTCGCCGTTCTTCGCCGAAGCGGACGTGGCCGCCGCCTACGACGCCGCGAAGTCGAAGATCAATCTGGACGACCCCGCAGCGTCGCGCTTCGTCGTGCGCCTGGCGAGCGAGTTCCATAACTGCTGGAGCGACTGCACGTCGAACGCGGCGCAGATGCAGTCTGCCGTGGAGGCTTTTGCCAATCAGGTGACCCCCACCGAGGTGGATTCCGCGCTGGTGCTGAGCCGCGCGCTGGCCCTGACCGACGGCATCGTCGCCTCCGGCGGCAACCGCTACGAGCGCAACGTGATCGCGATGTGGGAGTTCAAGACCGGGCAGGGCGACACCGCCTTCGACACCAGCGGCGTCGAGCCGGCGCTGAACCTGACCGTCAGCGGCGACTACAACTGGGTCGGCGGCTGGGGCATCGCGCTGCGCGAGGGCAAGGCCCAGGGCACGACCACGGCCAGCCGCAAGCTGCACGACCTGATCAAGGGCACGGGCGAGTACGCCATCGAGGCCTGGGTGGTGCCCGCCAACGTCGTGCAGGAGGAGTCCCGGATCGTCAGCTATTCCGCCGGCACGGCCGCGCGCAATTTCACGCTGGGTCAGACCCTGTACAGCTATGACTTCTTCAACCGCTCGGATGCCACCGACGGCAACGGCGACCCGGCGCTGACCACCTCCGCCGCCGACGAGGATCTGCAGGCGACCCTGCAGCACGTCGTCGCCAACTTCGACCCGGTGGAGGGCCGCAGCATCTACGTGAACGGCGTCCACACCGACGACATGGACCCGCTCGGCACGGGCGGCAGCATCGCCGACTGGGACGACACCTTCGCCTTCGTGCTCGGCAACGAGGTGTCGGGCGACCGGCAGTTCGCCGGCACGTTCCGCATGGTGGCCATCCATAACCGGACGCTGACGCCGGAGCAGATCGTGCAGAACTTCGACGTGGGCGTCGGCGAGAAATTCTTCCTGCTGTTCGGCGTAAGCCACCTGATCGACGTGCCCGAAGCCTACGTCCTGTTCGAGGTGGCGCAGTTCGACAGCTACTCGTATCTGTTCACAAAGCCCCACTCCCTGAGCCTGGACGACGCGGCCACCTGGAGCGGCATCGCGCTCGAAGGCATGCGCATCGGTCTGAACGGCGGCGAGCCCGTGGCCGGCCAGGCGTACAAGACGGTGTCTACGACACTGTCGAGCGATGCCGCCACGGCGGATCTCGGCCAGCCGCTCGCGGACGTTGGCACGATCATCGAGCTGCAGAAGGGCCCTGAGTCGGACGAGTTCTTCCTGACCTTCGAGGTGCTCGGTGCCAACACCAACGTGCGCACGGAGCCGACGCCGCTCACGCCTGCCCCGACCGACCGCGAGCCGTCGCCGGACGTGGGCGTGCGGGTCTTCGACGAGCTGAACGCATCGATGTCCCAGATCACCGGCGTGCCCACGACGCATCCGGACGTGGCGCAGACCTTCGAGACCGTGAAGCAGCAGCTGCCCACGGTGGAGAGCTTCGGCGCGTTCTCGTCCTCCCAGCAGGTGGGCGTGTCTCAGCTCGCCATCGAGTACTGCAATGCGCTGGTCGAGGACACCGGGCTGCGCGCGCAGGTATTCCCGGGCTTCGACTTCGACGCGGCGGTGACGACGGCCTACGGCTCGCTGGCCGCGCGCGACCAGCTGCTGGACCCGCTGATCACCCGGATCAACAACACCAATGTCGTGAGCCAGCCGCACCCGGACGACGTGAAGGCCGAACTCAACAGCCTGATCGATCGGCTGACCGTCTGCGGCGGCAGCTGCGAGCCGGGCCGCACGGCGACGGTCGCCAAGGCGACCTGTGCCGCGCTCATCGGCAGCGCAACCCTGACCGTCCAGTGATCGACGGGTCACAGACAACGCATCAATCGAGGCAATGACCATGTCAAACAAGTTCGCCACCACCAACCCCGATGCGCCGCTCTGCCATCCGGATCACCCGCGGCCAATCACCCGTCGCCAGCTGCTCTCCCAGGGCTTCATCGCCGGCACGGGCACGCTGATGGGCTCGGGCGTGATGAGCCTGTTCGCGAACCCGCGGGCCGCCTATGCGGCGCTCAGCCCGGATCTGCAGGCGCTGACCCAGTCCTGCGGCATCGCCGTGCAGGGCGCGGGCAAGATCCCGTTCATCGCCTTCGACCTGGCGGGCGGCGCCAACATGGCCGGCTCGAACGTGCTGGTGGGCAAGGAAGGCGGCCAGATGGACTTCCTGTCCACCGAGGGCTACGCCAAGCTCGGCCTGCCCGGCGACATGATCCCGCCGGTCACCAATCCGCAGACCGGCACCAACGACTTCATCAACACCGACCTCGGGCTCGCCTTCCACTCCGACAGCGCGTTCCTGCGCGGCATGATGATGCACCTGTCGCCGACGACCATGGCCAACGTCAACGGCTGCGTGATCCCGGCGCGCTCGGAGAACGACACCGGCAATAACCCCCACAACCCGATGTACGGCATCGCGCGTGCGGGCGCCGACGGCGAGCTGCTGACGCTGATCGGCTCGCGCTCGTCGGATTCCGGCGGCAACTCCATGGCACCGGCCATGCTCATGGACCAGTCGGTCCGTCCCACGAAAGTGGACAGGGCGAGCGACGTCACGGGCCTCGTGGACACCGGCAAGCTGGTCGGCCTGCTGGCCCAGGAGGACGCCGTCGCGGTGATGGAGTCCATCCAGCGCATCAGCGACATGAAACTCGGCCGGGTCGACACGAACCTGGAGATCACCGCGGACGACGTGCTGAAGGACCTGGTGAACTGTGGCTACGTGAAGGCGGCCGACCTGGCCGACCGTTTCGGCGAGCCCGGCATCCTGGACCCGGACGCCGACCTCGACATCGTCGGCGACGACCTCGCGAGCATCTTCAGCCAGGCGGATTACCAGGACGAGCGGGAATTCCGCAAGACCGCCGCCGTCATGAAGATGGTGGTGAACGGCTTCGCCGGCGCCGGCACCGTGGCCATGGGCGGCTACGACTACCACGGCGGCGCGCGGCGCACCGGCGAGGTGCGTGACTTCCGTGCCGGCCGCTGCATGGGCGCGTGCCTGGAATACGCCGCGCGCAAGGGCCTGCCGCTGATGCTCTACGTGTTCAGCGACGGCTCGCTGTCCGCCAACGGCACCATCGACAATTCGGAAGACGGCCGGGGCAAGTTCGAGTGGACCAGCGACAACCAGTCCACGGCGGCCTCGTTCTTCCTGGTCTACAACCCCACCGGCAGACCGCAGCTGCTCGACGGCAACGGCGGACCCGAGCGCCACCAGCAGATCGGCTGGTTCCAGGCGGACGGCTCCGTGCAGAACGCCTCGACCCCGGCGGCGAACAACGTCAACCTGCTGGTCGAGACGGTGATCCTGAACTACATGGCGCTGCACGGCGAGCAGGGCCTGTTCCCGAACGTGTTCCCGGGTCACGGCCTCGGCAACAACCAGCTGCGGGACAGCCTCACCGCCTTCCAGCCGATCGTGAACGGCACGATCTAGACGATCTCTCCCTGGCCGGCCCGACCCTGCCGGCAAAAAACGGGGGCAGTTAACCCGATTCGTGCGGGTTAGCTGTCCCCGGCACTTCTTCGGCCGGCGGCCATCCGCGCTTCCATGAAGGCAGCCATCTCCAGGATGGCCTGCTTCGCCTCGGGCATGCGGCCCACGAAGAAATGCCAGACATGCCACATGCCGGGCCAGACCCGCAGCGTGACGTCCACACCCGCCTCCCGCGCCTTCTCCGCCACCCGGGTCGAGTCGTTCAGCAGCACCTCGTGATCGCCCACCTGCAGCATCAGCGGCGGCAGTCCTTCCAGCGAGGCGTACAGCGGCGATACCAGCGGATGGCGGGGGTCCGTGTCCTGGTGGTAGTTGCGCGCCATCGGCGCGATCTCGTCGGCGTCGAACCAGGGGTCCTTGTCGTTACGGCTCTTCAGCGAGCCGCCGGTCGCGGCCAGGTCGGTCCAGGCCGAGATCAGCGAGGCGGCGCCGGGCAGCGGCGTCCCCTCGTCCCGCGCCGCCACCATCACGGCGAGAGCCAGGCCGCCGCCGGCCGAGTCGCCGGCCAGGATCACCTTGCGCGGGTCCGCTCCCCGCTCCAGCAGCCACCGGTAGGCGGCGAGTCCGTCCTCGAGCGCGGCGGGGAAAGGGTGCTCCGGCGCCAGCCGGTACTCGGGCAGGAGCAGCCGTATGCCCGCGGCCCGGGCGATGTGGGAGACCGCGTTGCGGTGGCTGGCACAGGAGCCGGCCGTGTAGGCGCCGCCGTGCAGGTAGAGCACCGCCTCGTCCTCGGCGGCACCCTTCGGCACCAGCCACTCCGCGTACAGGGCGCCGACCCGCTCCGGGACGATCCGCACGCCGTCCGCCGCGGCAATGGCGCCGCCCATCCGGTCCAGCCGCGCGCGCCGCTCGGGCATCGGCGTGTCCGGCTTGCGCAGGCGCACGCGCAGGCGCAGCAGCGCCCGCGTCAGTCTCGCTCTCAGGCTGATCATCGAAATCCCGTCACCTTCCCCGTGCCCTCCCGGTCAGCCGGGCTCGCCGGCGGCGCGGGTGCGCTCCTCGAACCGCCGGCCGAACCACAGCACGAGCCGGGGGAAATAGCGCTGCAGCAGGTGCAACCGACGCGCCATGGGGTCCGGGAACACGTACTCGCGGTCTTCGCGGATGCCCTTCAGTATCGCGCGGACGACGTCGGCCGGCTCCGTGACGATGTCGTCGGGCACCTTGCGCGGCGGGTCCTCGCCGAACTGTATCGAGTCCAGGATGGGCGTGCGGCTGAAGAACGGGAAGACAGTGGTCACGCGGACGCCGGTCTCGTCCAGGTCCCGGGTGAGGCTGTCGCCGAAACCCCGGACGCCGAATTTGGAGGCGGAGTAGACGGACATGCCTCCCGCGGCCACCCAGCCCGCGATGGAGGAGACGTTGACGACGTGGCCCGAGTCACGCTCGAGCATGTGCGGCAGGAACAATGCGGTGAGGCGCATCACCGAGAGCAGGTTCACCTGCATGAGCGTCTCCCACTGCTGCCAGGGAATCCGGTCGATGCGCCCGCTCATGCCGATGCCGGCGTTGTTCACCAGGATATCCGGCACCGCGACCGCCCTGACTTTCTCGTAAAGGCGCTCGCAGCCGTCCCGGGAAGAGAGGTCCGCCTCCGGCACCGCGAGAATCTCGCCCCGCCCCCCGGCCTCCGCCTGAATGGCCCGGGCCGCCTCCGCCAGTGCCGCGGCATCCCGATCCGTCACGATCAGCCGGCTGCCCGCGGCCAGGAACTGGCGCATCATCTGCCGGCCGAAACCGCCGGATGCGCCGGTCACCAGCACCGTCGCACCGTCGAGGGTCGTCATAGCGCATACTCCGCCGTCGTCCAGCGGCGTAATGTACCGGAGCCGGCCCTATAATGCCCACGGTGAGCGACCCCAGCGACAACCCGCCAGGCACGCCGGCGGCCGACCGCCCGCCCCGGGATATGGCCCGGGGCAGTCGGCGTAACATCACGATCCTCGCCGCCGGCGCCTGCACCGGCATCGCGCTCGCGGTCTACGGCCTGCTCGCCACGGAGGCGCCGCGGGACCTGCCGGCCGACGCGGCGGCGCGGGTGAACGATCGCCTCATCGGCAACAGCGAATTCGCCGACGCGCTTGCCGCCCTCGGCAGCGATTCCCGCGACGCCCTCGACCCGTCGGACCGCGAGTGGATACTGCGCCGCCTGGTGGAGGAGGAACTGCTCGTGCAGCGCGCGCTGGAACTCGACCTCGGACGCACCGACCGCGCGGCGCGGGACGCGCTGGTGGACGCCATGATCCGGCGCATCACCCGTGACGCCGCGGCCCGCCGGCCTTCCGAAGACGAGCTGCAAGACTGGTACGCGGATAACCGTGTCCTGTTCGCCGGCGCGCCGCGGCTGCGCGTGCAGGCGCGCGCGGCCCCGGACGAAGCGGCGGCCCGCGAGCTGCGGCAACGGCTCGTGAGCGACGGCGGCGAGCCATCGGCTGCGGCGGCAGGAGAGCCGGTGACCGGCCTGCCGGATGCCCTGCTGCCGCCGGCGAAACTGCGCGACTACCTCGGGCCACGCGTCACCGCCGCATTGAGCAATGCAGCGACGGGCGAATGGCTGCCACCGTTGCCCTATGCCGGGGGCTGGATCGTCGCACGGGTGGCCGGGCGCAGCGAGGCCGGGCCGCCGCCTTACGCCGGCATCCGTGACCGGGTGGAGGCGGCCTGGCGGCGCGCGCAGATGGACGCCGCCCTCGCCCGCTATCTCGACGAGCTGCGGGCGCGCGCGGATATTGAGACGGCGGAGACGGCGGCGCGGTGAGCCGGGCTGCGGGTGCACTTCTGCTACTGTCTCTGCTCGCCGGTGCCGCGGCGGCGCACACCCGCAGCGAATCCTGGTCGGAATGGCACACGGGCGTTGTCAGCGCCACCGGCATCGTGACCGTGCCGGCGCGGGAGGTCACCCGCCTGCCGGAAGTGACCCGGGACGGCCGGCCCCTTGGCCAGTCTCTGGGCCGGGTCTTCGCCGACTACCTGGCGGCGCGCGTCGTCGTCCGCTCGGCGGACGGCCCCTGCACGCTGACCGGCGCCGAGCCGCTGACGTCCCGGCCCGGCTACGTCAGGGTGGAACTGCGCTACGCCTGCGCAGGGCCGCCAGAAAGCGTGCGGGCGGGCGTGCTGTTCGACCGGGTGCAGGGCCACACCCACTTCGCACGCCAGGCCGGCACGCTCACCGAATCCCTCATACGCGAGGGCGACCCGGAATTCCGGCTCGACGGCGGCGGCGGCACGCCGGCAGGCGACCATGCCGGTTTCGGCGACTACTTGGGTCTCGGTACCGCCCACATACTGAGCGGGCCCGACCATATTGCGTTCCTGCTCGCCCTGCTGCTTGCCGCCGCGCACTGGCGCAACGTGGTCGTCGCCGTCACCGGCTTCACCATCGGGCACAGCATCACGCTGTCGCTCGCCGTCACCGGTCTGGTGCAGGCCTCGCCGCCCCGGGTGGAGGCCTTCATCGGCTATACCATCGCCCTGGTGGCGGCGGAGACCGTCGCACTGAGAGACGGCTACTGGCGTCGGCTCGCCGTCGCCGCCGCCCTCGTCGCCGGCGCCGCCGGCCTCGTCGCCTGGGCGTTCGCAGAACTGCCGCCCCGGGGCCTGGCCGCCTATGCCGGTCTCGCACTCTTCTCCGGCTGTTACCTGGCCCTGGCGGGCGAGTTCGACGACCGCACCCGGCGCAGCGGTTTCCTCGGCGCCGTCGCCATCCTGTTCGGCCTCATCCACGGCCTGGGCTTCGCCGGCTTCCTGCTCGAGACCGGCCTGCCCGAGGACGCCGTCGCGCTGCCGCTGGTCGCCTTCAACATCGGCGTCGAGCTGGGCCAGCTGGCCCTGGTGGCCGCCGTGCTGGTCGCGGTGGCGGTCGCGGGCCGGCTGTTCCGGGTGACGCGCGCCGAACCGGTCCAGACCCTGCTGGCCGCCGTCCTCTGCGGCCTGGGACTGGCCTGGTTCGCCGGCCGCAGCCTCGGCTGAGCGCCTCGTCCGGGCGCCGGGTCCGGAAACCCGGGCGCTTGCGTCCCGGGCCGGCAGGACCTGAGAATGAGGTCCGATCAACAGGGGGAGCCGCCATGGAAGTCCTGAAGACACCGCCGGAGCGATTCCGGGATCTGCCCGACTACCCGTTCGCCGAGCACTGGTGCGAGGTCGAGGGGCTCGCCCTGCACTACGTGGACGAGGGCCCGCGGGAAGGCCGGCCGGTGCTGCTGCTGCACGGGGAACCGAGCTGGTCCTACCTGTACCGCCACATGATCCCGGTCATCGTCGATGCCGGCCACCGCGCCGTGGCACCGGACCTGATCGGTTTCGGCAAATCGGACAAGCCGGCCGCGGTGGCCGACTACAGCTACCAGCGCCACATGGACTGGCTCACCGCGTTCATGCTGGAGCTGGATCTCTCGGACGTGACGCTGGTCTGCCAGGACTGGGGGTCGCTGCTCGGCCTGCGGCTCGCCGCCGAGAACCCGGAACGTTTCAGCGGCATCGTGCTGGCCAACGGCGGCCTGCCCACCGGCGATCAGCAACTGCCGGCGGCATTCAGGATATGGCAGCTGTTCGCCCGCTGGAGCCCCTGGTTCCCCATCGGGCGCATCGTCGATCAGGGCACCACCACGCCGCTCTCCCCGGAGGTCATCGCCGCCTACGACGCGCCATTCCCGTCGGCACGTTACAAGGCGGCCGCGCGGGCCTTCCCGCTGCTGGTTCCGACCCGGCCGGACGACCCGGCGGCGCCGGCAAACCGCAGGGCGTGGGAGGTGCTCGAACGCTGGGAGAAGCCGTTCCTGACCGCCTTCAGCGACAAGGACCCCATCACGCGCGGCATGGACAAGGTGGCCCGGGCGCGCATCCCCGGCGCGGCGGGACAGCCGCACACGACCATCCGCGGCGGCGGCCATTTCCTGCAGGAAGACCGCGGGCCCGAGCTGGCCGGCGTGGTGGTGGAGTTCATGCAGGGCACCGGTCCGGCCGCCGGCAGCGGCTGAGACGGATCAGGCTTCGCCGTCGTCCGGCGAGCCGGTCTCGATCAGCCTCTGCAGCCGCAGCAGCTGCTCGGTCAGCACCCGGTCCACTGCCGGCGCGATCTGGTCCAGACCACGGGGGTCGTAGCCGCCCACCGCGTAGTCCAGGGCGATGCGGGTGCGCCCTTCCTCCGCGGCCAGACTCCAGGTCATGTTGCCGTTCACGCCCATCAGGCCGAGGGGCCCGAGCCCGCCGGTCAGACGCAGCATGCGGCCGGGCTCGACGAAGGTGACGGTCATGTGCACCACCGCGCCGTCCTCGCCCAGCTTCTCGCAGAAACAGCCGTTGGGGCGGGTCTCGATGTAGAGGTTGTGCGCCGCGCCGGAATAGGTATGCGCGCCGCTCCACCATTCGCTCACGTGCGCGGTCAGCATGCGCCACACCGTCTCCGGCGGCGCGTCGACGGCGGCCTCGGCATGCACCGTGAAGCCGTGCGCCGCCGCTGCGGTCACTTCGGCGCCGGCGGGCGGCGGCGCGGAGATGACGGCCAGCAGCACACACGGCAGCAGCATGCGCAAGCCCCGCATCTTCACAGCACCAGCTCGATGAGATTGGGGCCGGCCTCCGGCACGAAGTCGGCCAGCGCACGGTTGAACTCCTCGAGCGTCGTCGCCCGCCGGGCGGTGACGCCCATGCCCTCGGCCAGCGCCACCCAGTCCAGGTCCGGCCGGCCGATGTCCAGCATGTCCCGCGCCTTGGGTCCCGGCTCGCCGGCGCCCACCCGCATGAACTCGATGTTCAGGATGCGGTACTGGCGGTTGGCGAAGATGACGTTGGTGACGTCCAGTCCTTCCCGCGCCTGGGTCCACAGGGACTGGAGGGTGTACATGCCGCCGCCGTCGGCCTGCAGCGCCAGCACCTTGCGGTCGGGACAGGCAATCGCGGCGCCGGTGGCCACGGGCAGGCCCTGGCCGATGGAGCCGCCGGTGAGCATCAGCCAGTCGTGGGGCGGCGCAGTCGCCGTGGCCGGTAGCAGCCCGCCGCCGCTGGTCGCGGATTCGTCGGAGACGATGGCGTTCTCGGGCAAGACCGCAGCGATGGCGAGTGCCAGCGTCTCGGCGCCGAGGTCGCCGGTCGGCGGCCCGGGCTGGCGGGCCGATGCCAGCTCGGCTCGATCCGCGCCGGCGCCGAGTTCGTGGGCCAGCGCCTCCAGCGCGCCGATACCGTCCTCGCCCGGCTTGGCCAGGCTCACGATGTCGCAACCCTCGGGTGCGATGCGGCTCGGCACGCCGGGGTAGGCGAAGAAGGTGACCGGCTCGCGGGTGTTCACCAGCACCAGGTGGCGGATGCCGGCCAGCGCCTCCCGGGCCTCCTCCGCGAAATAGGGCAGGCGGCCGACGACGGCGCGGCCCGCGCCCCGCTCCTGGCGGCCAACGAAGGTATCGGTCAGCAGCCGGGCGCCGCTTTCGTTGGCAACGCGGCTGGCGAGTTCCAGGCCGCGGCTGCGCAGCACCGGACCGTTCACGAGGATGGCGGCCGGTTCGCCGCTCGCCAGCGCCCGGGCCACGGCCCGGATGCGCTCGCCGTCGACCGGCGCGGGTGCGGCCGCCGGCAGGGCGTCGACGGGCGGCGGCCCGTCC
>Ga0209938_1000068_pt1 | contig 44228 bp, 34 predicted proteins | sample SalPonR2_C_D1_MG_FD_185708 | JGI IMG/M metagenome (GOLD analysis project Ga0209938, IMG submission 185708) | Salt pond soil microbial communities from South San Francisco under conditions of wetland restoration - Salt Pond MetaG R2_C_D1_MG... ... | reverse complement strand
CCCCTATACCCAGCATGCCAGCCAATATGCCGGCCACAATTCCCAGGGCGGAACAGGCAATGATCATGTCCATGATTTTCCCTTACTTCGTTTGGTTCAAGAGATAACGATCACTGAGCCAGTGCGGTGCCTTCTCCACGAGGGTCGTGCATAGCCTCCCGCCGGCCGTCGGGCTGAATCGCAATGACCCCGGCTAAACCGGTAAATGGGCTTAGCTTTGGAATCCACTCGATATCGTGGCCACGCGCTGCCAGCGATTCCCCCACTCCAGGCGCGATGTTCTGTTCAAGTTTTAAGCTCTCGTTGCTGCCAAAAAAGCTGCGGCCCTGCAAGAATCGGGGGGCATGCAATGCCTTTTCAACAGGCTGGTTGAAATCCACCAACTGCGTCGCGAGTACCATCTGAGTCTGTGGCTGACCATCGCCGCCCTGGCTTCCGAAATAGAACTGCGTGCCATCATCGGCGAGATAAGCGGATGGATTCAGGGTATGGGCCGGAAGTTGGCCAGGCGCCCAGGCATTCTTGTGGGCTGGGTCAGGGCTGAACCCGGCAGCACGGTTGAGCCAGAGGATGCCAGTATCACCCACCAGACAGCCGGAACCGAAGTCATGAAACAGGCTTTGCATCAGGCAGGCAGTACGGCCCTGGCTGTCACTGGCTCCAAGCCAAACAGTGTCAGCAGGCCTGCCTTCTTCCTGCCAGGGCACGGCTTTGTCCAGATCAATGGCAGCGCAGTCGGTTAGTGCCCGGGCAGGGTTCAACAGTCGCTGGGTATCCGGGTTACCTGCGACTGGATCACAGAGTTCCCGATTACGGTGCTTGAGCTGGGCTTTTATAGATTCCACCAGATAATGAAAGTAGTCAGCGCCTCCATTTTTCAATGCAGCAAGATCAACTGGATTCAGGGTATTGAGAGCGCTAAGCGTATACAAACCCTGTGTCGGCGGCGGGAAATTATAAAGGATGCCGGCCCGGTAACGGATGCTTAAGGGAGGCGCGTGCCACGCCCGCGTCGCACTCAGATCGTCCCGGATCAGGCCGTTGCCAAGTTTTTCAAAGCCTGCAGCCAGAGCGGTGGCCAGCTCGCCGTCGTAAAAATCATCCACGCCGGCGCGCGCGAGATGAGCCAGGGTTTCCGCCAGGGACGGTCGTGTGACCAGCGCACCTTCTGGATGTAATTCACCCGTCTCGTCGCAGCACAGAGTGGTGAGATCGGGCAGGTCACGAATCAGCCTACGGCGCTGTTGCTGCCAGAATGCCTGTGACTCTGAGACTTCATAACCATAACGGGCAAAGGCCACAGCCTGTTCCAGCAAATCGGGCCAGGTCATGGTAGAACCCCAACGGTCGCGGCTCCAGTCATGGGCCAGGGACCAGCCACGCAGAGCGCCCGCAGTTGTGGCGGCTGATGCGGGACCGCGACCGTCGATCCTTCCCGTATCGGGCAGGCGGTGCCCTGCTTGCCCGAGCCCCATCAGGGTATCCACCTTTCCGCGATCACTGAGAAGCCACAAGGCATCACCCCCAATTCCAGTCATGTGGGGGTAAACAACAGACAACACAGCACCAGCGGCCATGGCCGCATCAATAGCCGAGCCTCCCGCGCGAAGAATCTCCATGCCGGCCTCCGTGGCACGGTGATCAGGCGTGCATATTACGCCGATTGGGGATTCAGCTTTCATGGCTGGAACCCGTATCGGAACCTCTTTCTGGTGGCTGGTTTTCAGCCACGAACTCAGCCGACATGGTGCCAACGGTCTGGAGATGCTGCCGCATGAGTCGGGCCACTCCGTCAGCATCCCCAGCGAGGATCGCCCGGACAATGACATCGTGCTCTTCCCATGATTTGCTGACACGATTCGGCATTCGAAACTGGGCCCGTCGAAACGGGGCGAGCCTCATACGGGTAGCTTCCGCGAGTTGCTGTAACTGGCTGCTCTGAGCTCCCTCAAAGATTAATGTGTGTAATTCATGGTTATATCGGCTGTAGTCGTCGACGGTACCATCACGCAGCACATCCAGCGATTCCTGGTGAAGCTGCAGCAGAACTTCCCTTTGTTGCTTGTTCATGCGCAGGGCCGCCAGCCGCGCCAGGGCCGCTTCTAGTTCTGACATGGCCTCGTACAGGTCAGTGAGGGCCTGGAAAGAAAGAGTCGCAACGATGACACCGCGGTTCGGACGGTGAGTGACCAGCCCCATGGCAGCGAGATGGCCAAAGGTTTCCCGAATGGGGGTTCGTGATACTCCAAACCGCTCTGCCATACTCCGGGCATCAAGCTTGGTGCCGGGCATCAGTCGGCCACTGACGATATCGTCGGCCAGGTTTTGAACAATACTGTCCACGACACTGCCCTTGCCGGCACGTTCGTAGGGCAGCGGAGTCTGTGTCATGCATGGCCTCTTTCTGCAACGCCACCAGGCGAAGGTGGGTGAGGAATAGCTGCCAACAGAGTGCGAGTATAGTCGGTGGCCGGGTTGTCCAGCAGCTGGCCCGAGTCACCTTCCTCAACTACCATACCGTTCTGCATTACCATGATGCGATCACAAAGCAGGCGCACCACGTTAAGGTCATGGCTGATGAACAGATAGCTCATGTTGAGACGGTGTTTGAGGTCTTCCAGCAGGTTCAGCACCACTGCCTGAACCGAAACGTCCAGTGCGGCCGTGGGTTCATCGAGAATTAGCAATTTCGGTTCCAGTGCGATGGCCCGGGCAATGCCAACACGGGCTTTCTGACCACCCGACAACTGGTGGGGAAAACGGTCCAGAAGGTGCACTGGCAAGCCAACCAAGCCGGCCAGTTCGATCACTCTCTGCTCTCGCTCCTTGCGGCTCACCTGCGGCGTCAGGCGGTGAATCGGGTCACCGATAGACTGGGCAGCGCTCCAGCGGGGATTCAGGCTGTCGGTGGGGTCCTGGAATACCATCTGCAGTTTGCCGCGCAGCGTGTGGCTGGCAAACTTTGAGGCGGATACTGGCGCTATGTCCTCGCCCAGAAATTCGATGACCCCGCCGCTGGTGTCGAGCAAGCGCATAATCATGGCAGAGGTGGTAGATTTTCCGCAGCCGCTTTCACCCACCAGGCCGAGGCTCTCACCCTCGCGAATTTCGAACGAAAGGTTCTTGACCGCAATATGGGCGCTTTCGGAGTCGGGTTTGCCGAACTGTTTGCGCAGGTTTTGAACGTTGAGAATCGGCTCACCGAGCGCATGTTCTTCCGGCAGCCTCATGGCTTTGGCCCGGGCCTCGGGCGTCAGTAGATCCCTTATCCGGGAATCCCGGTGTGGCGTCGCCTGAAGCAGTTGTCGGGTATAGGTTTCCCGGGGATGGTGGAACAACTCGGCGGAACCGTTGGCTTCAATGATCTTGCCGCTTTGCATGACCACCAGTCGGTCACAGTAAGCTGCTGCCAGTCCCAGATCATGGGTGATCAGAACGGTGGACATCTTGTATTCGCGGGTGAGTTCAACAATCAGGTCCATCACCGCTTTCTGGGTGGTGACATCGAGACCGGTTGTGGGCTCGTCCGCAATTAACAAACGTGGCCGGCAGGCCAGCGCGATGGCAATTACCACCCGCTGGCACATGCCGCCGGAAAGCTCAAAGGGATAGGCGTCGTACCGCTGCTCCGGTTCGCGGATTTTCACGGCCTTAAGCATCTCGATGGCCTTTTCCCGGGCGTTACTCCGCGTGGCCTGATTGTGCTCCTTCAGCACATCTGCTACCTGTTGCCCGATACGACGTATAGGGTTAAGGGCTGCGCGGGGATTCTGGAAAATCATCGAGATCTCGCGACCGCGAATATCCCGCATGTCCTTCTCACGTGCCTTGTGCAGTGGCATGCCGCCATAGGTGATTTTGCCACCGGCGATATGGCCCGCCCGATCCAGGATTCGCATCACCGCATAGGAGGTTACCGATTTGCCAGAGCCGGATTCGCCGACAATACCCAGGGTTTCACCCTTGTCGACAGCGACGGAAATATCGTCGATTGCCCGCACGGCCCCTTTGCGGGTGACGAAGTCCACACTCAGATGCTGTATATCCAGCAGCGGCACACTCATGGCGAACTCCTCAGGTGCGGCGCTGGGGATCAACCAGATCCCGCAGACCATCGCCGATCAGATTGAAAGTAAACACCGCCAGCATCAGCGCCATACCCGGGAAGATCACCAGCCACCATTCTCCGGAAATAATGAAGTTGGCGCCCTCGGCTACCATGATTCCCCATTCCGGGGCCGGGGGCTGAACACCGAGGCCGATGAACGAGAGACCTGCAGCGTTTAGGATGGCCCAGCCCATGTTCAGGGAAATCTGTACCATCATTGGCGGCAGCGTGTTGGGGAAAATGTGGCCGAACAGCACCCGGAGCTCGGAGTTACCGGACAGTCTTGCTGCCTGCACAAAGCCCGCGTTGCGGCGAATGCTGACCTCCGCCCTTGCCATGCGGGCGTAGAACGGCAGATTGATGATTGCGGTGGCGTAGACAATGTTTTCGACGGTGTTGCCGGCGGCGGCCACGATACCCATTGCGAGAACAAAAAGTGGGAACGCCATGATGGTATCCACCAGTCGACCCGTGATGCGGTCAGTCCAGCCGCCGAAGTAACCGGCAAAGGATCCCATGATGGAACCCAGAACGAAGGAGATGGCCACGGCCGAGACGGAAATCAGCAAGTCCAGCCGTGTCGCGACCACAACCCGGGAAAACACGTCGCGACCCAGTTGGTCGGTGCCAAACCAGTGCGCGGCGCTGGGTGGCTGTAACGCCGGGCCGACGCCCGTATTCAATGGGTCATAAGGCACCAGATAGGGACCGAAAATTGCCATGCCTATAAACAGGGCGAACAGACCAAAGGCCATTCCGGTAACCGGATTTTCCGAGGCGACATGGCGCAGATGCTGCCAGTAACTGGTGCGGGGCGGCCCCTGGAGCTGGGCAGATGCTGCAGTATTTGCGCTATTCATCTCAGGCATCCTCGCCGACGCGAGGGTCGATCATGGTGTAGATCACATCGATCAACAGGTTAAGGGCCACAAATAGCAGCGCCATGGACAGCACGAAGCCCTGGACAGCAGCGTAATCGGATACCACCAGGGCCTCGACTGCAAATGAGCCAATTCCCGGCCAGGCAAACACCTTCTCTACCAGCACATTGGCGCCGAGAACGAAGGAAAATACCATCCCCAGGGTGGTCACCACGGGCAACAAGGCATTGCGGAAAGCGTAGGTCACCAGTACCCGGCGGCCACTCAGCCCCGCTGCCCGGGCGGTGCGAACGAAATCGCTGCCCAGGGTTTGCAGCATGGCGGCCCGTGTCATGCGGGCAATTGGCGCCAGGGTAAAAAGGGCAAGAGTAATCAGTGGCAGGGCGAGTTGAGCTAGGGCGGCCCTCAACACCTCCCATTCACCCGCAATGATGGCGTCGATGGTCAGGAAGCCTGTCACCGAGTCCGGCGGCAGATACATCATATCCAGTCGCCCCATCGGGGGTGGGGCCCAGTCAAGCAGGTAATAGAATACGTACATCAGGGCCAGACCAGTGAAGAAGGTTGGCAGGGAGACCCCTGCGGTCACCAGAAAACGACAGATATGGTCGATCCAGGTATTGGGCCGTGTGGCGGCCAGAACCCCCAGAGGTACTGCAATGATAAACGACAGTAGCAAGGCACCGAGGGTCAGCTCCAGCGATGCCGGCAGCCGATTGGCCAGCTCCGAAACTACCGGCTGGCCAGTGGATACGGCCACGCCCAGATCACCCTGCGCCAGATCCTTCACGTAGGTCAGGAACTGGACCGGAAGGGGCTGGTCTAGCCCCAGGTTACGACGCACCTCCTCGATGGAGGCCTGGTCTGCCATGGGGCCGGCGAAATAGGCGGCCGGATCACCCGGCAGTGCGCGTGTCAGCAGAAAGCAGACCACCAGAATACCGAACACGGTGGGCAGCGCCTCAAGAAGGCGCAGCGCCACCTTGCGTACTTTCAGCCAGATTGGCGACACAGTGTCTGCCCCCTAAACCGGCTTCAATGCGCGAATGTCCATCTGGCGATGGAACCAGTATTCGTAGCCGGCCACAGATTCGGTGAAGGCAACGTTCAGGGTTGGCTGCCAGAGCGGAATCCGCGGAATGTCCTCAAACGCCAGCTCGATCATGCGCTTCACATTGGGAGCGTACTCCGGGTTGTCCATGGCCATATCCAGGGTCTCGTCCACCAGCCGGGCCATCTCGGGGTCGTCGTAGTTGTAGGAGTTGAACAGGTTGCCCTTGATGTAGGCCCAGTAGAAGTAATAGTCCGGGGTGTTGAGCCAGCCGCCAAAGTTCTCAAGGTGAAGTGGCAGCTTCTTCTCGACCAGAGCAATGGTGCGCCAGTTGGCGCCGGGGATTTTTTCGATAGTGGCGCGGATGCCAATATCAGCCAGCCCCTGCTGGATCAGCAGCGCTGCTGGTTCTGCCCAGTCGGCATTGGACAAATTGAATGAAAGTGGTACATCAAAACCGTCCTCATAGCCGGCTTCGGCCAGAAGGGCTTTCGCTTTTTCCAGGTTCTGGGAATAAGGAGACTTCTGGGGCCAGGCGATTTTGTCCACCGTGTCAGTGCCTCCCCACATTGGAACGCCCTGCTCATAGGCGGCCTGCTCGAAGATCTTCTGATAGGGAACGGACCATGCAACGGCCTGGCGGACCCGTTTATCCTTGAAAGGCTCGAACTCCAGATTTGTGCAAAGAGAGTAAATACAGTTCTCAATGGGCGTGCTGATCACCTTCACTCCCGGTTTATCAGCCAACTCCTTCGCATCCTTGTTGGGAATGTTGTGGGATGCACTCACGCTGCCTCGTTCAATCAGGGCGCGGCGTGTTGACTGAGCCGGCACTTCCCGCATTATGACGCGTTTGAATCCGGGCACATCTCCGTTAAGCCAGTTGTCATTGCGCTCGTAAACCAGCTGTTCACCGGCATCCCATCGGGCAATCCTATAGGCGCCGGATCCGGCGGGGTTACGATGTAGGTACTCGGTGGCCCAGGGGTCGTCATCAGTGGCGTTGGCTTTGGCTACTTCCGAATTGATGATGATGGGGATAGGCGTGGCCAGGTCAGGCAGCGCGAGCTTGGAAGGGAAAGGCAGGGTTATGCGGAAGGTTTGGTCGTCAACGACTTCAAACTGCTCTGGCGACGATAGCCTTCCGGCCTTCATTTGTACCGTAGGAAAACCGCCCAGAGAAACTGCGCGGTCCAGGGACCACTTTACATCGTGCGCGGTCACCGGCTTACCGTCCCAGAAGGTCGCGTCTTTACGGACCTTGAAGGTCATTACGGTCCGGTCTTCGCTGATCTTCCAGGATTCGGCGAGTTCTGGCTGAACATTATCAAAATCATAGCTCAGCGAGCCGTCCGGCATTGTTTTAGTGCCAAAGGATACCAGTCGGTCATAGCAGTTGATTGCCACCTGATAGCTGGCGCGGTTGGTGCCGCTGCGGTGAATGTCCAGACTGTTGATGGTCCCGCCGATTACCACAACCGCTGTTTTCTGGCTAGCAGCCGCGGCCGGAAGAACCTTGAAAAGGGGGAGAATGCTTGCCCCTACAGAGAGTGAAGTGACGCCCTTTAGAAAGTGTCGACGATCCATGCTGCATGCTCCTGACAGTTAAATAACAAAAAATTGCATGCAATCAATGAACCAACCCTGAAGGAACTCAGTTTTAAATTTTAAAAACTATATAATTCAATTAATTAAGGTTTATTTTTTTAAAAAACGTTCAACCATGTCTGTGGTTATTGGGCTAGGCCTTTTCTTGCTTTCCGCACTAAGACGGAGCAAGAATGCACCGATAGAAAGCCACGGTTTGAACAGTTTGCTTCCCAACTCCGCCAGGGAGATAATAAACCGTTAAAATTGCTAGCTATTAAGTGGAAGAGCCACCTTGAATTGCCGCGAAACGCATTGTTTAACAGAGAAAAAAATGGGCGCATACACACGAACCAACAAGCAGAAAGAAGTTGAACGCGTTATCGAATCTTTATCGCGCGCTATTGCACAGCACCTGTTGCCACCGGGCACCCGGCTGGTAGAGGCTCAGATTGTCGATTCCCTGCGGGCAAACCGAAACCACGTCCAGGCTGCGCTTCAACGTCTCGCGCTGAACAAGATTGTCACCATTGAGCCAAATCGGGGTGCTCACGTGAGTCAGCCCTCGGCCCAGGAAGCAAGAGAAATTTTTGTGGCTCGCCGGGCCATTGAAGGTGCTGTCGTCGGGTCGATAACGCCGGAGCTGATGCGAAAATTCGAGCAGAATGTATCGTCCCACATGGCGGCCGAAAAAGCGGCCACCGATAGTACCGATAGGCGGGCGATTGTGCGCGAGCTGAGTAGTTTCCACCGCCTGCTTGGTCGCATAAGCGGAAATAGGGTGCTTGCGGATATTCTTGATAACCTGATGGTGCGCAGTTCGCTGATTGTTGCTCTGTATCAGCGGAACGATGAGCCGACGTGTCAGCACGATGAACACCGCACAATCCTAGAGGCCCTCAAGTCCGGTGAAAATGACCAAGCAGTGGCGCTGATGAGCCATCACCTTCATCATCTGGAGTCAGAGCTCGCGCTGGACGGAAGTGATGAACATGATATTGACCTGCGATCCGTACTGGCAGAAATTTAGGTTATGGCAGGTTGGTAATTGTTACAGATCCTTCTCGAACCGCTTAATCATATCCTCCTGGCTTTCCGGTGCTTCGGCGACGGACAATTGGTCATTCACCATTTGCCCCAGCGTGGGTAGCTTTGAACGGTCAATCCTTGAATCGGGCGACCAGAGCTTTGAGCGCATCAATGCCTTGGCGCAATGTAAAAATACCTCTTTTATCGTTATCTCGATGCAAGTCTTTGGCGGATTTCTTTCGTCGTGGAATCTGCCTAGATATTCGGGTGCGTTGGATAGCCGAGCAAAGCCATTAATTCGCAATGTCTCGTCAACACCGGGAATCAGAAACAGACACCCCACACTGCCCGTCTCGATAATATTGACCAGGCTGTCCAGGCGATTGTTACCTTTTGCATCAGGAACAACCAAGCATGTTTCACTCAGAATAGAGACAAATCCAGGCTCGCCTCCACGAGGCGAGCAGTCAGCTGATCCAGATTGCGAGCAGGTGGACATTAGAAAAAATGGCGAGCGCTCAATAAAGTTAATCGAATGTTTTTCCAGGCAGCTCAGCTGCCTATCTTTAAACCTCTTTTTCGGGAAGCCATAAATGTTTCTGAGTTGCTGTTCTGAATCAATGTACATGGTTTTTCCTGGTTCCTTTTCTGAGTTCCATGAAGATCAGGGGCTCAATAATGACGCCGGCACCCGCTCAAAACTCTGTCGGCCCCCCTTGAAGGCCATCAGCGGCTGCCCCAATTCGGCGATCACCGCGGCCGGAGTGTCCGCGTCCAGTACGATGAAATCCGCATGGCAACCCGGAGCAAGGCCATAGTCCTGCAAACGCAGCAGCCTGGCTGACTCCTCAGAAATCCACGTCAGACAGCGCGCCAGTTCAGCCGGTGTGCCCTGATGGCACACGTTCGCCAAAAGATTGGCCTGGCGGATGAGTGATGCATCCCCGAACGGAGTGAAAGGGTTACCGACGTTATTGGTGGACAATGAGCAGGTGACGCCACAGTCATGGAGACGGGGCAGCGGCGCCACGCCCCGGGGCACATTGTGGGTGTCGTCCCGTCCATTCAGGAACAGATCGGTGGAAGGCAGAGCTGTGACCTGAACGCCGGCCTCCGCCAGTGCCCGCGCGGTCTCCTCAAAGAGCTCCGGCGGAAGAGCTGACAGTTTGGTGACATGCCCGATGGTTACCCGGTTCTGCCACCCGCACTCCCTGGTGCAGCGAATGACTTCAGAAATCGTCATGCCTTCAGGATTCAGGTCAAAATCCAGGTGCATGTCCAGGTCGCAGTCGTAGCGTTCTGCCAGTTCGAAAAGTCGCCGGATCTGTGCCGCCGGGTCACTGTCCATGTAGGGGCAGCCTCCCAATACCGTAGCGCCATTCTCCAGAGCTTCACAGAGGAGTTCTTCGGTGCCGGGGTTGTTGAGCAGCCCTTCCTGTGGGAATACGCATATCTCGAGGCCCAGGGCCCAGGCATAGTCCTGCTTTAACCGCAGGATTGCCCGGAATCCGGTCAGACCGATGCCGGGGTCGAGCTCCACATGGGTACGCATGTAGGTCGTGCCCTGGGTGATGGCCTGTTCCAGAAGAGCTGCGCCGCGCTGATAAACGTCTGCCTCGGTAAAGTCAGCTTTCGCGGCCCTGGTCGTGGCCACCGCTTCCGCGAGAGTGCCTTCGTTAAGCTCACACCGATTCATGATACAGGCCTTATCCAGGTGAATATGCGTCTCGATAAGGCCCGGCAGAACAAGATTGCCGCCGAGATCTATTTCACTCGGCAGTGATACCTCGTTCGTGAAGGTCTCGACAAATTTACCCTGGTCCACTCTCAATTCAGTGATTTTCGCCGGTTGATCCGGCAGCCTCAGATTCTTGAACAGTATTGAAGTCATGCAACGCTTTCTCCCAGGTAGGCCGCTTCAAGTTCCGGATCATTGCGAAGGGCCTCGGCACTGCCGGAGTGGACGACGCGACCGGTCTCCAGTACGTAAGCACGGTCGGCCACTTGCAGAGCCAGATTGGCCATCTGATCTACCAGCAACAGCGTAACTCCCTCGTCCCGCAGCGCAGCCAGGGCATCGTAAAGCTCTGCTACCATTGCAGGCGCCAGACCAAGCGACGGTTCATCGAGAAGCAGGATCGATGGCTTTGCCATCAATCCGCGGCCAATTGCCAGCATCTGCTGCTCGCCCCCCGAGAGGAGTCCGGCAGGACTGCTGATACGATCCTGCAGGCGCGGGAACCGAGCCAGGATATCCTCGATATCCTGGTCCAGGCTGGACCTGTCGGCGCGTGTATAGGCCCCCATGAGGAGGTTGTCCCGCACGCTCAGCTCCGGAAATACCTGGCGCCCTTCCGGTACCAGTGCCAGTCCCCGGCCTGCAATCTCGCTGGCGTCCATGGTCTCGATATTCTCGTTGTTCAGCACAATCCGGCCACTGCTGGCCGGGTGCAGGCCGGCGAGTGCCTGCAGGATGCTGGACTTGCCCGCACCATTGGCTCCGAGGATGGCGATTAGCTCGCCCGGATTCACCACCAGGCTAACGTCCTCCACCACCGGGGCGGCGCCATAGTCGATTACCAGGTCTTTGACAAAAAGGGTAGCATCACGGGAACCGGACCAGGGCTCTGGTCTTGGCGGCGCCTGATAGTCGGTGCTGCCAAGGTAGGCTTGCACCACCTGAGGGTTACTGCGAACTTCCTCGGGCTCGCCCCAGGCGATGGGCTGGCCGGAGTCGAGCACCAGAATCCGGTCTGAAACCGACATCACCATGGCCATGTCGTGCTCCACCAGGATGACCGCAATGCCGTAACCGGCAATGGTCCGCAAAAGCGCCGTTACCTTATCCGTGTCGGCCCGGCTCAGCCCGGCTGCGGGTTCGTCCAGCAACAGTACCTTTGGTCTAAGCGCGAGAGCCCGGGCGATTTCTACCAGCCTGCGATCTACATGTGGCAGGGTTTCGGCCTTGGTGTGAACGCATCCCCGATATCCGACCAGTGCCAGAAGATCCAGGGCTTGTTCGACCCGCCCGGGGGCGGGCTCTCGCCAGCAATCCTCCAACTGACCACGCTGCATGCCTGTCAGCAGGTTCTCCAGTACCGACAATCCGGAAAATAACTGGGTAGTCTGGTAAGTCCGGCCAATGCCGGCCCGGGCGATTTTCCAGGCAGGCAAACCGGCCAGATTGTCATCAAGGAGAATACGGCCCTTGTCTGGTGCGTAGAAGCCGCTGATCATGTTCAGGACGGTGGTTTTGCCTGCTCCGTTCGGTCCAATGATGCTGGTTACCATGCCCGGTCTGGCGTCAAAACTGACTCCCTCCGCTGCCTGCACGCCGCCGAACCGGATGCCGATGTCCTTTACCTTCAGCCCGTCAGGGGCGCCGGCATCGCAGGTAAGGAATTTTTCCAGCCGGTCAGTATCCGGTTTTTGCCGGGGTGTTAGGGGCGCTGGCTTTGAAAACCGGGCCTGAAGTACGCCAAGTGCGCCGGTCGGAGCAATCCAGAGAACCGCCAACAGGGCACCAGAGAAAAGCAGCAGTCGCATCTCGGCCATGCCCGAGAGTAACTCTGGAATCAAAACAATCAGGATGGCGCCTAGTAGGGGCCCGAACACCGTCCCGGCGCCGCCGACAATGACGGCGAGCACAAAGAGTATGGACTGGGTAAAGGGAAAGGAATCAGGGTTGATAAACATCATCAGCGGCGACAGCAGCGAGCCGGCCAGACCCGCAAACAGCGCCGACAGAGCGAAGGCCAGAGTCTTTGTCTGCACCGGATTGAAGCCCAACGAACGGGCCGCAATCTCGGTGGCCTTGACCGCTCGGATGGCCCGCCCCCAGCCACTGCCTGCCAAGCGGTGAAAGAACATCAGCGAAACAACCATCAGGGCCACTGCGATCAGTGCCAGACCGGTATCCGCCGGCAGGCTGCCGGTATCCGGCATCGGCACTCCGGCCAGGCCATTGGCTCCGCCGGTGAAAGACCGCCATTCGATCAGCCCATGGTGCACGATAAAACCAAAGGCAATGGTCACCATCGCCAGGTAAGGGCCGCTGACTCTCACTGCAGGTATCGCCAGCAGGGCACCGACAGCGGCAGTCACCACGGCAGCACTGGCCATTGCCAGCGCCAGCGGCACTCCAGCCATCGTCATCAGCGCCGACGTATAGGCTCCGATGGCATAGAACGCTACGTGACCAAAGGAAATCTGGCCACTGAGGCCGATCAGGATATTGAGGCCGCTACACACCACCGTTGTAAGGGCGATGAGGGTCATCACCAGCAGACCGTAGCCGCCCAGGGTGAATGACAGCACGGCGCCCGTCAGTGCCAGCAAAGCCAGCAGGCCAGGTACTATTAATCGATGGGAAGCCACTGCGTTTGCAGACATCATACTTTCACCAGCGTTTTGGAGCCGAACAGGCCATTGGGACGTATTGCCAGGGCAACGATCACCAGGCTGAATGTCAGGATCTGGGCCAGGGTAGAGCCGAGGTTAACGATGATCAGCGCTTCGGCCAGACCGAATAGCAGCCCCGCGAGCACCACCCCGTTAGCGCTGGCAATACCCCCAAGAATGGCTACGGCAAAGGCCTTTAGCCCGAACAGCATGCCCATTTCCGAATGCACACTGACAAGGGGCGCTATCAACAGGCCTGCAATGCCGGCGAACACTGTTGAGACCGCAAAAGAAATGGCCACGACCCGGTTCACATGAATGCCCATCATGCGGGCGGCTGTCGGATTCTGTACGGTGGCGTCCAGTACTTTGCCCAGGCGGGTGTACCGACGGGTCAGAACCAACACCAGCACGATCGCCGCCACCACGGCGGGAATGATCAACTGCATAAGGTCGACACCGGTGCCGAAAAGCTCCAGGCGATGGTCGACGGCTTCCAGCGTGAACCTGCGCGGCTCTTTGCCGAAGGTGAACATCACGATGTTGTCCATCAGCAGGCCGCCAGCGACAGTGGCCATTAACCATGCCTCGGAACCACGACTATGGAATGGTCGTACCAGGAAGCGCTCAATGACCAGGCCATAAACCGCACATGTTGCCAGTGTCAGAAATGCGGCTACCAGCCAGGGCAGCCCCAGTGTGATGCTAAAGGTGTAGCCCAATACGGCGCCCACCATCATGGCACTGCCCTGGGCGAAGTTGACCGTTCTGGAAACGATGAAGGTGATGTGAAATCCCAGTGCCAGCAAGGCGTACATACTGCCCATGCTGAGACCACTGATAATACTGGCGGTGATCATTATGAGGTGCCTCCGGCCCGGCTGATGACCCTTACCTGCCTAAGTATGTTTCTGGCGAACCATGACTTATTGCTTCAATGGAACGATGCGGCCGTCCACGAAATGAGTGAAGACGTAGTCATCGGGTCCGATGGCATCATGCTGATCCGGAGAGAAAGGGTTACTGTAGGTCTTGATGAGGCCTTGGTATCTGGAAACATCGTAATAGCCCTGGCGTATAGCCGGGCCGTCGGTGCTGCCGGCATTCTCAATGGCCAGTGCAGTCAGGTGCATGGCGTCGTAGGCGTTGGCAATGCCGACCGCGGGTGTGACATCGGCAAGATCCTGAATTTCAGGGTAACGTTTCTTAAGTGCAGCCATGACATCAGCGCCCTTGCCCTTCTGGTTTTCAACAAAAGTGAAGGTCTGGATAAAGTGCACCTTATCGCCATTTTCCCCGGCCAATTCGGTAAAACGTCCTCCCGCTGGGCCCCAATGGGAAATAATCGGTACATCCCAGCCCATGCGATCAAGGGATTTCACTACCTGTGCTGACGGGGCAACATTGGCAACCATCAACAGTGAGTCAGCGCCAGAGTCCTTAAGGCGACTGAGCTGTGGCACCATATCAGTATCGTTGCTCTCTACCCGCTCAATGCCGGCCCATTTCATATTCCGAGATTCCAGCGCCTTGCGGAAACCCTTTTCGTTGGACTCGCCCCAGGGGTTGTTGATCAGGATCATCCCCGGTTTTTCCATACCGTACTTGTCGATGCCGTACTGCACCAGGGCTTCGTCAACCAGCTCATCCACAGCGGATACCCGGAAAACATAGTTCTCCTCGGCGCCGTTTTTGGTAATCGGTGTGCCGGCGGCCCAGACGCCCATGAATGGAAACTTCATCCGGTTCGCAAGGGGCACAATTGCCAGGGACACAGGTGTATCCAGGCCGCCGAAGAGAACGGCAACCTCTTCTTTCTGTACCAGTTCACGAGCGGCAAGCAGGCCCTTGTTGGGGTTGCTCTCATCGTCCCGACGCAACAATTCCACCTGACGGCCGAGAATGCCGCCATCGGCGTTGATCTCGTCGATAGCGATAGTCAATCCCCGGGTGATGGCCTCGCCGGACTTGGCGGACTGGCCAGACAGCGCGGCCACCAGGCCTATCTTCAGATTATCTTCGGCCTTGGCCAGACCGCCCAGTGTTAACAGGCCGGCCGTTGCCAGAGGCATAGCCCACTGTTTGAAGCTGTTCTTGAATCGCATGATTTTCTCCAGGTTGCTAGCGTTTGCATATAAGTTGCTAGCAAAACAGATGCCAGTAAAATAATCGGTAATTGATGGCTTTTCGCTTAAAAGAGCACCTTTATCGGGCTTTTTGGATGAAATCGCACCACACAAGAGCGTTTTCAGAAAACAGATCTTGTCAACGAATAGAGGAAAACAGTATGTCGGAAAAGAATGACGCAGTTACGATTGTTAGCAATTTTCTGGAGGCTTCCATGGCGCCGGACCCCGAGCGGGCGGCCACCTTTATGGCCCCAAATGTGCGTATAACCTTCACCGGCGGTCGAATTATGGAGAGCACCCAAGCTATTACTGATTTCAACAGTGGTCGTTATGCCTGGGTCAAGAAAGCGCTGGGACAGTTCGACTGGACGGAACACCCGGACCATACCGTGGTTTATTCCAATGGCACGCTCTATGGAGAATGGCCAGATGGTCGCCCCTTCTCGGGCAACCGCTACCTGGACCGGTTCGAAGTGCGTAATGGCCAGATCACCCGAATGGACGTTTGGAACGACAGCGCGGAATGGATACTGGACCCGGGTCTGAACCGACCCGACTGAATTCAAACCGCTGATCTGCTTAGCGCTGGCTCGCGAGCAAAAGGTGTCGGTGGGGCCCGCGCTGCGGCAAATCTGGATGGGCGGCATGTTAGGTGCCGCTCATTATCGAGGAATTTTGTAACCACCACTTGAGATCTTACTTGGTGCGTACCTGCGATCCTTTTCAGTGGTAGACGCACTCTTGATTCATCATCTGGTATTCTATTTCTGTGATTTTGCTTTAATCAGCAGTGCTACTAGAACAGGGAGTTTTTTATCCCGAACTAACGATAAGGCTCTGAGATGTTGTGCCACGGCATGATTTCCAGTGCCTGGTCCAGATAGTCCATCAAATCAGCGCTGTGCATGGGACAGGCATATAGAAATCCCTGCAGTCCACTCAAAGACTTGTCGTGAAGTATGCGAGCCTGGAGCTCAGTTTCTACACCCTCGGCAATAACTTCTAAGTTGAGGCTTCTTGATAGTGCGGCCACGGAATCCACGATGGCTTCTCCGACGTCTGTTTCTCCCAGTTCGCGAATAAAGCTTTTGTCGATTTTCAACTGGTCCACGTCCAGACGATGCAGATACGCTAGCGACGAATAACCGGTGCCAAAATCATCAATTGCAAATCGAAATCCCCGCTGCCGCAGGTCCTGCATCTGATGATAGGTTTCCTGTTGTTGGCCCATTAAAAGATTTTCGGTGATTTCCAGGGTAAAACGGTCTGCAGTCAGGTCGTACCTCGCCAGGAAAAAATCGAGACGTTCGGTGAGCGTGTAGTTTTGGAGTTGCAGCGGGCTGATATTGATAGCAAGCCGGAAAGCTGGCGGCAATCGATCTTTCTTGCGCAATTCTGCGAGCATCTGGCAACTCTGTTCGAGCACGATATCCTGAAGCTGATAGATCAAACCTGCCCGTTCCGCCACCGGGATAAATGCATCCGGGGGAATGGCGCCTTCTTCCGGATCAAACCAGCGCAGCAACGCCTCTGCTCCGAAGATGGACCCGTCCGGTGTCAACTGAGGCTGGAAGTAGGCCACAAAATGCATGTCCCGAATGGCTTGGACCATCCGACGCTCCAGATCCAGACGCCGGTCAGCCTCCAGTTGCAGCGATTCTTCAAAGAACGCGAATCGATTGCCACCAAGACGCTTGGCCTCATACATTGCTGCGTCTGCGTTGCGTAACAGGTCTTCTGTTTTCAATCCGGGCTGGTCGGCCAGGGCTATCCCGACGCTGACGCTGACGCTGTAGGCATGGCCCTGATTTTCCAGCGGTGCATTGAAGCAACCCAGTATTCTACGCGCCACTGCTGCAGTGGATTCGGCCAGGGCATCCTTGCCGGTTAAATGCTCCCGCAACAACACAATGAACTCATCCCCACCCAGACGCGCGACTATTTCCGAACGGCGCGTCTGATCCTCCAGCCGCCGTGAAACCTGCCGCAGCAGCAGGTCACCCTGTTGGTGTCCCAGGCTGTCGTTGATACGTTTAAAATCATTAAGATCGAGGAACATCACTGCGCCGCTGGCGTGGCCGCGATTCACTTCTTCCAGTAGCTGCTCCAGCTGCTCCTCGGCATGGCGGCGATTGGGCAAGCCGGTAAGCGCATCGAACAACGCCAAGCGGGCGGCGTTTTCTTCGGCGCACTTACGGGTCGTGACTTCACGGGCCATCCACAAGACGTAGGAGTCATCACGAGCATCGGTATAGAAATCATCGACGATCGCGGTTCTGCCCTCGAAAACCCGGCGCTCCCCTTCAGTCACAAGCTCGTACTCGAAGATTTGCATCTCCCCGGTAGCGAGTGTCTCGTTCGCGACCTTCATCACCTGTTCTGCAAGTTCGGGCCCGAACAGGTTTTCTATTGACTGGGCCCACAGTATCTCTGGTGGCGTCATCAGTTCGAAGGTGTCGCCGCGAAAATCAATGTAGTGACCTGACTGGTCGAGCACGATAGCCACATCCGGGATTACCTGCATGACAGCAGTTAGCCCGGCATTTATCTTTCCCAAAGCTGCAGTAAGCCGGGCCTGTTGTTCAGCCAGCCTGTAATGATCAATGACAAGCAGTGCGAGGGCCGAAAAAGCCTGGATCAGGTACAAATGCAATCTTGAGGGGGAGCGCTGGTCGGGATAGTAAATGGCAAAACTGGCGAGAACCGTACCGTCGGAAGCAATGATAGGATTTGACCAGCAGGCGCCCAGTCCGTTTGACATGGCCAAACCCCTAAAGTCCTGCCAAAGGGGGTCGGTAGCGATATCGGTTACCACCACCTGTTCTCGACGAAAGAGCGCTGTGCCGCAAGAGCCTACCCCTTCACCTATGATCACCCCATCGATAGCCTCGCAGTAGGCCGCCGGCAGGCTGGGAGCCGCGCAGTGTTTGAGCCGTTGACCATCAAGTAACAAAATGGAGCAAAGGGCGCAGTCTTCCTTCAGAGTTTGTTCTATCTCGCGGCAAAGCAGTTTCATGCTTGAGACCAGACCATCGCCACGAATAGCTCTCTCCAGAACCTTTCGCTGGATCTGGTATATGGCCAGCCTCTGGGATTCGTCCAATTCGCTCTCGTCCATGCAGGGACCTTTATGTTGATATCTGCAATGTTACCTTGGGCCAAAATTTATTGCATTTCATGGCCAGCATGGAGGGTTCGTGACATCCGTAAACTATTGTCACTTAACAAGGCCCCAGAGCGGCATTACAAACAGATGAAACCCGACAAAATCGTGTGAAATGTCCTGCTTCAATTTTCTTAAAGATGACTCAGGGCAATGCCGCCATGCCATTCCAGTGCCTGAGAGTTGGCCACTCGCAAATGCTTGCAGTGGCTATAACAACGCCTTGGCTGTTTTGACACCAATTCTGACCGGAGCAAACATTGGAGAGCGGACCTTTTTACCGCGATGAGATAGGCTACGGGAGGGAGCACGGGTATTCGCCCAGAAGCTTAGCGTGATTTGCACTTCATTGATGACATCAACCCTTCAATAACTCAAGTGCCATCGCCAGCTATATCAATCCACAGACGCTGATGTTTCGCGCGATACATAGCAGCATCACTTGCCTTCATGAGAGCTTCTAGAGACTTTCCGTGGTCAGGATAAAGCGCAATCCCAATGCTTACCCCAATGGCAAGTTCCTGGCCTTCAATTTCTAGCCGGTCTCCTATTGCTTTAGAGATACGTGCAGCGAAATCGCGATAATCGCTCTCGTTTTCAAGTCCGAAAACTATTACAAAAAACTCATCGCCACCGATTCGTGAAACGGTATCCGAGGAACGCACGACGTCTGAGATTCTCTCGGCAACGGACTGGAGGACGATATCTCCCAATGCATGACCGTAACGATCATTAATTGGCTTGAAACCGTTAAGGTCAAGATAAAGACAAGCAAATGTTGTTTCCTGACGCTCAGCTTTTCTGGCGGCCACCTCGAAGCGGTCTTTCAAGAGAAGTCGATTCGGAAGCCCTGTCAGCGAATCATGACCGGCGTTGTAGAGCAGCTTTTCCTCCCTGTCACTCCGTTCGCTGAAGTCGTTAAGGATCATTGTGTAATGAGTTTCAGAGGCAACACTTTGTTGAACTCTTGTCATTGCAGCCCAGGTTACCTGAACGCCACCCTGCGCATCACGGAGCCATAATTCCCCGCGCCAATTGCCGGTCGCCGCCAGCGCTGGCCAGATGGTTGATGTAAATAGCCCTTTTGAGCGAGTCTCCAGCGTGATGTCATCTACGCTTCGCCCGACCCATCGTGCTCTATCATCACGAACTACCGTCGAGAAGGCTTCATTAACATCCTTGATCAATCCGGCCGAGTCGACAAGTATAATAGCCTCACTACTAAAACGATAAACCGCCGACCAGCGCTTTAGTTGAGCTTCGCGCTCAATGTTTTCTGTAACGTCGGTAAATGAAGCAACAACAGCAGCTCGGCCAGCGTCATCGCGTATGCTTTTCGGGATCAATTGGGAATTAATCGAGATCCAGCGCCGTGATTTCCAGTGGGGGCTGTAAATCCCCATCAATACCTGACTACAGGGCTTTCCGGTGCGCAATGTCACCATAATCGGATGCGCTTCGCCAGGAAAAGACGTACCATCCGGATAGACTGAATCCCAGCTCGGATCTATAGGCACACGGCCGTTCAATTCATCGCTACTCAATCCAAGAATGTCGGCTGCCTGTGGGTTATGAGCTATAACTCGACCCTCTGCATCATGGATGACAACGCCTTCATCCAGACTATCCATCGCGACTCGATAAAGCGCCTCGCTTTCAGCCAGCGCCTCTTCAATTCTCTGCTGCTCTGTTACATTTCGGGACGTAGTGTGCAGCTCAGTCACTCTGCCCTGGTCGTCCTCAACCGGTTGGGTCAAAGTCTCAAACCAGATATATTTGCCACAAGCACGGCGAATTTGATAACGAATCAGGATGTTTCCATTGCCAGACACCGCTGGCTGATGAGTTCCGTTTCGAATTGACTCTGCATCATCCGGATGGAACAGGTCATACGGGTCGGTTCCCATTAGTTCTTCCGGGGAATAGCCGAGAACTCTTTTGACCGACGGGCTGATCCACAGATAGCGGCCATCAGGTGAATGGAGCGCAACCACGTCACTCATGTTTTCTGCGATGCGTTCGTAGAGATTTTGACTCGTCCTCGTCACTGATCTCGACCTAATTTGTGTTTATTAAGAACCGTAAGTCCGTTCCAGCATACTTAGTTTACCGGGCGACAGGCACACTCGCAGTATGTTTTAGACCGGCCAAACACGTATCTCAATTATTTACATAATTATTCTCAAGGTAAAGCTGAGGCAAGTATAAATCTGCCAAGATGGAATAAAGCAAATCTAGCTAACAGCTTATAGGTTTGATTTCCGAATCAGAGACGAATGCCGATCTCAGGGGGCTGTAAAAGGTTCGCTTTGCGACCTCAGCGTGCTTTGTTTCCGAATAGCGGATCGGGTATGCCCTATCTGAAAAGCTCTGCTTTGTGATCATGGCGTCGAAACCATTGCAAAGCGGACCTTTTCCCCTGCTGGGGAGGGCCCGTAAAGGATGCCTGAACAGTCGTCCAAAGATCGAATTGCTCGAATCAAGGGCCGCCTCAACGAGCAAAACATCCTCCGTTTCAGTCGCTTGTAATGAGCTTTTTCATTCGCCTGCCTTGATGTTATTTGATGCCTTCGCTGAACAGATACAGATAAGTCCAGCAAGTTCTAACGCACTTCGTCGTTCTTTTTTTCATACATTGCGGCATCCGCTTCAGCAATCATCTCTTCTAACGATTTCTCTGTATCATATGGAAAGCTTGCCACGCCAGCACTGTACTCTATGAGGTAAGGCTTGTTGATGGCCTTGTTGACTGCATCCATTTCTGCTTTAAATCGGTTGAGGACGATGGCAATTTGTTCATCGTCGGCATCCGTCAGCATGGCAACAAACTCATCCCCTCCCAATCTGCCAACTACATCACTCTCGCGGAATACAGTGCGCATCACCTCTGCAAACTGCGTTAAAGCAAAATCACCTTCATGATGCCCCAAAGTATCATTGATCGGTTTAAATTTATTCAGGTCAAATAAAATCATCGACATCGGAAATTTTTTGCGTCGACAGACTTTTTGGGCATGGTCAGCCAGGGTCAAAAATCCCCGTCGGTTCGATATCAAGGTCAATTCATCCAGTGTTGCCAATTGAATTGATCGAATCTCTTGCTCAATCATGGCTCCTAAATCGTTTAATAGCTGCTTATCATCTTCATCCAAATGCTGTGGCTTCGAGTCAATAAGGCATAACGTCCCCAGATTTACACCTTGTCTCAACTTGAGCGGATAACCGGCATAAAAGCGGATGTTGGGTGCTCCGGTAACAAGAGGATTATCAGCAAAACGCTCATCCTCAATCGCATTGGGAATAATGAATAAACCGTCCTCGTTGATGGCATGGCCACAGAATGATATGTCGCGCGGCGTCTCAGATGCATCCAATCCTTGCTTTGACTTAAACCACTGCCTATCTTCATCGATAATACTGACCAACGAAATCTCTACACCGAACATGCGTTTGGCCATTCGGGTGACGCGATCAAATCGTTCCTCATGAGACGTATCGAGAATTTGGAGGCTTCTTAAGGCATGGAGCCTTTCTGCTTCATTAGTTGGCAATTCTGGTTTAATCACTTCTGTTCCTCTTTTTTTTGAGCATTGTCTCAAGGGGGCTCTACCCTTTTCCCACAATAAACTTTAAATCACCTTAGGATATCCGTTTTCAAATTCAAGCCAAGAAGCCCGAAATCAGATGTCTGCGGCCTGCGGTTTCATACAGTAATGTAAAAGATCCGCTTGGTGGTCATAGCAACTAAACTGGATCCGACACAAAGAGAAAACTCAGAGGTCCAGTAAACTCCCATGGGCTATCTCGGAAATCCGGGCCCAGTCACCGGAGGCAACCAGATCACCCGGGGTTAACCAGGTACCGCCAACGGCCGCAACGTTGTCCAGGGCCAGGTAGTCTTTGGCGGTATCACGGCGGATGCCGCCGGTCGGGCAGAAGCTGACGTCGGGGAAAGGACCCGCGAACGCTTTGAGGGCCGGGATGCCGCCGGAGACTTCCGCCGGAAAGAACTTGAATTCGCGATAGCCGAGGTCGTGGCCCATCATCAGCTCGGAAATGGTCGAGATGCCCGGCAGCAAGGAGGCCTCGGAAGTAACGCCAAATCTCAGGATTGCCTCGGTAACCCCGGGGGTGATCACAAACTGGGCGCCGGCGGACTCAACGTCGCGATACTGGGTAATACTGGTCACCGTGCCCGCTCCCACCCAGGCTTCCGGAATTGCCGTTCTTACCTGCTCGATGGCCCTGATGCCGTGAGGTGTACGCAGAGTGATTTCCAGAACCCGGATACCACCCTCCACCAGGGCCCGGCACAACGGCAGCGCCTGGTCCGGGTGGTTGACAGTAATCACCGGAATAAGTGGCGAGGCAGCCAGTACCGAGCGGACGCGGTCGCGGTAAAAATCCGACAGCTGGTTCATGTCAGGCACTCCAGTATATCTGCAGGCCCGGCTCCAGAAAGGCACGTATGGGCATTTCTTTCACCTTCCGCGGGTCGCGGCAGGCAGCCTGCAGGGTTTCCAGTTTGTCATCGCCGTTTATGTGCAAGGCTGTGAAACCGGCCCGACTCAGGGCCCTGAGCGTCAGGGTAATGCGCGCCTGACCCCGGGAAGACGGCGTCATTGGCGCCACGAGGGCCGAAGTGTCGGTATCCATAGCCCGATCAAGCTCGGGGGCGTCCGGAAACAGGGACGCGGTATGACCATCATTGCCCATGCCCAGAATCAGCACATCCAGCGGCAGATGGAGGTCGGCAAGTGCCGCTTCGACCGCTGCCAGGCCATCGGCCGGGGTTTCACCGGGCTGTTTGAGGGACAGGTAGTTTGCTTCCGACGCCGGGCCCTGAAGCAGGTTCTGCTTTACCAATCGGGTATTGCTGGCTTCATCGTCTTCCGGCACCCAGCGCTCATCGGCCAGCAATACATCGATCCTTAACCAGTCCAGTGGTTTTTCCCGCAATGCCGCAAAGAATGGCAGCGGCGTCGAGCCACCGGAAACCACAAGGCTGGCACGGGGCGCAATCAGCAGCCGCTCCGCCAGATGTCTCGAAACCGCGTCCGCCAGAGCCATGCCGGCTTCGTCAGGGGTATCAAAGAAATGCGCGTCCACCGCCTCCGGCAAATTCAGGTCATGCATCTTCATACCAGCTCCTTCCGTCCCGCGTGATCATGGCAATGGAAGCCACCGGCCCCCAGGTACCGGCAGCATAGCGTTTTGGTGGCTGGCCGCTATCATCCCAGTTTGCAATAATCTGGTCGACCCACTGCCAGGCGTGTTCCACCTCATCCCGGCGCACGAACAGGTACTGATTGCCTTTCATAACCTCCCAGAGCAGACGCTCGTAAGCGTCGGGAATCCGGTCGGTTTCGAACGTCTCCGAGAAGGTCAGTTCCAGAGGCCCCTGGCGCAGGCGCATGCCCTTGTCCAGGCCCTGGTCCTTGGTCAGGATCTGCAGCGACATGCCCTCGTCGGGCTGCAGGCGGATAATCAGCTTGTTATTGGCCAGGTGTTTCTGGTCGCGGTCGAATATGTAGTGTGGTGCCGGTTTGAAGTGGATGATGATCTGGGACAGCTTCTCCGGAAGACGCTTGCCGGTGCGGATATAGAACGGCACGCCGGACCAGCGCCAGTTATCGATCTCCGCTTTCAGGGCGACAAAGGTTTCAGTCTTGCTGCGCTTTATGGCACCGTCCTCTTCCAGATATCCGGGCACCGGCTTACCGTTACTGGTGCCTGCGGTGTATTGGCCACGAACCACATGAGTGTCCATCAGGTCTGGCGTGATCCGGCGCAGCGCCTTGAGAACCTTCACCTTTTCATTACGGATGCTGTCGGCGGACAGATCTGAAGGCGGGTCCATGGCGATCAGGCAGAGCAGCTGCAAGAGGTGATTCTGGACCATATCACGAACCTGGCCCGCCTTGTCGAAGTAGCTCCAGCGACCTTCAATACCGACGCTCTCTGCCACCGATATTTCCACGTGGGAGATGTGATTCTGGTCCCACTGGGAGGCAAACAGATTGTTCGCGAAACGCAGTGCAATCAGATTCTGGACCGTTTCCTTGCCCAGATAGTGATCAATCCGGAATAACTGATCCTCGTTGAAGACCTCGCCAAGCTCGTTGTTGATGATCTTGGAAGATTCCAGGTCATGACCGATAGGCTTTTCCACCACCACCCTCGTGTCCCGGTCACAACAGTCATTGCCCCGCAGGTTGCGGGCGATTACCCCGTACATCGCTGGCGATGTCGCCATATAGACAACCAGGTTACTGGACTCCGTGCTGCGCCAGTCATTGAGCGCGCTGTACCCCTCGGGGTTGGTAAAGTCGAGAAACTGGTAATCGACGCGCTGTAAAAACTGCTCTGCCATAACTGCATCGAATTCATCCTTTTTCACATGCTCTTCCAGCTTGCCAAGAAGGATCCTGCGAATTGCTCCGGCGTCAGCTTTTTTCCTGGCGATGGCAAGAATACGGCTACCTTCATGAAGCAACCCGGAACGCTCCAGCTGATACAGGGCGGGAAACAGCTTACGCTGGGCCAGGTCACCCAGGGCTCCAAACATCATCAGGTCACAGCAGGTATGCTTTGGCTCGGCCATCAATTCCCTCTCACTTTGTTTTCAGGCAAAACGACACAACCGGTAGGACTTCGGGCATGAGTGTAGTAAATTTATGCAAATACTGACATCCGGGATACCTTTACCCAAGGATTTTTTCGGATTTATGATATTTTAACTACACTAAAATACCACGGAAGAGGCTATAATCAGCGCGGACTCTGACAACAAAGCCGATACACCAGGGAGTATTCGCAATGGCTGCCAATCAGGTGCAACGCAACGACAACCTACTCGAGGACATCCAGTCCAGGCTGGAGACCCTTAACAAATCCGAGCGCAAGGTTGCCGAAGCAATTCTGCGTGACCCCAGCGCGGCAACGCGGTACAGCATTGCGGCACTGGCCCGGGCAGCGGACGTCAGTGAACCCACCGTCAACCGTTTCTGCCGGGGATTTTCCGCCACAGGCTTTCCTGATTTCAAAATACGCCTGGCCCAGAGTATAGCCACGGGGACGCCCTACATCGGACAAAATGTGGAACCCGATGATACGGTGACAGAGTTTGCTGACAAAATCATGCTCAGCACGATCGCAAGCCTCGACAAGGCCCGCCAGGCTCTCGACCCCCAGGCGCTGGCGGCGGCCATTGATCACCTGATCCAGGCCAAGCAGATCAACTTCTTCGGGATGGGCGGATCCGCTCCGGTTGCCATGGACGCGCAGCACAAATTTTTCCGTTTCAACATCCCGGTGATGTCCTACGACGATGCCTTGATGCAACGCATGGTGGCCGCGGGCAGCGCCAGGGGTGACGTCATCGTGCTGATTTCCTTCACCGGGCGCACCCGCGAAACCGTCGAGATCGCCCAGCAGGCCCGCAATAATGGCGCCACGGTTATCGGAATAACAACCCCGGACTCCCCTCTTGCCGAGGCTTGCACGGTCGTTGTTGGCATCAATGCACCGGAAGACACGGAAGTCTACATGCCCATGTCCTCCAGAATCATTCATCTGACGGTCATTGATATTCTGGCGACCGGTGTCACCCTGAAGCGGGGCACCGATTTTCTGGATCATCTCAGGAACATCAAGGAAAGTCTGCGGCCAACCCGCCTGCCCAGATAAACTCCTGCGCCGGACATAAAAAAAGCACCCTGAGGGTGCTTTTTTTATCAGCGCCGCTCGATCTCGGCCCGGTTTCGGAGGTAATCCTGATAGGCCTGATACTCAAACTGCCCGGCAACCGCCGCCAGAAACCCTTCCACCTGCTCGTACTCGGCACTGTCCCGATCAACGCTGCCCTGTTCCACGTTATCCAGCGCAATAATGGTAGCTTCGCTGGTGGTAACGTCGGAGCCGTACACCGGACCATTGTCGGGGCGCCTGAGAGAGAACACCGTTTGTAACACCGCAGGACTCAGTGACGGGTTATTACGACCCTGGTCCGTATAGGTGGTCCAGTCACCAAGAACCAGGGCAGAAGACTCCTCATCCCCTCTCAGTGCGGCAACGATGGAATCCGCCCGCTCACGCAGGGCTTCAACGGTTTTCTCACGGGCCAGCTGGTCGCGGATCTGAGCCGCCACATCTTCCAGCGGCCGCTGCCGTGCCTCGTAATACTCGGCCACCCGGGCCACAACCGACATATTGTCACCGACATCAATCAACTCGGTGTTGAAGCCGTCGTCCAGAACATCCTCTGAAAACAGCTGCCGGACAAGCCCTTCATGATCGAACGGTGGCTCCCCCCCATTCTCGCGGGTAATGCCTTCCTTGACACGAAGCTCAAGGCCGAGGCTTTCTGCCGGCGCCGTCAGGTTGTCTTCGGAATAGGCCTCGTCCGCAAGCTTTGTGCGGATTTCGGCAAACTGCTCGTTCGCCCGGGCAAGGGCCATCTCCCTGCGCAATCGCTCTTCCATCTCGGCAAGCGGAGGCACGGCGGAGCTGCGGATATCCGTGACCTTGATCAGGTGAACCCCGAACACGGTTGAAACCGGCTCTGAAATCTCACCTTCAGAAAGCGCAAACAGCGCCTCTTCAAAAGCCGGATCATATACCCCGCGGCCGGCGTACCCCAGATCCCCGCCCTGTTCGGCCGAAAAGGTATCGGTCGAATATTCCGTGGCCAGATCAGCAAATGCTTCACCATCCGCGAGGCGTTCCTGGATGGTCTGCATGGTGGCTTCAGCGTCAGCGCCGTCTTCAATCAAAATGTGCGAGGCCTTGCGCTCTTCCCTGGCAAGCTCTGAAGCACGTTCCTCATAATAGGCCTGCAATTCCTCATCGGTGATCGTCACTGTGTCGGCCAGGGCCTCCAGTGAAAGCACAATGTAGCGGGCGTCAACCTGCTCGGGCAGCCTGAAGTCTCCGGCATTCTCCTCATAGTAACTGGCAACTTCGTCATCCGTTACCGTCACCTGTTCTCGCACTGTCGACGCCGGAACCGTCAGGGTGCGGAAATCCCGGGTCTGATTCTCGATCGCCAGCAGTCGGGCGGAATTCTGGCTGGCAGAGAGACCGCTCTGCGAGATGCCCGCACGAATCTGGTTGATGACATACTGCTGGCGCATGTTTTCACGGAACTCGCCAACGCCCATCCCCATATTCCGGACCGCCGACACAAAGCGATCACGATTGAAAACGCCATTTACCTGGAACTGTGGCATCTGGGTAATCAGCGAATCTATATCAGCATCGGAAAGAGCCAGCCCCTGCTCCCTGGCCTCCTGGGTCAGGACCTTCTGCTGAATCAGGGACTGCAACACATCCCGGCGAATCTGGTCTTCATTCAGCAGTGACGGATCCGGGCGTTCCATACGCGAGAGGCGGCGCTGGCTTTCGAGCTGTACCAGGCGCATGAACTCGCGCTCGGTGATCTCTTCACCATTAACTGTGGCAACATCCGGTTCGCCGGAGAATCCGCCGATGATGGCGTCCATGCCCCAGAGGGACAATGAAACAATCAGAACACCAATGATGACTTTGGCAATAGTGCCCTGGGAATTTTCCCGAATATTTTGAAGCATGTTTCTCCCGGATCCCTGATCATTGTCGGTGAGGGCCACTTAACATAAAAAGGCGCATCCGGTCAGGAATGCGCCTTGGAGTTTTTCAGTGCTACAAACTGAAATCGTCCGTTATTTGACGGCGTCTTTCAGAGCCTTGCCTGCCTTGAAGCCCGGCACCTTGGAAGCCGGGATCCGGATCTCTGCCCCGGTCTGGGGGTTACGGCCAGTGCGTGCCGCACGTTCTTTTACCGAGAAAGTCCCAAAACCGATAAGGGTTACCTGGTCGCCTTTCTGAAGCGCTCCGGTTATGGAGGAAGTCATTGAATCCAGAGCACGGCCTGCCGCGGCTTTGGAAATATCTGCAGATTCTGCAATTGCATCAATTAGTTCGGACTTGTTCACGCTAAACCCCTTCGATTCTAGGTTGAAGATATTATGTGTGGTTTGTTGTTTCCTGAAAGCCCCGGACTATGGCATAAGCGATCAGAGAATTCCATTCTTCGATTTTGTTATTCCCTTGACTTGTGACCGGTGTCCGGAATAGGCGGAGAATGCCCGCGAGCCCTTGGTAACCGCTGCTTCGCCGGAAAACAGTTATACCAATGGGCTCTCTGGCATGTCAACTAAACGGTACGCGTCTAATGGGTATTTATCCGCTCGGCAATGTCGTTGTCGTCATCACGCGGGGTCGATGAGTCCGCCTCCGTGGCAGGCTTTTCAGCCCAGGGCTCAGGCGCGTATTCCAGCGCTATGTCGAGCACTTCATCAATCCACTTAGCCGGACGAATCTCCAGCGATTCTTTGATATTTTCCGGTATCTCTTTGAGATCCCTGACATTTTCGTCAGGAATAATAACGGTCTTGATACCGCCGCGATGAGCCGCCAACAGTTTCTCTTTCAGGCCACCGATGGGCAGAACCCGGCCCCGAAGCGTGATCTCGCCGGTCATCGCAACGTCTGCGCGAACGGGAATCTGGGTCAGTGCCGAAACCAGAGCGGTACACATGCCGACACCGGCGCTGGGGCCATCTTTTGGCGTTGCACCCTCGGGAACGTGGACGTGCAGATCGTATTTTTCGTGGAAATCATCCTTGATGCCAAGCCCTACAGCACGGCTTCTGACCACCGTAAGGGCCGCCTGGATGGATTCCTGCATCACATCACCGAGCGAGCCGGTCTTGATCACACGGCCCTTGCCACGGGTCAGCGCGCACTCCAGTGTCAGTAGCTCGCCACCAACCTGGGTCCAGGCCAGACCCGTTACCTGTCCGATCTGGTTATTTTCTTCGGCCAGACCGTATTTGAACTTCTGAACCCCCGAATAGTCTTCCAGCATTTCCGGGGTCAGCGCGACAGAGGGCTTGTCGCCGCTTTCGACGTGGTTCCTGACCACCTTGCGGCAGATCTTGGCGATCTCCCGCTCCAGCCCACGCACGCCGGCTTCACGGGTGTAGTAGCGGATCAGATCCCGCAAAGTCTGTTCCGGTACCTCAAGCTCATTCTTGCGCAGGCCATTGGCCTTGATCTGCTTCGGCACCAGATACTTGCGGGCGATGTTGACCTTTTCATCCTCGGTGTACCCCGGGATCCGGATAATCTCCATCCGGTCAAGCAGGGCATGGGGAATGTCCATGGAATTGGAGGTACAGACAAACATCACGTCTGACAGATCGTAATCCACCTCCAGGTAATGATCATTGAAGGTGTGGTTCTGTTCCGGATCCAGAACTTCCAGCAACGCCGACGCCGGGTCACCACGGTGATCCATGCCCATTTTGTCGATTTCATCGAACAGGAACAGCGGGTTTTTCACCCCCACCTTGGCGAGCTTCTGCAGCAGCTTGCCGGGCAAGGCGCCAATGTAGGTCTTGCGATGACCGCGGATTTCCGCTTCATCCCGGACACCCCCCAGCGCCATGCGGGTGTATTTGCGGTTGGTGGCACGGGCAATGGATTGCCCCAGAGAGGTTTTACCAACACCGGGCGGACCCACCAGGCACAGCACCGGACCTTTCACCTTCTTCACCCGGCTCTGCACGGCCAGGTACTCGAGAATACGCTTCTTGACCTCATCCAGGCCGTAATGGTCCTCATCGAGGATCTTGCGCGCCTTTTCGATGTCATGACGGACCCGACTGCGCTTTTTCCAGGGAATCGACAGCATCCAGTCGATATAGCCACGCACAACCGTGGCCTCGGCCGACATGGGAGACATCATCTTCAGCTTGTTCAGCTCGGCCTCGGTCTTTTTCAGGGCTTCCTCTGGCAGACTGGCTTCTTCCAGCTTCTGTTCCAGCTCTTCGAAGTCATTATTGCCCTCGCCCAGACTGCCCATTTCCTTCTGGATGGCCTTCATCTGTTCGTTGAGGTAGTACTCCCGCTGGCTGCGCTCCATCTGTTTCTTGACGCGGCCGCGGATCCGCTTCTCGACCTCAATCAGATCAATCTCGCCATCCAGTTTACCCAGCAGGATATCCACGCGCTTGCGGATATCCAGCGCCTCAAGCAGCTCCTGCTTCTCCGGAATCTTCAGTTCCAGGTGCGCCGCCATGGTGTCCGCCAGGCGTTCGAGCTCGGTAATGCCGGTAAGCGAGTTGGAGACCTCGGAAGGCACCTTGCGGGACATTTTGACGTACTTCTCGAACTCGTCCAGCAGGGTTTTAACCAGCACTTCCTGCTCACGGCCGGGCAGTGCGTCCTCATCGATGAGCGCGGCACGGCCGGCGAGATAGTCGTGTTCGGAAATATCGCTGATCCGGGCGCGGGCGTTGCCCTCCACCAGCACTTTCACGGTGCCGTCAGGCAGCCGCAGCATCTGCAGAACCGTCGCCAGGGTGCCCATATCGAACACATCTTTTGCCCCGGGCTCGTCGGTGGAAGCGTCTTTCTGGGCGACCAGAAGGATTTCCTTACCGCCCTCCATTGCCGCCTCCAGGGCCTGAATCGACTTTTCACGGCCAACAAACAGGGGCACTACCATGTGCGGGAACACCACTACGTCCCGAAGCGGCAGCAGCGGGTATTCTTGCATGGTTTCTTCAGGTATCAGGGTCATAGAAAATCCTCTGATGATATTTGATTGAGCATATCACCCTTCTTTGGGGCGACAGCAAAAAATACAATCTTTCTGGCGGACAACGCAGTGCAACACCGCATCAGGCACAAAAAAAGGGCGTTGCCGCCCCTTTTTACCAATTCGCCGGACCTCAGTCGTCCGGTACCGCCTTGGCGTGGTCGCTGTTGGCGTAGATCTTGAAGGGCTCTGACTGGCCCTTGATCACGCTTTCATCAATGACCACCTTGGACACATCATGTTCAGAAGGAATCTGGTACATGGTGTCCAGCAGTGTTGCCTCCATGATCGAGCGCAGGCCCCGGGCGCCGGTCTTGCGATCCATGGCCTTGTTGGCGACAGCGCGCAACGCGTCCTCACGGAAATCCAGCTCCACCCCTTCCATGTCAAACAGCTTCTGATACTGCTTGGTGAGCGCATTCTTGGGTTCTGTCAGAATCTGGACCAGCGCCGCCTGATCCAGTTCGGTCAGCGTGGCAATCACCGGCAAGCGACCCACAAATTCCGGGATCAGACCGTACTTAACCAGATCCTCGGTTTCGACATTCTTGATGATATCGCCAGTGTTTTTGGTGTCGTCCGGGCTCTTGACGGTTGCCGAGAAGCCAATGCTGCTGCGCTCGGACCGCTCCTGAATCACCTTGTCCAGACCGGCAAAGGCTCCGCCGCAGATAAACAGCATATTACCCGTATCCACCTGCAGGAATTCCTGCTGCGGGTGCTTGCGGCCGCCCTGGGGTGGTACCGAGGCGACCGTACCCTCAATCAGCTTGAGAAGAGCCTGCTGGACACCCTCACCGGAGACATCACGGGTGATGGACGGATTGTCGGACTTGCGGGAAATCTTGTCGATTTCGTCGATATAGACAATGCCACGCTGGGCCTTTTCAACGTCGTAATCACACTTTTGCAACAGCTTCTGGATGATATTTTCAACATCTTCGCCGACATAACCGGCTTCGGTCAGAGTCGTGGCATCGGCAATGGTGAAGGGCACATTAAGCATGCGGGCCAGGGTTTCCGCCAGCAGGGTCTTGCCGCTGCCCGTGGGCCCGATCAGCAAAATGTTGCTTTTGCCCAGCTCGACCTCGGCCTTGCCCTCGCCGTACCGCAACCGTTTATAGTGGTTGTATACCGCGACAGACAGCACTACCTTGGCGCGATCCTGGCCAATGACATATTCGTTCAGATTATCGCGGATTTCCGCAGGCGTCGGGAGGCGGTCACTGGCCTCTTCCTGAGCATTCTCCTGGATTTCTTCCCGGATAATGTCATTGCACAGGTCAACGCACTCGTCGCAGATGAACACCGAAGGCCCTGCAATGAGCTTACGGACTTCATGCTGGCTTTTTCCGCAAAACGAGCAGTAGAGCAACTTGCCGTTATCGTCGCCTCTGCCGTTTCTATCATCTGCCATTGAAATACCTCTGAACTTGGTTGCCAACGCAGATACTTGTTACGTTGGCCGGGATTTGTGCGATCACCTCGCAGTATTCAGTATTATTGATTCTGGGCGCGCTTATCAAGTATAGAATCAATCAGGCCGTAGTCTTTGGCCTGCTGCGGATCCATAAAGTTGTCGCGTTCGGTGTCCCTGGCGATTGTCTCCATATCCTGCCCGGTGTGCCTTGCCAGGATGGTATTGAGCGTATTACGGATCTTGAGGATTTCACGGGTATGGATCTCAATATCCGTTGCCTGCCCCTGGTAACCACCCAGCGGCTGATGGATCATCATCCGCGAGTTGGGCAGACACGCACGCTTGCCACTGGCGCCACCGGCCAGCAGGAACGCACCCATACTGGCGGCCTGACCCACACAGAGGGTGGCCACATCCGGCTTGATGAACTGCATGGTGTCGTAAATAGACAGGCCGGCCGTTACCGAGCCACCCGGGCTGTTGATGTAAAGGTGAATGTCCTTGTCAGGGTTCTCTGACTCCAGAAACAGCAACTGCGCGACAACCAGATTGGCCATGTGATCTTCCACCTGACCAACCATAAAGATCACCCGCTCTTTCAGCAGGCGGGAGTAGATATCAAACGAGCGCTCGCCCCGGGCGGTCTGCTCAATAACCATGGGGACCAGACCGGAGCTGGTAACCATTGCGGGGCCGTCAACTGGTTTCTGCGTCATAATGCGCGTGAACTCCTTATAAACTTCGAAAATGGCGACTGCTCGCCAGCGCGTTGCTGTTGTGTCCGACTGCACACTTTGCCAGTCACTCAAGTAGCCTGCCAGCAAAGGCTCCATATGAAAACAGCCGGACCTGCCAGCTGTTCTCCGGATCGGGCCTACCGGTACCTCGTACCAGCTTTGTGCTTTCAGTTCTGCTGTTGCTGTCCGGCCTGAATCGCTTCCTCGTATTTCATCGGCTTGTCCGTGACCGTGGCCTGTTCAAGAACCAGGTCGATCACTGCATCTTCAAGCACCGCGGACTCAATCTGCTGCTTCTGCTCCGGATTGCTGTTGAAGTGCGCAACAACTTCTTCTGGTTGTTCATACGTTGACGCAATTTCCTGGATCTTTGCATCTACCCTGGCATCGTCTGCCTTGAGGTCGTTTTTCTTGACCACTTCCTGAAACAGCAGTCCGGTTTTGACACGACGCTTCGCCTGCTCCTCGAAAATCTCCTTCGGCAGTTGCTGGAAATCAACCTGTCCGCCAAAACGCTGAACAGCGTCTTTGCGCAGACGGTCAATTTCCTGATCGGCCAATGCCGCCGGGACGTCGACTTCCGTGGTCTCCAGCAGTCCTTCAACAACGTCGTTCTTGACCTTGTTGGCAACCGCCTGCTTGAGTTCACGCTCCATGTTTTTCTGGACTTCGGCACGGAAAGCCGCTTCATCATCAGCCTTGATGCCGAACTTTTCAAAAAATTCAGCGTTCAGTTCCGGTAACTGGGGCTCCTGGACATCATGGATCTTGATCTCGAACCTGGCCGGCTTGCCTGCCAGCTCTTCACTCTGGTAATCCTCGGGGAAGGTTACCTCGACCTCGAGTTCTTCACCCGCCCTGGCGCCGACAATGCCCTGCTCAAAGCCAGGGATCATCTGGCCGGAACCCAGGGTCAGTTTGTGGTTCTCGGCAGAACCACCCTCGAACTCTTCGCCGTCAATGAAGCCTTTGAAGTCAATCAGCACCACGTCCTCGTTCTTCGACTCGCGCGTGACGGACTTCATTGTGGCCTGCTGGCGACGCAGGTTCTCGATCATGTTGTCGACGTCTTCTTCGCCGATTTCAGCAACCGGCTTCTCGACGCTGATCTTGCTGAAATCACCCAGTTCGATTTCCGGCAAAACTTCGAAGATGGCTACAAACTCAAGGTCTTTGCCCTCTTCCATGGTCTTCGGTTCAAACCGTGGCCAGCCAGCCGGATTCACGTCCTGCTCCTGGATCGCCTTGACGTAATTGTCACGCATGACTTCGCCAACGATTTCCTGACGGACACTGTCACCGAAACGACGCTTGACCACACTCATCGGCACCTTGCCCGGGCGGAAACCATTCATTTTGACGGTACGCGCGGTTTCCTGAAGGCGCGCCTGCACGGCCTGATCAATTTCCTGGGCGGGCACACCAATCGTCAGCCGACGTTCGATGTTGGAGGTCGTTTCAAGAGACGCTTGCATGGAAGATCCTCAAATTACAGATTCTGTAGGTGAATGAAAATATTGAAAAAAGGGCCAGCCGGACCGTTATTCCGCAAAGAGCCCAAAAATTGAAAGCACACAGTTTATCACGGTTTACCTTGCCGAGAGAATCATCGAATAACCGGACTTCAGGACAATGGCACCAGGAGTTGATCGGGATATGAAAGAAGAGAAAACCAGAATACAGAATGGTGCGAGCGGAGAGACTCGAACTCTCACGGGTTGCCCCACTGGAACCTAAATCCAGCGCGTCTACCAGTTCCGCCACGCTCGCACAGTGGAAAGCAGGAAGCTCAACCCGGAACCACTTCTTAAGGAAGTTGGGGTGGACGAAGGGGATCGAACCCTCGACCGCAGGAGTCACAATCCTGAGCTCTACCAACTGAGCTACGTCCACCACATCCAGACTGGTGCCGGGCAGATCCCGACAGATATTTCAGATTAACTTTGCCGATTCGGTGTCTCCGGGACGGATCAGACCGTCTGCGGTATGGCGCGCCCGGCAGGACTCGAACCTGCGACCACCGGCTTAGAAGGCCGATGCTCTATCCAGCTGAGCTACGAGCGCATGAACCGTTCGCCCACCTGAACATTCAGAAAGTGGTCGGGGTAGAGAGATTCGAACTCCCGACATCCTGCTCCCAAAGCAGGCGCGCTACCAGACTGCGCTATACCCCGTCTGACTGAACAACAGTAACCTCAGCAAAGTTGGCGCGCATATTACCGGCGCCACCCCGGCCCGTCAATACGCTTTTCGCCATTTACCCCGGGCAATTGGCTGACGACCGCAACCGTGAGACAATGCACCCGATCCTGATTCTCGCATAACCAACAAGACAAAGACATGACCGCTGAACTGATTGATGGAAAAGAAATCGCCGCAGGCGTACGCCAGCGCGTCGCCATGGGTACGGAAGCCAGACGCGCACAGGGTCTGCGGCCGCCAGGGCTGGCTGTGGTTCTGGTGGGCAACGATCCGGCCTCCCGGATCTACGTCGACAACAAGCGCAAGGCCTGCGACCAGGCGGGCATCATGTCCCTGTCCTACGACCTGCCGGCGGATGTCTCGCAGGAAACCCTGGAAGCCCTGGTGGATGAACTGAACGAGAACCCGGGTATTGATGGCATTCTGGTGCAGTTGCCGCTGCCGGAGCACCTGGATGCCGATCCGATACTGGTAAAAATCCGCCCGGACAAAGACGTCGACGGCTTCCACCCTTACAATATCGGTCGCCTGATGCAGCGCAAACCGACCTTGCGCCCCTGCACACCCGCAGGCGTGATTACCCTGCTTGACAGTGTGGGCACGCCCTACAAGGGCCAGCATGCCGTTATTGTGGGTGCCTCCAATATCGTCGGTCGTCCGATGACCATGGAATTATTACTCAAGGGCGCAACCGTCACGATCTGTCATCGTTTCACCAACAACCTGGAAAAATTCGTCGGCGAAGCCGATATTCTGATTGCCGCCGCCGGCAAGCCCGGGTTGATCAAGGGCAAGTGGATAAAACCGGGCGCAACTGTGATCGACGTGGGCATCAACCGCACGGACGATGGCAGGCTGCATGGTGATGTGGAATTTGCGGTCGCCGCGGAACGCGCCGCCTGGATCACGCCAGTGCCCGGTGGCGTCGGCCCGATGACCATCGCCACCCTGCTCCAGAACACCCTTTATGCCGCCAACGAGCTACACGCGGATTAACACCGGGTAGCACTGTGAGTGTGGGCGGTAGGCGAGAATTTGCGGCCCCCGGCGGCTCGCCTACAATAATAAGCAGGACAGGATGACTCTTAGCTTAGGGAGAATGCTATGAGCAAATATTTTGACGCCCCGCATCTGCTTGCCACTCCGCCAATTACCCGGGCAGCCTACTCGGACCGCACCTCGTGGATCATGGCCGAGCTTTCACGTCTGGTTTATGAACCGCTTCCGGAAGAAGTATCGGTGGTGAAGCTGGTATCCGAGATTCGCGCCGCTGTCGAGTCGGGCGGCTCCGAGGATGCGGTCGAGATGCTCGTGCGGCGGGCGCTTGACTCGGGCCAGGAAGTGTCATCCGACATCAGTACGATACTGGGACAGCATAACTTCGAATTCGTTGAGGGCTTTGCCCAGTCCGGCACCGAGGCGTTTCTGGCACGACTGAATCAGGTCGACGGCTCCGGACAGATGCTGATCCTGGTGTTCCGGGGCACCCAGCCCAACATCAGGGACGTGTTGACCGACATCAAGACCGATCTGGTGGCAGCGCCGGGCGGTGGCCGCATTCACCGGGGATTCCTCGAGGCATTCGATCAGGTCCGTGACCTGATCGAAGCCACCCTTACCAGCCACAAGGGCCCGCCCGTCTACATTGCGGGTCACTCGCTGGGTGGGGCCCTGGCCCTGATTGCGACCCGCTACCTCGAACGGGAAAGCACCGGGGCATGCTACACCTTCGGCGGCCCGAGGGTCGCAGACGACCGCTTCTTTGAAGGCATAAAGACGCCCGTTTACCGCGTGGTCAACGCGGCAGATGGCGTACCGCGCGTGCCATTCGGGTTCGGTCTCAAGCTTGTTCTCGGCGGACTGCGCCTGATCCCGCTGAACGGAACATTCCAGATATCCGAATGGCTCCGGCGGAATCTGGTCGGCTATACCCATTACGGCTCACTCATATTCCTGTCGACAGTCCCCACCGGCCCCGAATCCGACTCGACCACGCCCGGACACCGCCTGGTCCGGAAAAGCCCCAACTTCTTCTGGCGGTCGTGGCTGGTACTGAGGCGTTTACTGATGAGCTGGGGAAAGGCAGCCGCCGGTGATCACGCGATACGGGACTACGCCGAAAAGCTGAAACAGTACGCCCAGAGCCGGAACAAGCCCCAAGAGTAGTCGAAAGTAAAATCAGACAACGGCTGCGCTAGCCCCGTTCATACTCCCGGACCAGTTCCTGCAGAAAATAAAGACCGGCAGTACTGAGGAAGCAGCGACTGGCGCCAGAGCGAAACAGCAGGTTGCGCTTGTCCAGGTAGTCCATAGCTTCAGGCAGCCCCTTTTCAAAGCGGGCAGCCCTGAGGATCTCCTGGTATTCGTCATCGCCACTCAAAGCGACGAGGTCCTGCTCATTCAATCCGGCATCGGGACGGCCAAGATATTCAAGGTCCCGACCGCTGCGCGCGAAATAACGCCCGATAATCAGCAGTATCACCTGAACCCGGAAGGCGTTTTCATCGTGCTCTTCGTTCTCGTCGTCACTGCTTTCCTTGAGAAAGAAAAAGGCACCGGTCTCGTTGAACACCAGCTCGCTGCCAAGGTGCTCATAGAAGGTCCGGAAGTGGGACAGATGGTTGTAAAGCAGGTTATAGAGCGAATTGGCGCGCAGCTCGGAGCGGTTGCTGTCCCAGACGTCGCGCACAATCACCCGGCCGGCCTGGAATTCCCGGTAGATGGCTGCGCTGTGGGCGGGCAGAATCTGATCGAATTCAGGCATGGTATCGCTCTTGCTGGTTGATCGCGGCACTGGGTTCCAGACGGCGCCTGCGGTAAACGAACTGCTCGCCGTCGGATGACTGATCCAGGATCCGGAAACGGTTGGTGGTAATCACCTGCAGCCCCTCCGGTGGCGAGTTCACCAACCGGTTCAGCGCCGCCAGCAGATCCGGGAAACGGTAACCGGGAATGAAGCCGTCCAGGCGGCCATGCAGCTCCCGCACCAGATCCGTGGTCGGCCGCAGCTCCAGGGTTTCGAGCCACTGATACAGTTGGTTGATGCGCTGGACATCAATGCGGGTATGGCGACCGCTGCCGTCCACTTCCTGCAGAACCGGCACCTCGGCTTTGCGGCGAAGATCATTCAGGCGCAGCTCCAGTTCGCTGAACAATAACCGGTAGTAGCTGGACGACTGGCCGAAGGCATAGTGCTTCGGGCGCTGCTGGGCCCGCAGGCCAATCAGGAAACCGGTGCTGCGGGCAAAGTCCCCGCCCTCCAGCCATTTTCGTTTCAGGCTGAGGGTCTCGGTTTCGCCCTTGAGCTCCTGCAGTTTGCCGAAGAAATGCTCCATGGCGTTGTACTGCACCATGCCCTGGCGAGTCTTGCGCAGGAAGTGCTCCACCTCCTGGGCCACCGCCTGAATCGGTTTGTACAGGGCGTTGAGACTGATCGAAGAACGGAACAACTGGTCCGCCAGGCTGTTGTCGCCGTGGCTTTCCAGCAGCCGCACCATGGCCTCGACGGTCTCGAACAGGTTACTGCCGTCGGGCAGTCGCGTGTCCGGGTTCAGAAACACCAGGGTGGGCTTGATGTGGCGTTCATAGAGCGTAACGATCTGCTCGAACAGGTTCTGGCGGAACTCCAGGTATTTCTCCGGCGCCCGGCTGGCATCGCCGGACAGGTCCGCAAGCTGCACACTGATGGTCTGCATGCGCAGCACATTCTGGCGTAGCAGGCCAATGAGCTGGCTGACCCGCTCGTTCAGGTCGTCCCGCAGCTCGGTGTAGTCCGGGTCCGCGTTGCTGAAGCTGCTGATTTCCAGCCGATTACGCACATCCCGCAGGGTCACCAGATGGCCTCTCAGCCTGGCGTCGGTCAACTCCTGGTAAAGCGACGCGTTGCAGGCCCGCATCAGGCTGATCAGGGCATCCTGGAACACCAGTCGCCGCTCGCCCTCGGCCTTGATGATGTCGATCACCAGCCCGCTGCGGAACAGATTGTCGGTATTCAGTGCCAGCCGCACCCGGTCCCGGTCGGCATTACCCAGGGTGCGGGTGTAGTCCATTACCTCGGCCACCAGATCACTTTCACGAATGTATCGGGCCTCGTTGCGGTCCATCCGCTCGATCATCCGGAACAGAATCCTCGGGTGCTCGAACAGCAGCCGGACGGTGTCCAGGGTGCTGAAGCGTTTACTCATCCGCCGGCTCCAGCAGGCTGTTCTGGGTCTGGTCAGCCCAATGGCTCACGGGCTCGCCGTTGGTGAAACCCTCGGCACCACCCCAGAACACCAGGGTGCGCTGCGGGCTGTAGGGGCGGGAGGTGCGCATCTGCCCCACTTCCAGGTGCCGGCCGATCAGGTAAATCACTTCCGCGCTGGCACTGTGGGTGGCCGCCGAAAACAGGTTGAAGCCCTGCTTGCGCAGGCGCTCCAGTAACGATGGCATCTGGCTGATGTCGACGCTGGCCAGCTCGTCCAGCACCATGGGGAATGACAGTTGCACGCCGGGATACAGCACCCGCTTCAGCAGCCGGTACACCAGCTCCAGATTGATCAGTGCCGTGGTGGAGGTGGACTGACCCTTCCGGTCCAGATTGGCAGTGTTTTCCTTGCGGGTGCGGTAGGAGATACCGGTGATAACCCGGTCCATGGTCAGGCGCTTGCTGCCGCCCTGGTCCCCGAAAAAGTCCGCCACAAACACCCGCAAACGGTCGTAGAAGGCATCGGACTGCAGCTGGTTGCCATAAGGGTCGATGTTGTTGGCTTCTTCCACCAGGTTGCGGAATTTCGGATCGGTGTGGATATCCACCCGGATTTCCACCAGATCATTGATGCGCACGCCGTCCAGTTCACGATTGAGCTGGGTTTCAAAACGGGCAATATGTTCGTGGTTGGATTTCAGCGCCTGGCGGTAGCTGGCCACGGTCTCGTTATGGATCCCGACCTGCTGTTCCAGCACATGCCAGCGTTCTGCCATACTCGCAAACAGATCCGACAGGCTCTTGAATGTTTCCCGGATGACCGACGACGCCGGGCTGTCCTTCTGCAGCTCGCCGTCAGTGTCTTCATGAATGCCCAGATAGACGAACTGGCGCAGGTGATCGAGGATACTGCGGCGGCGTTCTTCCAGGTCGTCCAGCTGGGTTTGCAGATCGTCGAACGCGGCGACAGACACCTGCTCAATATCCAGCGGTTGCTCAGCCTCCACAACTTTCAGATGCGAGAACCGGTGCTCCACGGTTCCGACGCTGCGGCTGAGGCCCGCCAGTTCCCGCTCCCGCTCTTCAATACGCTCTTTCTCGGCTCTGGCTTTGGCCGCTTTCTGCTGCACGGCATCCTGCTTTTCCTGCTCCAGCCGCGCCTGCTCTTCCAGTTTCGCCAGCTGTTCCTCAGCCGCCTGCTTTTCTTCAGTGGCTTCCCGCAGAATGGTCGCGGCGGCCGGGTAACGGCTAAGGGTGTCCAGATCTTTCTCGATGGCGCGGATTTCCTTTTCCGTGCGCTCAATCAGGCGGGGTCGGTCATGCTCCTGATTGGCGGTGTCCGCCAGCTCGGAACGTTCCCGTTCCAGCCCATGCAGTTCGCCTTCAAGATGCCGGCGCTGTTCGGCGAAGTCAGTTTGCCGGGCCGGCTGGGCCGCGTATTCGGCGTCAAACCAGTCAAAGCCTTTATCATTGGGCACGAACAGCCGGGCAAACGCCTCGATGGCAGCCTTACTATCGGCATCCAGATCCTGGCCCGGGCTCGCCATTACCAAACGGGCGTCCACCGCCCGCAGTGGCGCCGCAGTAGCCTCATCCAACTGGTTCTGCAACTGCCATTGCTGCTTGCTCTCCCGATCCTTCAGGGTATCGAGTTTGCGCTCCATCTCCTGCCTGTTGCGCTGGATCTGCTCCAGCCGGATTTCCGCCTGGGCGGCACTTTTCAGGGCGGCCAGATGCCCTTTCTTTCCTTCGAGTTCCTCTTTCTGGATGTCCTCGATTTCCTGCAGGGTCATCTCCCCGTACTGGGACACCAACAGATCGCCATCTTTCTGATTCTGCTCCGCCTGTTTGATCCGACGGTCAGCGGAACGGATCTCGCCTTTCAGGCCACTGGCGTCCTGCTCCAGTTTTTTCAGGGCCTGCAGCACATGGCGTAGGGTCTCGTTCTGTTCATTGAACGCCTCCACCGCGGCTTTGCGCCGGGTGCCAATGTCTTGCAAGGCATTGCTCACACCATCCCGAAACGCGGCAAAGTCGTGCTGGCTGCGAAGCAAGGTCTGGTAGGACTGATAATCCTTTTGTAGCTTTTCAAACCGTGAACGTTCTTTCTCGATTCTCGTAAGCTGGGTTTGCTGCTGCTTCAGCTGGTCGTGGCGATTAAGGAAGTCGTCGATGTTGAAATCGAAGGCATCGTCGGCGAATTTCTTGTCTGCCTCTATGATGCTGGCCACCGCATTGGACATGGCCTGATCGTCTGCCTTCATCTCAAACAGCAGCAGGATCAGCGTACGCAGCGACTGCACCCGGCGCTCATCGGACTCACCCAGGGGCAGCACCGAATAACGCACCGCATCAGCATTCATCAACTCACTGCTGTACAGCATCTGTTTGAGCTTGGCCGGGTCATTCACCAGCCGGGTTTCTTTGGAGAGTTTCTTCAGCGCCTCAGATAGCCGGGCGAACGACAACTCCGGCACCGCCTGGCCGATACCGTCCTCATCGTCACCGTTCCAGAACAGCGGCCGCAGCTGATCGTAACCCACCGGCACAAAGGCGCGACCGTAACTGAGCTGGCTGGCGCTGTCCCGATACAGGATCTGGCAATGCACCCCGGCCGGGTTCTCCGCTTCCATGATCAGGAAACTGAACTGGCTCGGAAAGTAATGCTGGTAGCTTTCCTCATTGGTGTAAAAGCTGCCGGCGCTGGCATTGCGGAAGGCGAACTTCTTGCGGCTGTTCTTGAAGTTGTTCTCCGGCAACAGGAACAGACGCAGGGAGTTAAGCAGGCTGGATTTACCCAGGTTACCCGGCCCCAGGATCAGGCCGTGGTTGTCCACGGGAATTTCCACATAGCAGAAGCCGGCGGAATCCACTAGCACCAGACGGCGGATACCAAAGTTGTAATTGCCTGGGCTCCCCTGGGAGTCACTCATCCAGAATCATCTCCTGTTCCATGAATTTGCCGGTCGATCGAAACGCCTTGGCCAGGGCAACAAAGCCAAGACCCTCTGCCAGCGATACCGCCCTGGTAAACCGCTCGGTAGAGTCTGGCATTTTGCAGAACCTGGCCAGCCACGGTTGCCAGTCACGCGGCTGCACAAAGGTGGCCTTGTCACCGAGCGAGGCCGCTATCGTCGAGAACATTCGCAGGCCACCGGCATCATAATCGAATGCGCAGAATACGTCTTCATAGCCGGTCAACCAGTCAAGAATCGCGCCCCGGGTAACCCGGTTGCCACCGCCCAACACCACATCGCAGTTCGTCAGCCGCAAAGGCCCTCCCAATGCCTCACTGGCAAAGTCGAGCATCTGTGAATACTGATAGAAATTACGCTCGTTCTCTACCATCAGCACGGACCGGGCCCGGTAAAAACCCATATCAACCGAATCCGCCCCGACAACGACCACATCCGGCCTGCCAGAAGCCAGCCCCTGATGATAAACGAGAACAAAACTGACCTCGGTGCCATGGCGGTGAGAATCGCCCTTCTTAGCGGCGTCCACGCGGCTTACCGGAGCCTCGGCCACACGCTGTAGCTCTGCGAACGCGGTTTCATCCAGAACAGTGACCACCCACCGGTTGGCTTGCACCTTTTCCGTCGCAAATAACTCCCTGTGGCGGCGCCGAAACTCATCCGGCAGCTTCTTCAGGAAAGCTTCATAGTTAATGGGCTGGCCACGGAGGATTCTCTCAAGGTAATCGTTCAAGGGCGTACCACGGTCATTCTTGGAGTTGCGTATGGGGTGGGAAGCAAAATAACTCATAAAGCGTTAATATGGATACCGTACATGGCCCCTCACCACGCTTGGAGCAAAAAATATGCGCCTTCAGGATTTAATTGACGAGGCTAGCGCCCTCCCCGTCGACGAACGAACGCTGGTTGTGGAGTCATTATTGAAAAGCCTAAACCCGATCGAAGCCAGCATTGACGAAAAATGGGTAGAAGTTGCCAAGAGCCGCCTGGACGAACTGGATTCCGGCAGGGTAAACCCAGTGCCCGGCGATGAGGTTTTCAAAAAGATTCGGAGCAGGCTGCAGAAATAATGGATTATTCCTTTCACCCCGCAGCGGAAGCGGAATTGAATGATGCAATCGATTACTACGAATCAATTCAAACTAGCCCCAGCATTTTCATTCTTGCTGTTATGAATCTTCATCGCGAGCCAGATTATTGGGAAAACCGGCAGTAGCCGAGGATTCCTCGGTAGTTACCGATAGTTTCCGCAACACAGAAACAGCCGCTTACTTACACCGGTTAAAAGAGTCAGAATGGTTCTCGAAGTCACCCTCACGACGGTTTTCATTGCTGCGCTCATAACGGCACTAACCACGGGTTTAGGTGCACTGCCGCTGGCTATCAGCAAAAACATCGATCAGAAATGGCTCAGTATTGGTGCTGCAATCGCGGCCGGCCTGATGCTCGCGGCGAGTCACAGTCTCATTCAAGAAGGGCTGGCCAAGCAGGAATGGCTCACACTGGCGGGTATGGTTTCAGGCCTGGTACTGGTCTACCTCGCCTACCGATGGATCGAGAACCAGGGCGCCCCGGACGTCAGTGAACTGAAGGGTGCTGACGCTAAAAAGGCACTGCTCATTGTCGGCGTTATGACCGCCCACTCCTTTGCAGAAGGCATTGGCGTTGGCGTTTCCTACGGCGGCAGCCAGGATCTCGGCGTTTTTATTACCG
>Ga0209938_1000067_pt1 | contig 44703 bp, 61 predicted proteins | sample SalPonR2_C_D1_MG_FD_185708 | JGI IMG/M metagenome (GOLD analysis project Ga0209938, IMG submission 185708) | Salt pond soil microbial communities from South San Francisco under conditions of wetland restoration - Salt Pond MetaG R2_C_D1_MG... ... | reverse complement strand
GGCTTTCCTGACAAATGAGGAAAGTTTAGAAGAGTTACATAAGAAAGTTGATCAGTTGCTACCGAAAACTAAAAAAGATGTACTACCCTATTTTTTTTAGTTTTCGAGCTATTAAACTTTTAATTTTTTCTATTCCGTCATTAAATTCCTGACTTAATTCTTCAATATTTTCTCATACTAATTTTATAGTATTTTCAATTTACTCTCAAGTAGTTTCAGGGTTATTTTGAATAAGTACAGTGAGTTCTTGAAATTTTCTTTTCATCAATTTTATGTCAAGATTTATTTGATAATTATCACATCAAAAGGAGTCTCATTCATAACCTCATCTTTTCTAGTCGCTAGTTCTTTCATATAACTAATAATATGATTAGTCTGATATTTCAAGAGTTCAACTTCATGTCTCTTTAGATATTCTCCACAGTGTAGGGAAAATGCTTTTGAATTATTGAGTTCGATCATTAATATTGAAGCAGTAGATGAATTCATATTATGCTTCTGAGGAGATATTTTTCTAAATGATTTCCGGTTCGGTGTTTCGTTTATACTTTTAATATATTGATTAATAACTAATCTAAAAGAATTAAAGTTTGAATCTGAAGATAGGTAACTCTGAATTTTCTCTTTAAAAGTAATTCCATAAATCGTATCTTCTATTATAGTTATCATAAATCTTTCAGCAATGGTATTGTTGGTTGGAGTATTTTCCCTTGACATGCTTGGTATCAAAAACTCTTTATCATTCTCTGTGAGCTTCTTGTAAGTTTTACTAGATAATTGAGTGCCTTTATCGCTATGTATAATTAGTTTTAATCTTGGTTTTATAAAAAATCTTTTATCTATAGATTTTTTTAACTCATTTATGATTTGTCGTGAATTAATAATTAATTTCTTTTTTGCTAAATTTTCATGTACCAATAACATTCGTATGAATATCTATCCATAAAAATAAATGAATTCGTGAAAAGATTTCTAGATCTAATAAAACAAAAACGACAAACTATACGACTCCTAATCAATTATTTAGAAGATTATTAAACTAATCCTAATGTTCCTAGAAAAGACTATTTTTACAAGATAATTATAAATACCTAGATTTAAACTGGGTTACCTGGGACTCGAACCCAGAACTATTCGGTTAAAAGCCGAGTACTCTACCATTGAGTTAGCAACCCATACTATTATATTACCATGATTTAGGTAAAATATTAAACCACTTTTTTCTATATTTCTTTTTTCAACTAAAATTCCTAAAATAAAAATATTAATTAAAATAATATTTTTACTTTAGAAATTTTAAAGTAAAATGAAAAATAACATTATAGGTTATTTTATTACTTTAAATTTTATTAAAAATTAGCAAACAAGGATTAGAAAATGGTTAATTGGCAAGTTCTAGGGCAACTTATCGCTACAGGTGTTATTATGTTAGCAGGTCCGGCAGTAATTATTTTATTAGCTTTAAAAAAAGGTAATCTTTAATAATATTTCTATTAAATTTAGATCATCAATATAAAATTTTTTATCAAAATATTTATGATAACTGCTTTAACAGCTTTATTAGTTTTAATTTCATTAGGTTTAGTTGTGACAGTACCAGTGGCTTTAGCAACGCCAGGTGAATGGGAAAGTTCAAAAGATAATTTTACAAAAGGTTTCCAAGCTTGGGTGGTTCTTGTTATTATAATTGCGGCTGCTGATGGTATCGCTTCATCAATTTAGAAATTATAGCTAAAACTATAATTTCTAAATTGATGAAAACTATTGACAAAATTTCCTAGTTACGATATTGTATCGTTTAGAGATACTGAAATTAAGTTAAAAAGTATTAATTTTTGTTAGCGGGCATAGCTCAGTGGTAGAGCGCAACCTTGCCAAGGTTGATGTCGCGCGTTCGAATCGCGTTGCCCGCTTCAAATTCTAACTTTTGCGAAAGTAACTCAATAACTTTTAATTGCCCCCATCGTCTAGAGGCCTAGGACAGCTCCCTTTCACGGAGCAGACAGGGATTCGAATTCCCTTGGGGGTACTATTTTTTGTTTTTCTTCTTAAAAAAAACAAGAAAGTTTTTTCTGAAAGTCTTGATTTTTCAATCAAAATTGAGTAAGTTTAGCCAGTGTAACAGTGTATCTAAATTGTTTATTTAACAAATTTATAGAATTAATTTATGTTATATTTTCCTAGACTTTTGTCACTTTTTATCCACATTGATCAAGAAACAGTTTTAAGGTGGTTTGGACTAGAGGATACTACTAATCAGAATGTTTACCAATCAGCTGAATATGGTTATGACGTAAGTATGTCACATTTTGAAACATCTACAAATGTTTCTTTTGAAACTTTTCGTCTAATTATTGAAGGTTTATGGGAAAAAATACAGGATGGCCTTACTTTGGCTGACATTGAAAATGTGTTATTCTTTATTCTTTTTATACGATTTATTATTCTGGCCTTTCGTTATAATTTAAAAACTTCTTTTTATATTACTTGCATTGGTCTTTTTGCAGGATATTTATGGTATCGCCATTTAATTGATCTTATTTCAATGTATCGAAGTGTTTTATTAAAACTTCCATTTTTACATAAGCTTGGAATGGATGCAGTTCAATTACGGTCCATGCATCGACAAATGGTACTGACCGATTTAAAATTAGGAGAAGATGCTCATTGGTATAATCCTGGTCAAGTTTTATATTATGCATTCACAAAAGGTGTAATTCATACTGATCCAGAAACAGGATTCCGGTATTATATTGATCCAATTTCGATGGCGGTTTCAAATTTACAAGATTCTGCTAAATCAAGTGTCCTCCCTTTATACTATAAGGTTTATAATAAAATTATCCCAAAAATTTATGATATCTGCAGTAAATTTTGGAATCAACTTTCTGGAGTTGCAGCTTATGCTGTTATTACTCGAATTGGGAAACGATATTGTCCTTATTTAGTAAGGTGGCATTGGACTTTCCTATTAATCATAGGAATGATTGAACAAATTTTTGTTTACTTTATTTATCGTGTATATTATTTTCAAACGTTTGTTATACTGCCACAGACAAAAATGTATGAAAATTACACTGATCCCAATTTATTGGTGCAGATGAACTTTTTAAATGTAGTTATTACATGTGTTGTCTTGACTCACATAGGGTTGATTATTTTTGGTTTATTTCATGCTATTTGGGGACAATATTTTTATATTCCATTTTTTGTCGAAAATACAGAGTTACATATTGGTCCTAGACCAAAAAATAGTATTTACAGTGGTGGTCAAACGGCATGGCAAGATCCAAAAGAAAAAGAAAAAAGTTTAAATCGTTTCTTTCCAAAACTTTGGTATGGATGGTTTGGGCGCGGAACAGGAGAAGGTTTACAATTAAATCTAAATCTGCGAAAACTATTAAAACGAATTTTTAAACGATAAAAAATTAAAGTTATCATCGAATAATTATTATTCGATGATAAAATTTAAGGTTAGATTGATGAGCCTAAGCCTGAATATGAACCATAAATAAATAAAGATAGCATTGTGATTACTGCTAAACCACCTACTAAACCTACAAGCCATAAAGGAATTCGACCAGTATTTGCCATAATTAAGCTCCTATTAGATTGATTTTAATTGAAGAAGTAACTTGAGAATAGAACTGCTAAAACAAAGATTAATAGAAGTCCCCAATAAAGAGAAGTTCGATTTAATTCTACCGCTTGTTTATTTGGATTTGGACCTGTCATAAGAAAGATTACCTCGTTTTTATTTCTGTATTAGTGTATTTTCTATCGTTGAATAAATTGCATTGCAGTAATACTGCCTAAAAAGAATACCGTTGGAATTGCTAATCCATGAACGGCTAACCAACGGAATGTGAAAATTGGATATGCTACAGGTTGATTAATATTTTTCGCCATTATTTTACCTCAATTATAAACCTTTAGTTAAATCTTCTAATTCTTGTTTCGCACTAAATCGATCGTTTACTAACGGAATTTGTTGACGATCTTGTGTGAAGTATTCATTTGGACGTGGTGTTCCAAACACATCATATGCTAAACCAGTACTAACAAATAACCAGCCTGATACGAAAAGTGATGGGATTGTAATGCTATGAATAATCCAATAACGTACACTAGTAATAATATCCGAAAACGGACGTTCACCCGTAGATCCACCAGACATATTTATATATTCTCCTATAAAAAAAAGATTGTTACTCAGTCTAATATAAATTCTTTTTGAATTGATAGAAGCGGGCAGGGGGAATCGAACCCCCATCATTAGCTTGGAAGGCTAAGGTTTTACCACTAAACTATGCCCGCATAATTTTATTATAAAATTATGCGGGTTAAAAAGCAATAAAATATTATAAGTTTTCTAGTTTTACATCTAAAAATTTTGCTAAGTCAGCAGCTTCTTCTTCAAGATTGGAAATCGCCACTGGTTCTTGAACAGGTGTTAAAGGTATAGTTCGTTCATCTTTTAAACATAAATAAATACTACGAGTCGGATTTAATCCTTCCGTAATTTTTATTCCAATTGCTCGAATATTAGTTAAAGGATATGTTAAAAGAATCTCACGATTTTTTCCAGGGAAGCCTTTTCGAACAATTTTGACAAGGTTTTCAACTTTGTTATATTCATTATAACCACTCCCAACATCTAACAAAATTGTTAAAAAAATATAAAGACTAAATCCAAGGCTTAAGGTTCCATAAAACATCATCACTAAACCTTGAGGGATAAAAACTAGTTCAGTAGGATTTGCAAATGGTAATAAGTTAATCTTAAAGTAACTTGAAATTCCAGCTAATAAAAAACTTAACCCTCCTACCAGCAAAAAGAATGACCAAAAATAATTGCTAAATCTTCTTGATCCAAGAATTTGATCTTGACGAATTTCGTTTTGCATGAGGTATATTTAAGTAAAAATTAGATTAGTTTGATTGATTTTAATCCTATAAATAGACCCGATGTAAGTGCGAAGCAGAATCCTACTAATAAAAAGTAATCGATAACAATAGCCATAAAATCTTTATTATTTTATTAAAATGAAGTTTATAATAATTTTTCTATATATTAATATATATTATATAGTAATCTATATAAAAATTTTGGTTAGTACAAATTTTCATAGAATTTTATCTAACTCAGATTTATTTAATCAAAAAATTTTATTACTAATTTAAACAATCTTCAAATTATTTTTATGGCTAACTTCATTAAACCTTACAATGATGATCCATTTGTGGGTCATTTAGCAACGCCAATTACATCTTCTGCAGTTACAAGAGCAATTTTACAAAATTTACCCGCATATCGATTCGGATTAACACCGTTATTACGAGGTTTAGAAATTGGTTTAGCACATGGTTACTTTTTAATGGGACCTTTTGTGAAATTAGGCCCATTACGTGATTCAAGTGTAGGCTTATTAGCAGGTTTTATGTCGACAATTGGGTTAATTGTTATTTTAACGTTAGGATTAACTATTTATGGCATTGCCACTTTTGGACAAGAAAAATCAGAGTCAGCAAATGCTAATGACTTACAAACTAAAAAAGCTTGGGATCAATTTAAAGGTGGATTCTTTGTAGGTGCTTGTGGAAGTGCAGGCTTTGCTTTTATTTGCTTATCAAGCATTCCGGCTTTTAGCTAATTAGATGATGTATAATGTCATTGATAAAACTTATTAAATCAGTTAAACTTTAACTGATTTATTATATAAATAATTTTTAACTATATAGATAATAATATGGATTCAACACCTGTTTATTTACAAGAAGAATACTCAAAAACGGAAATAGCTAAAATTTTAAATCTCCTAGATGAAGAATTGGTAGGATTAACTCCAGTAAAAACAAGGATTCGTGAAATTGCTGCTCTATTATTAATTGATAAATTAAGAAAAAGTTTAGGGATTACTTCAGGAAATCCCGGCTTACATATGTCATTTACTGGAAGTCCTGGTACAGGGAAAACTGCAGTTGGTTTAAAAATGGCTGATATTTTGTATCAATTAGGGTACATTAAAAAAGGTCACCTTTTAACAGTTACGCGTGATGATTTAGTAGGTCAATATATTGGTCACACGGCTCCAAAAACGAAAGAAGTTTTAAAAAAAGCAATGGGTGGTGTTTTATTTATTGATGAAGCTTATTACTTATATAAACCAGATAATGAAAGAGATTACGGTTCAGAAGCTATTGAAATTTTATTACAAGTCATGGAAAACCAACGTGATGAGTTAGTGGTTATTCTAGCAGGTTATAAAGAACCAATGGATAAATTTTATGAGTCAAACCCAGGTTTATCTTCACGGATTGCAAACCATATTGATTTCCCAGATTATTCAACGGAGGAATTATTACAAATTGCTAAGTTAATGTTAGAAGATCAACAATATCAATTAACACCTGATGCAGAAGTAGCTTTGGAACAATATATTGAAAAACGTCGTCAAAAACCATTATTTGCAAATGCTAGAAGTGTAAAAAATGCTTTAGATCGTGCACGCATGCGCCAAGCAAATCGAATTTTTGATAGTCGTGGTCAAGTACTAACAAAAAAAGAATTAGTTAACCTTGAAGCAGCCGATATTTTACAAAGTTCAGTATTTAACGATTAAAAAATTCTTGTAAGGAAAACTATTCTATGAGTTTATTAGTTATTGGAGGAACCGGAACATTAGGGCGTCAGATTGTCTTACAAGCTCTAACAAAAGGTTACCAAGTTCGGTGTTTAGTTCGCAATTTTAGAAAAGCAGCGTTTTTAAAAGAATGGGGAGTTGAATTAGTCTATGGTGATTTATCTAGACCTGAAACAATCCCTCCTTGTTTAAAAGGAATTACTGCTATTATTGATGCATCTACAAGTCGTGCAAATGAATTAGATTCTTTAAAAAAAGTTGATTGGGATGGGAAATTATGTTTAATTGAAGCGGCAAAAATGGCTAATATTGAACGGTTTATTTTTTTTTCTGCTCAAAATGTAGAACAATTTAACAATATTCCATTAATGAAGTTGAAAAATGGTATTGAAACAAAACTACAGGAATCTGGCATTCCGTACACTATTTTTCGATTAACAGGATTCTATCAAGGTTTAATTGAACAATATGCAATACCTATTTTAGAAAATTTACCAATTTGGGTCACTAATGAAAATACATATATTTCATATATGGATACACAAGATATTGCAAAGTTCTGTTTAAAAGCCTTACAAATTCCACAAACTACTAATCAAACATTTTTTTTAAGTGGTTCAAAAGGATGGGTCTCTTCAGAAATTATTAATTTATGTGAACAATTAGCTGGACAAAAAGCGAAAGTTCAACGGGTTCCATTATTTATTTTAAAATTTGTAAGTCGTTTCTTTGGATTTTTTGAATGGGGTCAAAATATTAGTGATCGATTAGCTTTTGTTGAAATTTTAAGCGCAGAAAATAATTTTTCGAAATCAACATTTGAACTTTATAAAATATTTAAAATCGAGCCATCTGAAATTATTCAACTAGATGATTATTTTTTAGAGTATTTCATTCGTTTATTAAAACGATTACGTGATATCAACTTTGAAGACGTTCAAAAACAAAAAAATCTAGTTATTTAAAACATGGGTGATACTAATCATATTGGAGCAATAGTAAAAATTTTAGAATCTCCTAAAAAGAAAATTATTAAAAATAACATTTTGATAACGAAATTTCGTGCTCAGTTATCTCAAGTTCGACAAACTCGGGTTGTAGATATTATTGTTTGGGGTAATTTTGCTAATGATGTTGCGAAATACTATAGTGCGAATGATTATATCTTAGTAGAAGGTTATTTATCCTTACGAAAATCATCTCAGTCGAAAGCGAATCGAAAAACTCTCAAACGGGCTCGATTTACGGTTTTAAAAGCCTATCCATTTCTTTTAAGCTCAACTCGCTCAAATTCTTGAGTTTAAATTTCTAGGTGTCTCAGTTATTAAAATAAAAAATTTAGAATTATTTTGTTTTAGTATAATTAATATTATTAAAAATAACTTTTCAGAAAATTAAATGTTAACTTTAAAAATTTTAGTTTATACAGCAATTATCTTCTTTGTTTCATTATTTATTTTTGGACTTCTTTCAAGTGATCCATCAAGAAATCCAAATCGTAAGGATTTCGAATAATTTTTAATTTACTAGTTTTTCGAGAATTATATTTGAAAAATATTCTCAAAAATCTAGTAAATTAAAATGAAAATGTTTTTTCTCTTTTTTTATTTCAAGTCTTAGAAAATTTTGATTACCCTAAGAAATATATGTAAAATTTTAATTTCTCGCTATAATAATAAGTAAGTAGATAGTAACTTTATTTTTTGAAGTTTTTTACCAAACCAAAAATTTTAATTTTGAATTAATAATGAAACGTTTTAATTTAATAGCTTTACTTTGTCTAGTATTTTTAGCTTTTGCCCCAGACCAAGCATCCGCAGATATTGGTGGTTTAACGAAATGTAGTGATTCACCAGCTTTTACAAAGCGGTTAAATGCAAGTGTCAAAAAACTTGAGCAACGTAAAACTTTATATGAAGCTGATTCACCTCCGGCTTTAGCATTAGATCAACAAATTGAAAGAACAAAAGCACGATTTGATAAATATAGTCGTTCAGATTTATTGTGTGGAAAAGATGGGTTACCACACTTAATTGCGGATGGACGTTGGAGTCACGCTGCTGAATTTATTATGCCAGGCTTTGGATTTATTTATATTTCTGGTTGGATTGGCTGGGTGGGCCGAAAATATATTCGTGCAGTTAGTACTACTAAAAACCCAGCTGAAAGCGAAATTATTATTAATGTACCATTAGCATTAAAAATTATGACAACTGGTTATATTTGGCCAATTTCAGCATGGCAAGAATTAATCAGTGGTGATTTAGTGGCACCAAAAGATGAAGTTACAGTATCACCGCGATAAAAAAAACAAAATATAAAAATAAACTATTATTACCGGGTTCAAATAAACGCTATGGAAAATTTTCAAAAATATTTATCAACAGCACCTGTTTTATTAACATTATTGTTAACTTTTACTGCTGGAATGATTATTGAAATTAATCGTTTCTTCCCAGATACATTAGGATTTTACTTCTAGGAAGTACTAGCCATCAACATCATCTTACAGAAAAATTACTGTAAGATGATTATCACTGATATTTTTTATTTTTATTAAAAACTCTTAAAAAAGTGTATAATACAATTGTGAAAACTCATAGTTAATAGATAGTTTAATTCTTCTATTTTTTTTAGTTTTATGAGAGTTTCAGAAATTTTCGTCTCCCAACAAGGAGAAAATTAATGGCAATAAGCTCAACTGATAGTCGCGCAAAAAATGTGCAAATTTTTGTTGAAAAAGACGCAGTCGAAACTAGTTTTGCGAAATGGGCACAACCGGGTCATTTCTCTAGAACTTTAGCAAAAGGTCCAAAAACAACTACTTGGATTTGGAACTTACACGCAGATGCGCATGACTTTGATAGTCAAACAAGTTCACTAGAGGAAGTTTCTCGCAAAATTTTCAGTGCTCACTTTGGACAATTAGCGGTAATCTTTTTATGGATTAGCGGTATGCATTTTCATGGCGCATATTTTTCTAATTATTCCGCTTGGTTAACAGATCCAGTTAATATTAAACAAAGTTCTCAAGTTGTTTGGCCTATTGTTGGTCAAGAAATTTTGAATGGTGATGTTGGTGGTAACTTCCAAGGTGTTCAAACAACTTCTGGTTGGTTCCAAATGTGGCGTGCAGAAGGTATTACTAGTGAAGTTGAATTATACTGGATTGCAATTGGTGGATTAGCAATGTCAGCAATTATGTTATTTGCTGGTTGGTTCCACTATCATAAAGCTGCACCAAAATTAGAATGGTTCCAAAATGCAGAATCAATGATGAACCACCACTTAGCTGGTTTATTAGGTTTAGGTTGTTTATCTTGGGCAGGACATCAAATCCATGTTGCGTTACCAATTAACAAATTATTAGATGCAGGTGTTGCCCCACAAGAAATTCCTTTACCACACGAATTCTTAATTAACCGTGAGTTAATGAGTCAGTTATACCCAAGCTTCTCAAAAGGCTTAGCGCCATTCTTTAGTGGTCAATGGGGTGAGTACTCAGATTTCTTAACGTTCAAAGGTGGTCTAAATCCAGTTACAGGTGGTTTATGGTTAAGTGATATTGCTCATCACCATTTAGCTTTAGCAGTTTTATTCATTGTTGCTGGTCATATGTATCGGACAAACTGGGGCATTGGCCACAGTATGAAAGAAATCTTAGAAGCACACAAAGGGCCATTTACTGGTGAAGGTCATAAAGGTTTATATGAAATTTTAACAACATCATGGCATGCTCAATTAGCAATTAACTTAGCTATGATGGGATCATTAAGTATTATCGTTGCACATCATATGTATGCAATGCCTCCATATCCGTATATCGCAACGGATTATGCAACACAGCTTTCATTATTTACACATCATATGTGGATTGGTGGGTTCTGTGTAGTGGGTGGTGCTGCTCATGGTGCAATCTTTATGGTTCGTGATTACACACCAGCTAATAATTATAATAATTTGTTAGATCGTGTATTACGTCATCGTGACTCAATTATTTCACACTTAAATTGGGTTTGTATCTTCTTGGGTTGTCATGCATTTGGTTTCTATATTCATAATGATACAATGCGAGCTTTAGGTCGTCCTCAAGATATGTTCTCAGATAAAGCGATTCAATTACAACCAATTTTTGCACAGTGGATTCAAAATGTTCACTTACTAGCTCCAGGTACAACGGCTCCAAACGCATTAGCAACAACAAGTTACGCATTTGGTGGTGAAGTAGTAGAAGTTGGTGGAAAAATTGCAATGATGCCAATTCAGTTAGGTACGGCTGATTTTATGGTTCACCATATTCATGCTTTTACAATTCACGTAACAGTTTTAATTTTATTAAAAGGTGTATTGTACGCACGTAGTTCAAAACTAATTCCTGATAAATCAAACTTAGGTTTCCGTTTCCCTTGTGATGGTCCGGGTCGTGGTGGTACTTGTCAAAGTTCAAGTTGGGATCATGTATTTTTAGGATTATTCTGGATGTACAATTCACTTTCTGTTGTAATTTTCCATTTTAGCTGGAAAATGCAATCAGATGTTTGGGGTACTATTGCACCAGACGGTAGTATTTCACATATTACGGGAGGTAACTTTGCAAAAGGTGCAATTACTATTAATGGTTGGTTACGTGATTTCTTATGGTCACAAGCATCTCAAGTAATTCAATCATATGGTTCTGCATCATCTGCATACGGTTTAATCTTTTTAGGTGCTCACTTTATTTGGGCATTCAGTTTAATGTTCTTATTTAGTGGTCGTGGATATTGGCAAGAATTAATTGAGTCAATTGTTTGGGCTCATAATAAATTAAACTTTGCACCGGCAATTCAACCACGTGCATTAAGTATTACTCAAGGTCGAGCTGTTGGGTTAGCACACTATCTATTAGGTGGTATTGGAACAACATGGTCATTCTTTTTAGCTCGTGCATTGTCAATTAGCTAAAAGAAAACTTTTTTGAAATCAAAGACCAAAAAATTCATATTTATTCAAAACTAAAATTTATATAAAAAGGCATCTAACAATTATGGCAACTAAATTTCCAAAGTTTAGCCAAGCCCTTGCACAAGATCCAGCAACGCGAAGAATTTGGTACGGTATCGCTACTGCTCATGATTTAGAAGCACATGATGGTATGACTGAAGAAAATTTATATCAAAAAATTTTCGCCTCACATTTCGGTCATTTAGCTGTTATTTTCTTATGGACAGCAGGAAACTTATTCCATGTTGCTTGGCAAGGAAATTTTGAAAAATGGGTAACAAATCCATTAAAAACAAAACCAATTGCACATGCGATTTGGGACCCACATTTTGGTGAATCAGCGATTAAAGCGTTTAGTAAAGGCAACACATATCCTGTAAATATTGCATTTTCAGGTGTATATCATTGGTGGTATACAATTGGTTTTAGAACAAACCAAGAATTATATGTCGGTTCAATTGGCTTATTATTATTATCATCAGCTTTATTATTTGCTGGCTGGTTACATTTACAACCAAAATTCCGTCCGAGTTTAGCTTGGTTTAAAAATAATGAGTCACGTTTAAATCACCATTTATCAGGTTTATTAGGTGTTAGTTCATTAGCATGGACTGGTCACATTGTTCACGTTGCAATTCCTGCATCACGTGGTGTTCATGTTGGTTGGGATAACTTTTTAACAACCCCTCCACATCCAGCTGGTTTAACACCATTTTATACTGGTAATTGGACAGTGTATGCTGAAAACCCAGATAGTCCAACTCACATTTATGGGACTTCAGAAGGTGCTGGTACAGCAATTTTAACGTTTTTAGGTGGTTTCCATCCACAAACGCAATCATTATGGTTAAGTGACATTGCTCATCACCAATTAGCTATTGCAGTTGTATTTATTGTAGCTGGTCATATGTACCGTACTAACTTTGGTATTGGTCACAATATGAAAGAAATTTTAGATGCACACCGTCCTCCAGGAGGTCGTTTAGGTGCAGGTCATATTGGTTTGTTTGAAACTATCACAAACTCTTTACATATGCAATTAGGTTTAGCATTAGCCTGTTTAGGTGTAGCAACATCTTTAACAGCACAACATATGTATGCAATTACACCTTATGCATTCTTGTCGAAAGATTTTACTACAGAAGCTGCACTTTATACTCATCACCAGTATATTGCTGGTTTCTTAATGGTAGGTGCATTTGCACACGGTGCAATCTTCTTTGTGCGTGATTATGATCCAGAGTTAAATAAAAATAATGTTTTAGCACGAATGCTAGAGCACAAAGAAGCAATCATTTCACATTTAAGTTGGGCTTCTTTATTCTTAGGTTTCCATACTTTAGGTTTATATATTCATAATGATACGGTTGTTGCCTTTGGTCAACCAGAAAAACAAATTTTATTTGAACCGTTATTTGCTGAATATATTCAAGCTGCATCAGGAAAAGCTGTTTATGAATTTAACGTTTTATTATCATCGTCGACAAGTCCAGCAACAGTAGCAGGTAATCAACTTTGGTTACCGGGTTGGTTAGATGCGATTAATGATAATAAAAATGACTTATTCTTAAAAATTGGTCCTGGTGATTTCTTAGTTCACCATGCGATTGCTTTAGGTTTACATGTTACAGCATTAATTCTTGTAAAAGGTGCTTTAGATGCACGTGGTTCAAAATTAATGCCAGATAAAAAAGATTTTGGTTATAGTTTCCCATGTGATGGTCCAGGTCGTGGTGGTACATGTGATATTTCAGCTTGGGACGCATTTTATTTAGCTATGTTCTGGATGTTAAATACCATTGGTTGGGTAACATTCTATTGGCATTGGAAACATATGACAATTTGGGGTGGTAATCCAGGTCAATTTGATGAATCATCGAACTACATCATGGGTTGGTTACGTGATTACTTATGGTTAAACTCATCACCATTAATTAATGGTTATAACCCATTTGGTATGAACAACTTATCAGTTTGGGCATGGGCATTCTTATTTGCTCACTTAATATGGGCAACAGGGTTTATGTTCTTAATTTCATGGCGTGGTTACTGGCAAGAATTAATTGAGACATTAGTTTGGGCTCATGAACGTACACCGTTAGCTAACTTAGTTCGTTGGAGAGACAAACCAGTCGCACTTTCAATTGTTCAAGCTCGTTTAGTTGGTTTAGTACATTTTGCAGTTGGTTATATTTTAACTTATGCGTCATTTGTAATTGCATCAACTTCAGGTAAGTTTGGTTAATTCTCAAAACAAGTAAGTGTCTAATCACTTACTTGTTTTTATCTATCAAATGGCTTGATTTTTTTACTTAAGCCTTGTACAAATTAGAAAAATTTAGTAGACTAGAGTAGAAGGAATAGGCTAAACTTTCTTTTTTCCTTTTGATTCGGGATATAGCTCAGCTTGGTAGAGCACCTGCTTTGGGAGCAGGGTGTCGTAGGTTCAAATCCTACTATCCCGAGATAACACTTGAAAAAATTAAATTACGAAAAGAAGGTCTTCAAATGTTGATGGAATTTAATTTATTTTTTATACTGTAAATGCATGTTGTCAATCAGAAATATGAACTGATTCTCGGTTTCTTATATTATGTCTTATTAATTTACTATTACTTCAAACTTCCAAATGAGTTTAGATGAAAAATTTGTTTCCGTTCGAACTGCCTTCTATGATTTAGTAGGGAATTTTTTTAAAGGAATAGCTGGATTGTTTGGCTATCCAACAAATCCGGGAATGCCCACAATGTCGGAGATTCCAAGTGATCAATATGCTCGATCACGGTTTCTGGACAGTCTCCCAACACACCGTACCTATTGGCCACCAGTTCAAAGACCCGAAACATGGTTTGAAATGATTTTTGGCCCAACACCGAAAGTGGAGTCAGTTCCTCGGTACATTTATGAAAGTAAAGAAGAAGGGTTTTATAATTTCTATATTGAAAATTATAAAAATATTTACTTTTTACCTGACTGGCTTTCCGAGTTTATTCAAGTGAAATTAAATATTTGTTTAGACATCACTGTTCTGGAAACTATTCGTGAAGTTTTTTTTGTTGGGCTTATGGTTTACTCCCAAATTGTAATTCTACGAATAGCTTTATCTTGGTTTATTTATATTAATCCTTATACTGTTCCATGGTGCTATATAGCTGCTGCTGTCGATTGGACAGAAGATGTCTTACAAGGAATTGTACCAGCTATCCTTGGAGTAAATATTACAGGAAGTGTATTTTTAGGGATTCTTGGAGTTGTGGCCGATAGTTTAAATCATTTGGTCTTTACCATGCCTTTTTTACCAAGTGAAGGGGAAGAAACCAAATTACTCATTAACGAACAAATGAAAAATGTTTTAGTCTTTCATTATTTACCAATTTTATGGTATCGCTATCCAATTCCAAATGATATACGAGAATTCTGGTATAAGGAGCGGCCTGATATTTTAGAGTATATGGAAAAAGCTTACCAAGACTTAGATATTCAATTTTTACCGGACGATATTCTTTTGCAGTTAAATCAAACTTCAGTGGCTAGTTCTTTAACTACCAATTTTAATCCTATAATTTCAACTGAATTGTTATCGAACCATGATTTTGTTGATACGAATCTGTTGGTAACAAAGTTTAATGCTTTGACGGAATATTTCACTACGTTTTTAGTCCCGTAGAACTTTCTTTTCTAGATGGAAACAAACTTTCTGTTTTTCTCCTTCTAGAAAGAGACTATTTTTTTATTAAAATTGCCGGATTCAAGCTACTGGTTCTGCGGCTGTAACAATAAAAGATATAAAACGTATAGTTTATGTCCTTTTAGTGCAATAAACTCTATCTGGGTACTATGCGATACCGAAATAGCTAAGATTTTTTCTAGAAACTCGCAAAACTGTTTTAGTAAAAAATATCTTTTGAAGTAAATTAAATTAATAAAAAGATAACTACTTCTTCCGCGCTTTCAATAGTAATCTATAATTCAACTTTATTAAAACACTTTTACAAGTAATTGAAACAAATTTAAGGAAATTTTAAGAGAGTTTGATCCTGGCTCAGGATGAACGCTGGCGGTATGCCTTACACATGCAAGTCGTACGAGAGTTTTTAACTCAAGTGGCGGACGGGTGAGTAACACGTAAGAATTTGCCTCTAGGAGGGGGATAACAACTGGAAACGGTTGCTAATACCCCATATGCTTTCGAGTGAAATGGATTTCCGCCTAGAGAGAAGCTTGCGGCTGATTAGCTTGTTGGTGAGGTAATGGCTCACCAAGGCGACGATCAGTATCTGGTTTGAGAGGACGATCAGACACACTGGAACTGAGACACGGTCCAGACTCCTACGGGAGGCAGCAGTGGGGAATTTTCCGCAATGGGCGAAAGCCTGACGGAGCAATACCGCGTGAGGGATGACGGCCTATGGGTTGTAAACCTCTTTTTTCAGGGAGGAATCAATGACGTGTACCTGAAGAATAAGCATCGGCTAACTCCGTGCCAGCAGCCGCGGTAAGACGGAGGATGCAAGTGTTATCCGGAATCACTGGGCGTAAAGCGTCTGTAGGTGGTTTAATAAGTCAACTGTTAAATCTTGAGGCTCAACCTCAAAATCGCAGTCGAAACTATTAGACTAGAGTATAGTAGGGGTAAAGGGAATTTCCAGTGGAGCGGTGAAATGCGTAGATATTGGAAGGAACACCGATGGCGAAGGCACTTTACTGGGCTATTACTAACACTCAGAGACGAAAGCTAGGGTAGCAAATGGGATTAGATACCCCAGTAGTCCTAGCTGTAAACAATGGATACTAGATGTTGAACAGATCGACCTGTGCAGTATCAAAGCTAACGCGTTAAGTATCCCGCCTGGGAAGTATGCTCGCAAGAGTGAAACTCAAAGGAATTGACGGGGGCCCGCACAAGCGGTGGAGCATGTGGTTTAATTCGATGCAACGCGAAGAACCTTACCAGGGTTTGACATGATACGAATTTTTTTGAAAGAAAAAAGTGCCGTTTGGAACGTATACACAGGTGGTGCATGGCTGTCGTCAGCTCGTGTCGTGAGATGTTGGGTTAAGTCCCGCAACGAGCGCAACCCTTATTTTTAGTTGCCTGAGGGAACTCTAAAAAGACTGCCGGTCATAAACCGGAGGAAGGCGGGGATGACGTCAAGTCAGCATGCCCCTTACACCCTGGGCTACACACGTGCTACAATGGGCGAGACAATGAGATGCAAGCCTGCGAAGGTTAGCTAATCTATAAACTCGTTCTAAGTTCGGATTGTAGGCTGCAACTCGCCTGCATGAAGTTGGAATCGCTAGTAATCGCTGGTCAGCTATACAGCGGTGAATTCGTTCCCGGGCCTTGTACACACCGCCCGTCACACCATGGAAGCTGGTTATGCCCGAAGTCGTTACTCTAACCATTTGGAGGGGGACGCCTAAGGTAGAATTAGTGACTGGGGTGAAGTCGTAACAAGGTAACCGTACTGGAAGGTGCGGTTGGATCACCTCCTTTTTAAAATAATCATTTTAAAATCTATGGTCGATACAAAAAAATCTAGGGCTATTAGCTCAGTTGGTTAGAGCGCACCCCTGATAAGGGTGAGGTCTCTGGTTCAAATCCAGAATGGCCCAACGGGGGTATAGCTCAGTTGGTAGAGCACCGTCTTTGCACGGCGGCTGTCAGCGGTTCGAATCCGCTTACCTCCACACGAAAAATTAACGATTGTCAACTTTTTCAAAAAACAACGTAAGATAACCTAAGTCTTAAATTCAAGGAATTAAGAGTTTATGGGGGATACCTTGGCATTCAGAAGCGATGAAGGACGTGGTTACCGACGAAACGCTTCGGGGAGCTGGAAACAAGCTAAGATCCGGAGGTCTCCGAATGAGGAAACTCTGATACTACTTATTGAATCCATAAATAAGAAAGAGCAAACCTAGGGAATTGAAACATCTTAGTACCTAGAGGAAAAGAAAGTAAAAACGATTCCCTGAGTAGCGGCGAGCGAAACGGGAACAGCCTAAACGGTTAAGAAACCTTAACCGGGTAGCGGGACAGTTAGCAATGATTAAATGTGACAATTAGACGAATTAGTTGGAATGCTAAACCAAAGAAAGTGATAGTCTTGTAGTCGAAAATTGAAACAATCAAACTGAATCCCAAGTAGCATGGAGCACGTGAAATTCCGTGTGAATCAGCGAGGACCACCTCGTAAGGCTAAATATTCCTGAATGACCGATAGTGAAATAGTACCGTGAGGGAAAGGTGAAAAGAACCCCGGGAGGGGAGTGAAAAGAACATGAAACCATAAACTTACAATCAGTAGGAGGACGACTAAAACGTCTAACTTCGTGCCTGTTGAAGAATGAGCCGGCGACTTATAAGTAGTGGCAGGTTAAGGCAGAGAATGCCGAAGCCATAGTGAAAGCGAGCCTGAATAGGGCGTTTGTCACTGGTTATAGACCCGAACCCGGATGATCTAACCATGGTCAGGTTGAAGCTTAGGTAATACTAAGTGGAGGACCGAACCGACTGATGTTGAAAAATCAGCGGATGAACTGTGGTTAGGGGTGAAATGCCAATCGAATTCGGAGCTAGCTGGTTCTCCCCGAAATGCGTTTTGGCGCAGCGATAAATCTTATAACTTAGGGGTAAAGCACTGTTACGTATGCGGGCTGGTAATTCGGTACCAAATCGTTGCAAACTAAGAATACTAAGTGGAAAATTTATCAGTGAGACTGTGGGGGATAAGCTTCATTGTCAAGAGGGAAACAGCCCAGAGCACCAGTTAAGGCCCCTAAATAATTGCTAAGTGATAAAGGAGGTGGGAGTGCATAAACAATCAGGAGGTTTGCTTAGAAGCAGCAATCCTTTAAAGAGTGCGTAATAGCTCACTGATCGAGTAAACCTGCGCCGAAAATGTACGGGACTAAGTAATTTGCCGAAACTGTGCGATATATAAAATATATCGGTAGGGGAGCGTTCTGTTGTAGATTGAAGTATTAGCGTAAGCGGATATGGACGAAGCAGAAGTGAGAATGTCGGCTTGAGTAACGAAAATATAGGTGAGAATCCTATACCCCGAAAACCCAAGGTTTCCTCCGGAAGGTTCGTCCGCGGAGGGTAAGTCAGGACCTAAGGCGAGGCTGAAAAGCGTAGTCGATGGACAACGGGTTAATATTCCCGTACCATTATTTGTTGATATCGAGGGACGGAGAAGGCTAAGCTGGCCGGATGTTGGTTACCGGTTGAAGCGTTCAAGGTGATGAGAAGCGGAGAAAACGCTTTGAGCTGAGGCGTGAGTACGAGATGCTACGGCATCGAAGCAGTCTATGTCATACTTCCAAGAAAAGCTCGCACTGTCGCAAACAAATTAATGCCTGTACCATAACCGACACAGGTGGGTAGGTAGAGTATACTAAGGGGCGCGAGATAACTCTCTCTAAGGAACTCGGCAAAATAACTCCGTAACTTCGGGAGAAGGAGTGCCTTTTGAAGGCTGCAATAACCAGATCCAAGCAACTGTTTATCAAAAACACAGGTCTCCGCTAAGTCGTAAGACGATGTATGGGGGCTGACGCCTGCCCAGTGCCAGAAGGTTAAAGAAGTTGGTTAGCCCTGCGAAGCTGATGACTGAAGCCCTGGTGAACGGCGGCCGTAACTATAACGGTCCTAAGGTAGCGAAATTCCTTGTCGGGTAAGTTCCGACCCGCACGAAAGGCGTAATGATTTGGATACTGTCTCGGAGAGGGACTCGGTGAAATAGACTTGTCTGTGAAGATGCGGACTACCTGCACCAGGACAGAAAGACCCTATGAAGCTTTACTGTAACTTGAGATTGAAATTGGACTTTATTTGCGCAGTATAGGTGGGAGGCGTGGAAACTATTCTTGCGGGAATAGCGGAGCCATCAGTGAGATACCACTCTTGTAATGTTAGATTTCTAACTTTGTATCCTTATCGGGTCAAAGAACAGTCTCAGGCGGGCAGTTTGACTGGGGCGGTCGCCTCCCAAACGGTAACGGAGGCGCACAAAGGTTTCCTCTGAACGGGTAGAAATCGTATCTAGAGTGTAAAGGCATAAGGAAGCTTGACTGTGAGACCTACAAGTCGAGCAGGGACGAAAGTCGGTCTTAGTGATCTGACGGTGCTGAGTGGAAAGGCCGTCACTCAACGGATAAAAGTTACTCTAGGGATAACAGGCTGATCTCCCCCAAGAGTTCACATCGACGGGGAGGTTTGGCACCTCGATGTCGGCTCATCGCATCCTGGGGCGGTAGTACGTCCCAAGGGTTGGGCTGTTCGCCCATGAAAGCGGTACGCGAGCTGGGTTCAGAACGTCGTGAGACAGTTCGGTCCATATCCGGTGTAGGCGTTAGAATATTGAGAGGAGCCTTCTTTAGTACGAGAGGACCGAGAAGGACATACCTCTGGTGTACCAGTTATCGTGCCAACGGTAAACGCTGGGTAGCTATGTATGGAGTGGATAACCGCTGAAAGCATCTAAGTGGGAAGCCCACCTCAAGATAAGTATTCTCATCACGTAAGTGAATAAGGTCACGGTAAGACTAACCGTTTGATAGGCATTAAGTGTAAATCTAGTAATAGGTGAGCTGAGATGTACTAACAGACCGAAGACTTGAATTTTATTTTTCGAAACTACGAAAAAATCTAGTACTGATATCATTGACATAGTCACTGATATCGGTATTTTTGCTTTGGTGTTTTTAGTGTACTAAGCGGAACCACACTGATCCATTTCGAACTCAGTTGTGAAACGTTATAAATCGACGACAATACTTGGAGGGGGACCTCCTGGGAAGATAGTTCAATGCCAAAGTTTTGACCAAAATTTGTTAAGCTTATATTTTTCACTGTTAAAAACCATTTGGATGTTGAATCAACAACATTGAAGGTTTTCAGCCTGATGTACGATCGAAGGGATTTGGCAGTTTTCTAAGCTTTTTCCAAACCATAGTTTGTATGAATATCAATACAAAGAAAACCATAAATTTTCTTGTTATTGTGTTATTGATTAACGAAAATTCTATGATATCAGCTACCCAAACTAAATTAGTTTTAGCTAGTTGATTGTTATAATAATATTTTCCTTTGCTAAATATTTGTTTTTTGAATTTTTCGAATGATTAGCATCACCCTACTCAACCTAACAAGTGCCCTTAAATCGAACAAGAGAGCCCTCTCAGAAGACATTTCAATTGTACTTGATTCAGTTCTCCCCACCCCACTCTTAGACACGTTAAGTTTAAAAATTGATTTTTTCAAAGACATCTGATAATATGTCTAAATTAGATTAAATTCATTATGAAAAATACAGACTTTGAGCTAAGTGTGAAGCACGGAGAATTGATAGGTGAATTTTATCTGGTAGTGGCTCTGTAGTTCTTGTTGCTATTAATAGGTGTAAAGCAGTTGACTTACTTGCTAAAACTTATAAACGAGTAAATCAATCACCTGTACAGCTATTCGAACAATGTATGAAGCTTTTTAATGGAAATTTGTTATGTTAACATTTACTAGTAGTGCTTACGTATCTGGTGTTATTTTTGGTGTTACTAAAAAAGTATCAGGAGTGTTTAATAGAGATTTGTTCACACCAAAACAGCATGAACTATGAAATATTTTATTATTTAATCAGGCTATCAAATCAAGGGAAGGCCAAATATGCTCTGGAATGAAAATAAATCAAGTTTAGTATATAGTCGAAATTCTGGGCTTAAAATGGGCATCTTTTCTGAGGAAGATAAAATAATTAAGAAGAGTGAGATAATTCCTCACTCTTCATTCAAAGCTTTTTGAAAGTTTAAAAACCCATTTTGAATAGGTTTTGGTAATCTTCCATAAAATGATCACACTCACAAAATAAACCAGTTAAGAATCCACTAAGGTTTTTTGATCTTGAATCTGGTTGAAACTCTTTAACTTCTCCCGCACCTAATTGGACTAGAAATTGATCAGATGCATTGGTGGTATTAATAGTTTCAGTTTTCACCCAGTACGGGTGATTTTTCCATAAGTGAGTCTGATAATTTCTTCAATTTTTTCAACTCATTTAGGTCATCCATTGTTGGAAGAGTCCCCATTAGTTGTGGGGCGTCGATTGGGAGTTCCTCACCAAAATATTTATTTTCCAAACCAGCAGTTAGATAATCGACACTAAAGCATACCCCGTAAAAGACAATACCTCCAGCCCATTTAGCGCATTTACAAGGAAATTTGAATCTATCTCCAACATCGAGAAAGTTACAGCACAGGGCATTGAAAAACCTATAAATCCACCTATCGTAAGAGGCGCCGAAGCGAAACCAGCAAGACGGTAGCTGGCTAACCGAGACAATTCACCAAAAGTAAAAGGGGTAAGTAGAGCATAAGGTACTTTTGATTTGATCTTACTGTAAATTGGATGCTTTGTTTTTGCAAGCAGATTTCTCCGTAAGCGAGCTTGTTTTAATTTTTCAGAATCATCGAACATTGGGTCTTCACGAAGGTACCGAAATGGCTTTTTGTATACCTCAGAAATTTCATCATCGTTCAGAATATCGTCGATATGTTTACTGCTTAGAGAAGTTTCCGAAGAATTGGATAATTCAGAATTTGGCATTTTTAGAGAATTTTCTCCCCCTCTTAGTTGACTTATAAAATAAATAATTATGATTGACATTCATTTCCTTTTCAAAGTACTATAAGGTTAATTTTGATAAATTTAAACTACTATGTCAATGCTAAGAAAATATGAAATAATGATTCTTTTAACGGAAGAATTCAACGATAATGAACTAAAAGCGTGGGTTTTCAATTATGCTAAAAATTTACGCAAATTTAGTGTTTGTGATATATCTGTAATTTCACGTGGCAAACATAATTTAGCTTATCCTATTAACGATAAAGGCAAAGGAAATTATATTCAATTAAATTTTGCAAGTATGCCAAAGTATATTAGTAACTTTTCTAATATATTGAAAATGGATGGAAATGTTCTACGATTTTTAGTTTTCCAAAAACAAGGATAATTTTATTAAAATTTCTTAATAAAATTATTTGTTATTTCTTGAAAATTATGGTATATTTTATATAGTTAATATATCCTCAGTAGCTCAGTGGTAGAGCAATCGGCTGTTAACCGATTGGTCGTAGGTTCAAGTCCTACCTGGGGAGTTATCATTATTACAAAGTTTACAGTGAGTCATGAAGAGAGATTTAGACAGATTGAAAATTGGGGATAAAATATTTAATTCACGTTTACTTCTAGGAACAGGGAAATATCGAACATCCCAAGACGCAATTGATAGTATTGAAAATAGCAATTGTGACATTATAACAGTTGCTATTCGTCGACTACCACCCAATTTAAAAAATGATACTACAAATTTTTTAGGGAAATTAAATTGGAAAAAATTATGGTTATTACCAAATACTGCTGGTGCACAAACAGCTGAAGAAGCCATTAGAATGGCTTTTTTAGGTCATGAACTTGCTTGTCAATTAGGACAACCCGACAACTTTTTCGTAAAACTCGAAGTTATTTCAGATCCTAAGTATTTATTACCTGATCCAATTGGTACATTGAAAGCTGCGGAATTTTTAGTGAAAAAAGGGTTTACCGTTCTACCTTATATTAATGCAGACCCTATGTTAGCTTTACATCTGGAAGATTTAGGTTGTGCGACAGTCATGCCTTTAGGCTCACCTATTGGATCGGGGCAAGGCTTAGCCAATTTAAATAATATAAAAATTATAATTGAAAATGCGAATATTCCTGTTATTATAGACGCAGGTATTGGAACACCTAGCGAGGCAGCTCAATCTTTAGAACTAGGAGCAGATGCTGTCTTATTAAATACTGCCGTTGCACAGGCAAAAAATCCAGCTCAAATGGCGACTGCTATGAATTTAGCGGTTCAAGCTGGGCGATTAGCTTATCTTTCTGGAAGAATGGAAAAGAAACATTATGCCAGTGCAAGTTCACCCTTAGAACAAATAAGTCGGCTAACCTAAAGGAATCGAAAAAGATTATTTCTTTTGACTTTGGGAATTGTTCAAATTTATTTGATTGTATAGATATTAGTCCTTAGTTTTTCAAATGAGAAAATAATTCAATTAACCTATCCTATTATAATGGAAAAGTTTATTAACTTTTCTCATTATAATAGAATAAATTTAATAAGCTAAACCTAAACTTCTTGTTGTTTCAGCCCCTAAATAAACACGAACACTTAAGAAATCAGTTGGACAAGCTGTTTCACAACGTTTACAACCAACACAATCTTCTACACGTGGTGATGAAGCAATCTGACCTGCTTTACATCCATCCCAGGGTACCATTTCTAATACATCTGTTGGACAGGCACGTACACATTGCGTACAGCCAATACATGTGTCGTAAATTTTAACCGTATGAGACATAATTTTTTTATAATTTTATTATTATTAATACTATGAATGATTTGATGATTTTTTGCGCAATGAAAATTTATCGAGTTAAACGTTGAATTTGTTGAAGCGCTAAACGACCAATGTTAAATAAAGCCCATGATGCTGCCACTAATAATGGTGCAGCAATTACTACTAAACGAGTATCCATAAGTAATAATCCTTTTAAAATATTTTAATTAAATACATATTATATTATATATAATTTTTCTGATTTACAGAAGTTAAATTAGATTTTCTCGTCATTGAGATTATTTTTTAAAGAATTTACTTCCTACGCCAACACCCGTTGATTTTGGTTTATCTGTTCCTAGACCAACTTTAGGCTCATCATAATCATTTAAATCTTCTGATAAGTTTAAGTTAGAATCATTTGATTCTAACGAAGCACCGACAGATTCAATTGTTGTTTCAGAAGATTCATCTAAAAGACTTGGATCAACATCACTAAAATCAATTTCAACTTCTAATTCATTTGTATAAGTCATTAGTGTTCCTTCAACTTTTTTTCTACGTACATAAATTTTTGTATTAGGATATAAAGTTTTTGATAAACATTGTTCTGCAAGTGTATCTTCTAAGTATTTCATAATTGCACGGCGTAATGGACGAGCACCATAAATTGGATCATAACCTTCATCCGTTAAAAAAGCTTGCACCGACAATTCAACAATTAAATTAATTCCTTTTTCTTTTAATCGATTTTGCACCGACTTAATCATTAACTCACAAATTTCCCAAATATCAATTCGTGTTAAATGATTAAAAACGATAATCTCATCGATACGATTTAAAAATTCTGGACGGAAGAAGTTTTTTAACTCATCATTAACTAATCGAGTTACACGCTCAAAAATTTCAGGGTCCTTAATCGGTTCGGGAGCAGGTTGCCAACCAATTACAGCATCTGGAGTGATTTTAAAACCACCTTCTCCTTGTTCTGATTTTGCCTTAATACCACTCTCACGCTCAATAATTTTAGCACCTAAGTTAGTGGTCATAATAATTAGCGTGTTTGTAAAATCAATCACTCTTCCTTTTGAATCTGTTAAGCGTCCATCATCTAAAATTTGTAACAGTAAGTTAAAGACATCTGGGTGGGCTTTTTCAACCTCATCTAATAAGACAACTGAATATGGCTTAGAACGAACAGCTTCTGTTAATTGACCACCTTCATTATATCCGACATAACCTGGCGGTGAACCAATTAATTTCGCAACTGTATGTTTTTCCATATATTCAGACATGTCTAGCCTGATCATACTTTCTTCAGTACCAAACATATACTCGGATAATGTTTTTGTAAGTTCCGTTTTTCCGACACCAGTAGGTCCAGCAAAAATAAAACTTGCAATAGGACGGTTTGGATTTCGTAAACCTACCCGAGCTCGACGAATAGCTTTTGAAACGGCTACAACAGCATGTTTTTGGCCGATAATCCGTTCATGAAGCGTATCTTCCATTTTTAATAATCGTGCTGATTCCGAACCAGTGATTTTTGCGACAGGAATCCCTGTCCAGTTTGAAACAACATCAGCTACATCATTTTCTGTAACCATATCTACATCACGACGACTAAAACCACGAGCTTCACTTGTTAAAGCCGATTGTTTCATAATTCGAATATGTGTTCGAACTTCCATTTCATGATCTAAAAGTTGTTTCGCTGCTTCAAAATCATGTTCTTTAATACAATCTTCTTTGTCTTTAATTGTTTCTTGCAACTCATGCATTAAACTTCTTAAACCAAGAGGTAAACGTCTATTTTCTAATCGAACACGTGCACCTGCTTCATCTAAAACATCAATAGCTTTATCTGGTAAATAGCGGTCCGCAACATATTTATCAGAAAGGATTGCCGCCTGCTCTAAAGCTTTATCGTGATAACTTAAAGTGTGATGTTGCTCAAATTTAGACCGTAATCCACGTAAAATTTCAATAGTAGTTCCTACACTTGGTTCTTCTACATGGACTGGTTGGAATCGTCGCTCTAAAGCTGGATCACGTTCAATGTATTTTCGATATTCATCATTAGTTGTAGCCCCAATACAGCGGAATTTTCCTCGGGCTAGAGCTGGTTTTAGGATATTCGCAGCATCAACTGCACCTTCTGCAGCACCTGCACCTACTAAGGTATGAATTTCATCAATGACGATAATAACCGCTGAATCATTTTGAGCTTCTTCTACAATTCGTTTTAAACGTTCTTCAAATTCACCACGATATTTTGTACCCGCTAAAATAGACCCTAAATCTAACGCCATAATTAGACTACCATCTAAAAAATCCGGCACTTTTTCAGTTAAAATTAATTGGGCTAAACCTTCGGCAACGGCTGTTTTTCCTACTCCTGGCTCTCCAATTAAAACGGGATTATTTTTAGTTCGACGTGCTAAAACTGCAATGACATCATCAATTTCTTTTTCACGTCCAATAACTGGATCTAAATTTCCATCAATAGCTTCTTTTGTAACGTTTTCAGCATATTCATCCAAAGTTGGGGTAGGACTTCCTTTTTTATCCCGCTCTAATAAAAATTTTTCTGCTTGTGTCAATGGACGTAAAATTTCTTCTTGAGTTTCTTCAATATAAGCAAAAATTAAACTTCGTAATTTTTGAATATCAATATTTAACTTATCTAAGGTACGCATGGCAACACCATCTGACTCAGCAATTAAAGCTAATAGGATATGCTCAGTTCCAACGAAATTTTGATTTAAATCTTTACTTTCATGAACTGCCATTTCTAAAACACGCTTGGCCCGTGGCGTAAACGGAATTTCTGAGGCAACGAAACCGGTTCCGCGACCAATATATAGTTCAATTTCCTTACGAGCTTTTTTCAGTGTAACTTTCATTTTTTTTAAGGCTCGTGCGCCAATACCATGACGTTGCCCAATTACACCTAATAAAAGTTGTTCTGTCCCAACAAAATTATGACCCATTCGGCGGGCTTCTTCTTGGGAAAGCATAATAACTTTTATCGCACCCTCAGTAAATTTCTCAAACATAAATATTTTTCCTAGTTAAACTAGATAAGATTTTGATTCTATTCACTTTAGATAACATTATATACTAATGAAGGATTTTTTTGGCATGTTACCTTCTTGTAAGGAATCTGAGATTTCGCCATAACTTCTTCTAAAAAGAAAAGAAGATTTAGATAATTCTAAGTTTGTACAAATGGGAACGGAGGGACTTGAACCCTCACGCCTATCACTAGGCAACGGATTTTAAGTCCGTCGTGTCTACCAATTTCACCACATTCCCAATATTAAAAAATGAATAGTTTTCCACTAAGTTTCTTATTCTATAGAATATCTATAATAACCATTAAAAACAATACTATAGTAAAACATAATTAGGCGGCACCCAGATTCGAACTGGGGGTAGAGGATTTGCAATCCACGGCCTTACCACTTGGCTATACCGCCTTTTACTAGTTAACAGAAGTATAACATAATACGCTTTGACTATCCTATTAATTTTAAGTCTTTTGTTAGATTAGGTTTTTCATACTCGATCCGAGTAATTTCGACTTTATATGAAGTACTCTAAATGAACTTGAAGATTTAAGTGAAACCCATAATTTCAGAGGCCAATTAGTTTAGTTTAGGGGAATGACTCCTATCAGTTCAATAGATGAAAATTCATCTCCAAATCAAAGGTTTACTCTATTAAATAGTTTTGAAAACAACGTTTTAGGCATAACACTCATCGTTTTTAATAATTCTGTGCCAGCATGCTTCTTCCTATGTGGTAACTCTATTAATAGAGAAAAGGAAAGCTTGAATACAGCCCAGGATATTTTAGCAGCTAGGATGGCTTTGAAAGCCCGCAGATAGATTCGCTCTGAAAGAAGGAATCCCCACCTATAAAGGTGGGGAATTTCAATTAAGATAAACAGATACGATAAAAGACTCCCGGAGGTAAATCCGCTTCTGATAATAAATCAATAATCGGTACTTCAGAATCATAATGAATTTCTAGAATTCTTTTGTGAACTCTAATTTCAAAATGTTCCCGTGAGTCTTTATCTACGTGTGGTGACCGTAAAACACAGTAAATGCGTCTTTTCGTAGGTAACGCAACTACCCCAATTGAATCCAAAGGAGTATTTTGTAAAATTTCTACGATCTTTTTACACGATGAATTTAATAATTCATGATTAAAAGACTCTAATCTTACACGAATTTTTGCATTCGTTTTTATTTCCATAAAATTTTTTATTTATTTAACAATTTTAGAAACTACACCTGCCCCAATTGTTCGGCCACCTTCACGAATTGCAAAACGCATACCTTCTTCAATTGCTACAGGGTAAATTAATTCTGCTGTCATTTTAATACGATCACCTGGCATTACCATTTCAACAGTTGAACCATCATCTGCTGTAAATTGTGTAATAGCACCAGTTACATCTGTTGTTCGTACATAAAATTGAGGTCGATAGCCTGTAAAGAATGGTGTGTGACGTCCACCTTCATCTTTTGTTAAAACATAAACTTCTGATTCAAAACTCGTATGGGGAGTAATTGTACCAGGTTGAGCTAATACCATACCACGTTCAATATTTTCACGTGTGATACCACGCAATAAGATACCAACGTTATCGCCAGCATAGCCTTCGTCCAATGTTTTTTGGAACATCTCAATACCTGTAATAGTAGTTGTTTGAGTTTCTGAAATACCTACAATTTCAACGTTATCACCTACTTTTACAACACCACGTTCGATACGTCCTGTTGCAACAGTACCACGCCCTGTAATTGAGAAAACATCTTCAATTGCCATTAAGAATGTTTTTTCTGTATCACGTTCAGGTGTTGGGATATATTCATCTACAGCATCCATTAAGGCATAAATTTTATCAACCCATTCATTTTCGCCACGTGTGACAGCTGGATTAGCTGTAATTGCTTCCAGAGCTTGTAACGCAGAACCAGGGCAAATTGGAATATCATCGCCTGGGAAGTCATAAGCTGATAATAATTCACGAACTTCTAATTCAACTAATTCTAATAATTCAGCATCATCGACTTGGTCTTCTTTATTTAAGAATACTACGATATTTGGAACGCCTACCTGTTTTGATAATAGAATATGTTCACGAGTTTGTGGCATAGGACCATCTGCAGCAGATACTACTAAAATTGCACCATCCATTTGTGCGGCACCTGTAATCATGTTTTTCACATAATCAGCGTGACCAGGACAATCTACGTGTGCATAATGACGAGCTGAAGTTTCATATTCAACATGCGCTGTATTAATTGTAATACCACGTGCACGTTCTTCAGGAGCACCATCAATATCTGCGTAAGCTTTCGCTATGGCACCACCACCAACTGCTAAAGTTGCAGTAATTGCTGCAGTTAAAGTTGTTTTGCCGTGGTCAACGTGACCAATTGTACCAATATTAACGTGCGGTTTTGTACGTTCAAACTTTTCACGTGCCATTAGAAAATTCCTTTTTATTTTTAAAAACTTTGAGGTTTATTTTTTAGCTTTTAGCGAGAATAAATTTTGAAATAAACTAATATCTAAAATGAGCAAAAGCTTTGTTGGCTTCGGCCATTTTATGAGTTTCTTCTTTCTTTTTAATAGTATTACCGATATCATTAGCTGTGTCAATGATTTCATTGGCTAATTTTATTGCCATACTTCGTCCTACACGTTGGTTCGCATATCGAATAATCCAACGTAAGGCTAAGTTGGTTGCTCGAAAACCACTAACTTCAACGGGTACTTGGTAAGTAGAACCACCTACTCTTCGAGCTTTCACTTCAACAATTGGACTAGCATTTCGAATTGCTTTTTCAAAAATTGCTAAAGGGTCTTCATTTGTTTTCTTTTTAATAATATCAAATGCTTGATAGACAATATTTTTTGCAATTGTTTTTTTGCCAGATTTTAAAATTCTTGTAATTAATAAACTAACTAAATAACTGCTATATAGCGGATCAGATTGTGGAAAACGTTTTTTTGAGATATTTCGACGAGACATAATCTAATTGATAAAATTATTTATATTTCTTTTTTATTTCTCAGCCTTTGGTTTTTTAACACCATATTTTGAACGGCCTTGAGTTCGATCTTTCACACCCCCAGTATCTAAAGCTCCTCGAACGATATGATAACGAACCCCTGGTAAATCTTTTACTCGACCACCTCGAATTAAAACAACTGAGTGTTCTTGTAAATTATGTCCAATTCCGGGAATATAAGCTGTAACTTCAAATCCTGATGTTAACCGTACCCGTGCAACTTTTCGAATTGCAGAATTGGGTTTTTTCGGTGTTGTTGTGTAAACTCGTGTGCAAACCCCACGCCGCTGAGGGCAATTAACAAGTGCCGGAGATTTTGTCTTTTTCTTAATTTGTATACGTGGAGAGCGAACTAATTGTTGAATAGTTGGCATAAAATTCTATACTTTTTTAATTTAATTATTCTTCGTTTGTATTTAAGCGATATTTTTTCATAAATTTTTCAACTCGACCTTCACTATCAATCATAACTTGTGAATTCGTATAAAATGGATGGTTAGCTAACCAAATATCAACTTGTAATTCTTTTTTTGTGGAACCAATTAAACAAAGTGGCTTACTATCATAAAAAACTGGTGCACTTTCAAACCAGTTAGGATGTATTTCAGATTTTGGCATATTTTTTTTAGATTTCAAATAATAGAAAAATAGACAATAATTAACGTTTTGAATATTGTGGTGCTTTTCTTGCTTTTCGTAAACCGTATTTCTTACGTTCTTTAATTCGAGCATCTCGCGTTAAAAATCCAAATGGTTTTAAAATCGGTCGATTGTCCTTATCCATACGACAAAGTAATCTTGCAACACCTAATTGGATTGCTTGTGCTTGCCCTGTCAGACCACCACCATTTACTAAGGCTACAATATCAAATTGATTTTCGAGACTTAGTTTTTGTAAAGGGCCCCAGACAGTTCTTAAATATGTATCATTATATTGTAAATATTTATCACCGGGAGTTTTGTTAATTAAAATATTTCCTGTTCCAGGAATTAGAAAAATTCGTGCCGTTGATTGTTTTCTCTTCCCAATACCAATTTGATCTTTTTGAAAGATTAATTCTTGTTTTGAATTCATAAATTTTAAAAATTTATAACTAAGTTTTGTTTTTCATTAATGTTTTTAACCTAGATTAAAGCTATTAATCTAATTAAGCGTTATCATTGCTAAATGCAGAATTTGAATAAAAATTTGAAAGGTCAATTTTTATTGGTTTTTGTGCTTGATGGGGGTGATCACTATTATTATAAATGCGTAATCTTCTCATTAAGCGTTTTGTTTCTGTTTCAGATAACATACCTTTGACTGCACGTTGAATCGTAAATTTTGGAAGACACTCTTTTACACTTTTAATTTTTAATGAATGACCTGGACGACCTGGGTTATTTACAATAAAATGTTTACTGTCTTCATTTACAATAATTGAGTTAGCATTTAAAAGAATAATATAATCACCAGTATCCATAGATGGATGATAATGTGGTTTAATTTTTCCACGTAATAATGCAACCAAAATTGTTGCAAGTCGACCTAACTTTTGCTCTTCGCAATCGATAATAAACCACTTACGATTTTTCAAATCGTTAGTTGGTAAAAATGTTTTATTTAATGAATTCATAATTTTTATGCGAATAAATAAAGAAGATTGTTAATTAATTAAAAATTTCTTAACTAGTCTTTTTAACTATGTAAGACTAATACCTAATTTGTTTTTCAATGTTGAAAAAACTTCATCAGCTGATTTTCGACCAAAATTTTTAAGTTCTTGTAATTTCTCAGGAGAATATTGTAATAAATCTCCGACTGTATTAATTTTGGCTTTTTTTAAGCAATTATATGCTCGGACAGACAATTGTAACTCTTCAATAGCAATATTATTATAAGGTTCAATATTCATTGAATCGCTTTTTATGTCTTCTGTATTATTTTCAGTTTTATCTGTATTGTGAATCAATGCTGCAAATAAGTCAATAATAATCTGCGAAGCAGATTCTAAAGCTTCTGTTGATGAAATACTTCCATTTGTCCAAATATCGAGGAATAAACGTTCCATAATTTCATTGGAAGAATCATACACATTTTCAATTTTAAAATCTACTTTTTGAACTGGCATAAAAATTGTATCCAGCTGTAAATAATTTTCATCTTCCTCCACAAAAGTTGAAGAAGCTAATTTATAACCAGTTCCATATTCAAATTTAAATTCAATTTCAAGAATGCTAGAAGTTGAAAGTGTTGCAATATAGTGATTTGGATTAATGATTTCTAAATCATCAGGTAATTGAATTAAATCAGCTGTTACAACATTGGGTCCTTGGATTTTTAAGCGACCAAATTGTGTCGTTTGGGTTTTACTTTTTAAGACAATACCTTTTAAATTCAATAAAATTTCAAGAATATCTTCGCGAACTCCAGGAATAGTTGAAAACTCATGAGTTACTCCTGCAATTCGAACTGCAGAAACTGCCATTCCCCCTAGATCACCTAACAATACTCGGCGTAATTGATTTCCAATAGTAATTCCCTGCCCTGGTTTTAATCCATTTACAACAAATTGACCATGACAGGCACCTGATTGAATTTTTTCAGAGTTCAGGCATTTTATAAAAATATTATTCATAGTTTCTAGATTTCAAAATAGAAATTCTAAACACGACGTTTTTTTGGAGGACGACAGCCGTTATGTGGAACTGAAGTAATATCTTGAATTGATAAAATATCAAACCCAGCTCCTTCGATTGCTCGAATAGCTGTTTCACGTCCAGATCCTTGTCCTTTAACTAAAATTTCAACATTTTTCATTCCCGTTCCTAAGGCATCTAAAGCAGCTTTTTCGGCTGCTGTTTGTGCGGCAAACGGTGTACTTTTTCTAGCACCTTTAAAGCCAGAACTTCCAGCTGATGACCATGAAACTGTATCACCCGCTAAATTTGTAATTGTTACAATTGTATTATTAAAGGTTGATTGAATATGAACAACCCCACTCGTAAAACTATTTTTATCTTTCGTTGATTTTTTTGTTGTTTTTGCCATGTAAAATTTTCAATAAGTCTACAAAATTAATAGATAGTTATTTCTTTTTATTAGCTACAGTCTTTTTCGAACCTCTTCTTGAGCGTGCATTAGTTCGAGTTCTTTGCCCACGAACTGGTAAATTATTACGATGACGTTTTCCACGATGGCAATTAATTTCATTTAATCGTTTAATGTTTAGTCCATTAAATCTACGTAAATCACCTTCTAATTTTATGTCACTCTCTTCTAATGTTTGACGTAATATACTTGTTTCTTCTGTTGTTAAATCACTTGTTCTTGTATCTGGATTAATATTGGCAAGCTCAACAATTTTTTTTGCGGAAGTAAGACCAATTCCATGAATATAAGTAAGTGAATAGGTAATCTTCTTGTTTCTAGGTAAATCAACACCTACTAATCTAACCATTGTTATACTCCTTTAAATTATTATCCTTGTCGTTGTTTATGTTTAGGATTGGCACAAATCACCATAATTCTTCCATGTCTTTTAATTAATCGACACTTATCACACATTTTTTTTACTGATGGACGAACTTTCATAATTAATTTTGTAATAATAATTTTGATGTTATTGATACATGTTATTGTAAATATTTGAGTAGTAAATATTTTTTACTTCACGAACGAGATCTAAAACTACACCTGCTAAAATTAACAATGACGTAGTACTTAAACCATTTAAACTTGTAATATTTAAAGTCGATTCAATAAAATTTGGAAGAGTTACTAAGGTTGCTAACATGGTTGCCCCAACTAAAGTAACTCGTTTCATTACTTGCTTTAAATAAAATGTTGTTTGAATTCCGGGTCGAATTCCTGGAATTGTTACTGCCATTTTTTGTAATTGATCCGAAATATCCTTGGGATTTAATACAATCGTTGAATAAAATGAACTAAATAATAAAATTAATACAAAATATCCAATCCAATATAAAAAGGATAAAGATTCAAGATTTATTGGAAAATCAACTTTCGGGAATAATCCAAGACTATTAATATAGTTCGGTACAACTAAAAGTGCAGTTGTTAAAATAATTGGCATAACTCCAGCTTGATTAAACCGAAGTGGAAGATAATTGTTACTTACTAATGAATCTTGTCCGGAACCTTGAGTTAGTTGTTTAGAAGAAATTAATGGAATACTTCGTATCCCCTCTTGTAAAAATACAATTCCATATAATGAACCAAAAATCAAGAAAATAAAACCTAACTCTGCAAAAATTGTTAAATTTTCACTAATGATTGTTTTACTCAAATTTGGTAAATTAGAAATAATATTTATATAAATAAGTAGAGATGCTCCATTCCCTAACCCATAATCGGTAATAATTTCACTTAACCATAAAACAATCATTGCTCCTGTGGTTAACCAAACAATTATTTCAAAGGCTAAAGTATAATTCCAATCAAATAGGATTTGTCTTAAGTATAGAGCTAATCCAACACCTTGAATAATAGCCCACGCTAAGGTAATAAATCGTGTTAACCTGTTAATAGATCTTCGACCTGCTAAATCTCCTTCTTTTTGTAATTTAGCTAACTTTGGTGAAAATCCTAATATTAATTGAACCAAAATTGAGGCGTTAATATAAGGAAAAATATTCAAAGTAAATAAGCCAATTACAAAAGTATTGTCACCTGAAAATGTACTAATAAGATTTTTCGTAACTGAATGTGTCTGTATATAGAAAGCTAAATCACTATGATTGACGCCTGGAACGGGAAGAAAGGTTCCTAATCGAATAAATAAGATTATTCCAAAAGTTACGAAAAATCGATTTAGTAAAATCGTTCGAATTTCTTTATTAATTTTCACAGCTTATTTTGATAGATAAGTTTGTTTATTCTAAGTTTCTCTTTTTCGATACTTGTGATTTTGTTGTTAAATTTTGGAGTGCACAAACTGAAGCGCGAGCATTATTTAATAAGTTATTTGAACCTAATTGTTTGGCAATAACATTTTTAACACCTGCTACTTCTAATACAATACGAACTGCGCCACCAGCAATAACACCAGAACCTTCAATAGATGGTCTCATAATAATCGAACAAGCTCCAAAAGTTCCAGTTACATTATGTGGAATACTTAAAGATTTTGTTAATGGAAAATGAATCAGATTTTTGCGACCATCTGTTTTTGCTTTTTTAAAAGCATTGACAACGTCATCAGCTTTGGCTACACCAACACCAACTTTTCCATTTTCATCTCCAACTACAACAATTGCTCGGAAACTTAATTTTTTACCACCTTTTGTAACCTTTGACACACGACTAATTTTAATTAATCGTTCTACAAATTTAGGTTCTTGAGTAGCTCCTGAACGGCGTGAATTTTTTTTATTTACTCTTTTTAAATCAGTACTCATAAAGATTATTTAACTTGTATATTTATTTACAAATTTTTATTTAAAATTTTAGGCCACCAGTGCGAGCACCGTCGGCTAAGGCTTTCACTCGACCATGATATAAATAAGGGCCGCGATCGAAAACAATTTTCGTAATATTTTTTTTCAAACTTAATTCAGCTAATTTTTCCCCCATTAATTTGGCCGCCTCACAAGTTCGACCATTTGACATAGCCAGCTGAATAGAACGATCTAATGTTGAGCACGAAATTAATGTTTTTGCGTTTGTATCATCAATAATTTGTGCATAAATGTTTTCATTAGAACGGTAAACTGATAATCTTGGTCGGTCATCAGTTCCTTTAATTTGACCACGTAATGTCTCACGCTTTAATCGTTTATATTGATCAGGTTTTAATTTTTTATTTTTCTTTTTTAACTTTAGCAAAGTTTTTTGTGAAAATTTCATAGGTATAATTTTAAATTTTTTAAAAATTTTAATACTTTCTAAATCGTCGTTTTTCACTTAATATCACTTAAGTGAAAGACAACTTAGAAATCCACTAATAATTGATTAATTTTTACTTACCAGATTTTCCTGCTTTTCGAATAATTTTTTCATCTTTATAAAGAATTCCTTTTCCTTTATATGGTTCAGGTAAACGCCAAGCACGAATATTTGCGGCAAATAAACCTAAGGCTTCTTTATCACATGATTTTAAATTAATAGTTGTATTCTGAACAACCTCCACTGTAATATCTTGAGGGATATTTATTTTCACTGGGTGGCTGTATCCTAAATTTAAAACAATTTCTTTTCCTTGCACTGCAGCACGATAACCAACACCTTTTAAAATAAGAGTTAAATCAAATTGTTGAGAAACTCCTAAAATCATATTATTAATGAGTGTTCGATATAAACCATGCAATGCTTTACTATCTTTTTTTTGCTCTTTTATTGCTACACTTAGTTGACCATTATTTTCAGTCACAAGAATTGAGTCAGGAATTTGATTTTCTAATGTTCCAAATTTTCCTTTTACTGTAATTTTTGAATTAGTGTAATTAACATCTACACTATCGGGTATAATAATGGGTAATTTTCCAATACGTGACATTTTAGAAACTCCTTATAGTTACCAAATATAACATAAAACTTCGCCACCAATTCCAAGTTCTTTGGCTTTTAAATTTGTCATCACTCCTTTTGAAGTAGAAACAATCGCAATTCCTAAATTATTTAGAACTTTTGGCAATTCTTTTGAACTTGAATAAACTCGTAATCCAGGTTTACTTACACGTTCAAGTTTACAAATCACCGACTGACGAGATTTTCCAGCATACTTTAACGATATTAGTAAGTAATTTTTATTATTTTCCGAATATTGCTCGAAATCCTCAATATATCCTTCTTCTTTTAATATCTGGGTAATAGCTAAAGACATTTTCGTAGAAGGAATTTGAACAATTTGATGTTTTACCATATTCGCATTTCTGATTCGTGTTAACATATCTGAAATGGTATCGTTTACCACAATTTTCTCCTTATGCAATTTAATTTTTAACTATTAATCCTGAGCTTGTGACCAACGTTTCCGTTTTAAATGTCGTTTTTTGTCCCATACTCGATTAATTTCTGTAAATGATTCATATTTATCATAATAACCACAATCGTTTAATGGGAATCTTAAAAATTTAAATAAAATCATTCCATTTAAAATTTTATCAATTGATTCCGAACGGTATTTTGGTGAACCGTGCTCCATAACGATTGTAATTGTAAAACCTTGAATTTGATCGACATCATCATATTCGATTTCTGGGAAAATTAACTGTTCTTTTAAACCTAGTGTATAGTTACCAGATTTATCGAAACTACGTAGCGATAAGCCTCGAAAATCTCGAATCTGAGCGAATGTAAAAAATAATAATTTTGTTAAAAATGTATACATTTTTTCACCACGTAAAGTTACAGTTAAGCCTAGTTCCATTTCTTCTCGAATTTTAAAGCCAGCAATTGCTTTTTTCGCTTTTGTCACAACTGGTTTTTGACCTGTGATTTTTTCAAATTCTTCAATATTTTTCTTTAAAATATTTGTATTTTGTGCAGCTGCTCCAAGCCCACGATTGATTTGAATTTTTTTTAATTTTGGAACAGTATGGGGATTTTTAAAAAGTTTTGGACTGTTTTTGATTAAAATAGGTTTAATCCCGTTTTCATATTCTTTCTTAATATCACCAAGAAGATTATGAATTTCAGCAATTTCTTCTAATGAATGTTGATTTAGCATATTAAGATCTTTCTGTTAAATTTAGTTTTACATTTGAATGATGAATCGGAGCTTCAAATTGTTTAATTTCTCCAATTTCATTTTCCATATTTGGTTTAATATGTTTAAATTTAAAATTGATCCCTTTCACTACCACTTTGCCAGTTTTTCGATCAATTTTTGTAATTTCACCAGTTTCATTTTTATGAAAGCCTGAAATTACAGTGACAACATCACCAATTTTTACATGTAATTTGTTACTTTTTGGCATTTATAAAACCTCCGGAGCTAAAGATACAATCTTCGAATAATTTTTATCACGAATTTCTCGAGCAACAGGTCCAAACACACGTGTCCCTCTAGGATTGTTATCCATATTAACAATTACCGCTGCATTATCGTCAAATCGAATATACATACCGTCTTTGCGACGAATACTTTTTGTAGTACGTACAACAATTGCTCGTATTACATCTGAACGTTTAACTGGCATATTCGGAATAGCTTCTTTTACAACGGCAATAATTGTATCACCAATTTTGGCATACTTTTTGTTTCCACCTAATACCCTGATACACATAACTTTTTTCGCACCCGTATTATCAGCTACGGTTAACATTGTTTGAGGATAAATCATAAGAATCTCAATTAACTTACTAAAGATGATTTTGAAAGAATTTTAATTAATTTCCAACGTTTTCTTTTACTTAATGGACGGCATTCTTGAACTAATACTTGATCACCAATATTAGCTTCTTCGAACTCATCATGTGCTAAATATTTTTTAGTTTTAATTAATGTTTTCGAATAAATTGGATGTGAATATCTATTTTCAATTTCTACCACAACGGTTTTATTCATCTTGTCACTAATTACAATACCAATTTCTTGTTTTACTGGCATTCAAAGCTCCTTAATTTTCGATTGAATAGTATTTAACGTTTCTCGTTGAATAATTACGATTGTTCAAGATTTTGTAATCTTGATGTTAAAAGTGTTTTTAATTGAGCTAAACGTCGTTTTGCATTTTTAATTTCATGCGACTTAAAAGTTTGTCGAGTAGCTTGTTTAAAACGAAGATTGAACAATTGATTTTCAGTTTCAATAATTGCTTCAGAAATTTCGTCATTTGAAAGAGAGATAATATCAGCAAACTTAGATAAATTCATGTTATTTAATTAATAGTGTCTTTAACAATAAATTTTGTTTTAATCGGTAATTTATAAGCTGCTAATTTTAATGCAGCACGCGCTACTTCTTCTGGAACTCTTCCAATTTCAAAGATAATCGTTCCAGGTTTTACAACAGCTACCCAATAATCTACAGCTCCTTTACCAGATCCCATTCTTGATTCAGCTGCACGAGCAGTTACTGTTTTATCTGGGAAAATTCGAATCCATAATTTTGCACCACGTTTTGTATATCGTGTAATTGTTCGACGAGCAGCTTCAATTTGACGAGATGTAATCCAACTCGGTTCTTGAGCTTGCAAGCCAAAATTACCAAAACAAATTTCATTTCCCCGAGTTTTCGTACCTCGCATACGGCCACGATGATATTTTCGATATTTTGTTCTTTTTGGACTTAGCATAATAAATCAATGTAGTAAAACTATAAATTTTTCAATTTTCTTTAATCTTTATTTTGATAGAATTTCACCTCTAAACAACCAGATTTTAATTCCTAAAACACCATAAATGGTATTAGCTTCTTTTGTTGCATAGTCAATATCAGCTCGTAATGTTTGTAGTGGTACACGTCCTTCGCGAACCCATTCACTTCGGGCAATTTCTGCACCATTTAAACGACCAGAAACTTGAATTTTAATACCTTTGACATTTTGTTTTTGCGCACGTTGTAAGGCTTCACGCATAGCTCGTTTAAAAGCCACCCGTTTTTCTAATTGTTCTGCCACTAAATCAGCAAGTAATGTAGCGTCTAAATCAACTTTTTCAACCTCTAAAACATTAATTGTAAGTTGCCGACTTGCTGGTAACAATTTTTTAATTTTATTTAATAAATTTTCCAATCCAGAACCTAGATCTCCAACCAAAATACCGGGTTTTCCAGTTTCAATATTTAATTGAATTTGATCATTTAAGCCATTACGATTAATTTTTACATTAGAAATACTATTTACTTTTGCAATGGTATTAATATATGTTCGAATCGTATTGTCTTCTTTTAGAACATTGGCATACTGATTAAAATTTGCATACCAGGTTGACTTATGATCTTGCGTAATTCCTAATCTAAATCCTAAAGGATGTGTCTTTTGACCCATAGAATTAATCCTTCTTCTTTAAAATCAATTTTGTTATTTATTTATTTAATTCACTTCTTTCATAACCACTGTAATATGACAAGTTGGTTTTAAAATTTTATAAGCTCTTCCTTGGGCTCTTGGGCGAATACGTTTTAATTTCGGACCTTCATTTGCAAAAGCTTCATCAATGATTAATTTTTTTTTATCTAATCCATAATTATGCTTTGCATTTGCTGCAGCTGAGTGAACAATTTGCCAAATTGGACCACTCGCATTATAAGGTAAAAATTCGAGAATCATTAATGCTTCTTGGTAAGAACGACCTCTAATTTGATCTAAAACGCGTCGGATTTTATGCGGAGACATACGGATATACTTCGCTACTGCTTTTACTGATTGAGTATCTGACATAAGTAATTGTTTGAAAAGTCTAATATTTCATATAAAATCTAGATTTTTAATCTAGGTAACTAAAAATTTTTTAATCTTAATTAAATGGTCAATTTTAATAGACTAGCGAAAATTTTAGAGTGGTTATCTTTTTTTCGTTTCCTTACCACAGTGACGCTTGTTTTTTTGTTGGAACTTTCGTTTTATAGAAAAACTTAAGCGTTATATAAGTAAATTGACTTAACGTTTGATCTTTTTTTGTAAGGAACTTATTAGGTTTTGAATCTTCTTCGACATAAATTTCACTAATCCAGATATCAAAAAAATTAACCGAATAATTATTTTGTAACGAAATAACAGGCGAATATAAAATAGCTAGTAAAGTCTCATATTCGGTTGAACTTAATCCAAATTGGTATAAAATATCATCAATCCCATAATAAATATATTTATTCTGAAAACTGTTTAGAATAAATTTAGCTATTAAAGACAATTTCCCATCATGTTTAATTCTAAATGTTTTCCATTTGATTTCAGCTGATTTTGGATATTGAAGTGGTTTACCTTCGCTTCGACTAGTCGATTTACGTTTTTTTATGACTGAAATTTCTTCATTACATTTGCATCTATTTGAGAATAGAATTTTATTCATTACTAGTTTGGTTATCGTTTTGCTTTTCGATCCGCTTTAATATGAGTTTTAAAATTTCTTGTAGATACAAACTCACCTAACTTATGGCCAACTAATTGATCGGATATAAAAACTGGAACATGCTGTTTTCCATTATAAACGGCAATTGTAAATCCAACCATACTAGGTAAAATTGTTGAAGAACGTGACCAAGTTGTAATTGTTGTATCTTTTTTACCTGCCTTACTCAATTGATTAATTTTTTTTAATAAATGATAGGCAACAAATGGACTTTTTTTTAATGATCTTGGCATCTTAAAAATATTTTTTATAATTGCTATAATAATAGGTTAAAAATTAAGAACGTCGACGAAGAATATAGGCATTACTTAATTTTTTCTGCTTTCTTGTCTTCATTCCTAAGGCTGGCTTACCCCATGGAGTTAATGGACGTGTTCGACCAATCGGTGCACGACCTTCACCCCCACCATGCGGGTGATCACATGGATTCATTACAGAACCACGAACAGCTGGGCGTTTGCCTAACCAACGGGTTCTACCTGCTTTACCACTTTGAACTAAAAATGCATCATTGTTACTCACTTCACCAATTGTTGCAAGACATTCTTTTCGAATTAAACGAATTTCTTTAGAAGGTAAACGTAATGTTACATAGTCTCCTTCTTTTGCTAAAATTTTGGCTGAAGTTCCACCTGCACGAACAATTTGACCACCACGAGTGGGGATTAATTCAATATTATGAACTGATGTACCTAAAGGAAGTTCTTCTAATGGTAAAGTATTGCCAATTGTTAAGGAAGAACCAGACCCTGAAACAATTGTATCACCAACGTTCAAATTTTTTGGTTGTAGGATGTATCGTTTTTCACCATCTTTATAATGGATTAAAGCAATTCGAGCATTTCGATTTGGATCATATTCAATTGCTGCAACAATACCTTCAATTCCATATTTATTTCGTTTAAAATCAATTAATCGATAAAGTCGTTTGTGACCACCACCTCGGTGACGGATTGTAATAACTCCTCGATTATTTCGGCCTTTATTACGATGATTTTTACGTACTAAGCTTTTTTCTGGTTTAGCTTTTGTTATTTCGCTAAAAGTTGATAATGCACGGTTTCGCGTACCCGGCGTATAAGATTTATAAAGACGAATACTCATAAATTAAATTATTTTTTGATTTATTAACTATCGGTAAATAAATTGATCACATCGCCTTCTGATAAAGTTACGATTGCTTTTTTATATTGTGGCTTCCAACCAATATATCTACCGACACGTTTTTTTTTTCGTGGAAGCCAACAAGTATTAATTTTGATTACTTTAACATCAAATAAATTTTCAATTGCTTCCTTAATTTCGATTTTATCAGAATATCGATCCACAACAAAACTATACTGATTGTTTTCTAAAAGTCGTGTCGCTTTATCTGTGATGATTGGATATTTAACAATTTGTATACTACTACGAGAAGAATTTACAGAATTATTCACAATAAATCTCCTTTATATCATTGATTGCTGATGGTGTTAAAATAATTTGCTTCGCTTTTAATAAACTTAATGTATTTAGATTGGAAGCTGAAATTAGTTCGACAGTTTTAAGATTTTGTGTAGCTAATTTTAACGGTGGAGTTTTTTTAGAAACAATTACTAGTAGTTTTTGATCTGAACTAATGCCACAGTTTTGACAAACTTGCAAGAATGATTTTGTTTTCGGTTCCGTTAATTCGGTTTCTAAATTTTCAAGAATTAAAATGCTATTTTTTTTGTTATATAGCAAAGTTTGTAACGCTAAACGACGCTCTTTCTTGTTTAATTTTGTCGAAAATTTTCTTGGCTTAGGCCCAAAAATGACACCCCCACCTTTCCATAATGGTGAACGATTTGAACCTGCGCGAGCTCGACCTGTTCCTTTTTGTTGCCATGGTTTTCGACCTCCCCCACGAACTTCACTTCGGGTTTTAGTTGAAACAGTTCCTTGTCTTTGAGAGCCAAAATGTCTTAAAATATCTTTATGTAATATATAATTTCCTGATGTTTCTAAAATATTTAATTGTAATTCTTGCTTAGAATCTACTTGCTTTCCATTAATATCTAATGGAGTATATGCTATAAATTTTTGAACGGTCATACTTTCTTTTATAAGTTTTTTTGTAATTTCAGTTAAATTATTCTGAAGGAACAATACTCAATAAATTTCCTGGTTTTCCTGGAACAGAACCTTTTATTACTAAAATATTTTCTTCTGAATTTATTTGAATAACCTTAAGTTTTTGAATTGTGGCAATTTTATTTCCTAATTGACCAGCCATTCGTTTTCCAGGTAAAACACGTCCAGGTGTTGTACCCATACCAATAGAACCAGGTTGTCTATGATTTTTGGAACCATGTGTCATTGGTCCTCGAGCAAAATTATAACGTTTTTGGAGACCTGAAAAACCTTTACCAATACTTTTTCCTCGAATGTTAACTAACTGGCCTTCGGAAAACGCATCCACATTTAAAATTTGACCAATTTCAAATTCACGATCATCATTTAGTTTAAATTCCTTTAAATATTTTAACGGTTGAATATTTGATTTTTGAAGATGGCCCAATTTTGGTTGCGTTAATGCTTTACTTGAAACATTTCCATAACCAACTTGAATTGCATTATATCCATCTTTTTCAATCGTTTTTACTTGTGTAATAACACAAGGCCCAACTTTTAAAATTGTAACTGGGATAATATTACCTGACTCATCAAAAATTTGAGTCATTCCAATTTTATTGCCTAATAAACCTACAGCCACGGTATTCCTCCAAATTTATTTTTTGCTTTTTCATCTATTTAACTTTGCTCAATGTTTTTTAATCCTAAATAAACTAACTTTAGTAAGTAAATTAAAGAATTTGCGAATTTTTACTAGTTAAATAAGTTAGAGAATTCAATTATAAGTGTATTTCTAACTTAATATTTATCTGGAAGGTTAATACCACGGCGTTTTAACCTTCTGATTATTAATCGATATGTAGCTTCTTTAATACTTCCATTATTGAGGCTACTCAATAACAAATCTAAGAATTCAATCAATCATAAAAATTGTCCCTGCTGCTCACCAGCATTATCAGACTGTAAAAAGTTTTAATCCAGATAACAAATGTGTTCTTTTTCGTTTCCAAACGAACATTTCTATTAAATAAGATATCAAAAAGTGTAGTAGCTGAGTTACCACAGGTATCATCATCTACTCCTTCGTCTAATAGGAATTTCTGAAATGCTTGGTACACATCTTCGGAATCAATGGGAACATTAATCATGTTATTTTTATTTATTGGTAGGTCTCTAACTAGTAATAGACCAGAGCCTACCGTCAAACAATCCTCAGCGACTCTGATCAGTTTAGATTTTTTTCGTAATCTGAGATACCAGGATATAATTGGCAACTTTTGAATCATTGGCGACAGCATTTTTTTGATCCATACTATGAACTTCTATAGTCTGAGGAAATAAGCAATCTCGCCAAAGCCACCACATAGCTCTAAAACAGCTATCGCTAGTTTGGCATTTGTATACGGCATACGGCACAATATCGACAACCGTATTACCATCAAGATATTTTAAAGGTTTTATCTGTTCATTTCTTTT
>Ga0209938_1000064_pt1 | contig 45890 bp, 32 predicted proteins | sample SalPonR2_C_D1_MG_FD_185708 | JGI IMG/M metagenome (GOLD analysis project Ga0209938, IMG submission 185708) | Salt pond soil microbial communities from South San Francisco under conditions of wetland restoration - Salt Pond MetaG R2_C_D1_MG... ... | reverse complement strand
CTTTTTTGATCTTTTCGCAGCGCCACTCTCCTCAATTATCTCCGCCTTTTCAAAAGCGATTGCAAAAGTATAACTTCTATTCTTACCATGCAAGCCCTTTTTACTTTTTTTAATCTTTTTTTCTTTTTATGATCCAGGTCCTTCTTAAAAGCGGATCAACACACCTTATATAGGTGATCAATAATTTAGACTGGAAATTGATTCAAAAAAATGTTAACTTCTTACTGAAGTTGTTTTACTGACTTTTTGCGCAAGCGAAAATCCTTAAACAACTTCGATTTTTTTTCATCAAACTAATATCCATATGGCTATTGTAAAAGTAATTGAAGTCATTGCCTCCTCCGAAAAGAGTATTGAAGACGCCGTACAGAACGCGGTGCAAGAAGTTAGCAAAACCGTTAAGAACGTAGATTCCGTTTATGTGAAAGACATCAAAGCCCACGTAAAAGACGGTAAGATTAGCACCTACGGTGTGATCTGCAACGTTTCTTTCCGAGTAAACGCCTAAACCAGTTAGCGCCGCGAGTGATGCTTATTACGCTTGCTCTTGCGGCGCTGCTTTAGATATTCCCGCTTATTGTGCTTCTTCTTATCTTCGATCAACTTCTCGATCAAATCCTCTCTACCCAACTCGGTTAGCTTATCCCGGATTTCCTGATGATTCTCCCGCTTGTGCCAAAAGAAAAACAAGTGCTGCTTTTTCTTTTCGTGCTTGGATTTAGCCGTATAGATGGGACGTAAAGTGTAGGGATGTAGACCCGTGTAATAAATAATGGTAGCCACCGTCATCGGCGTAGGCGTAAAATCTTGCACCTGCTCCAGACGAAAACCCATATCCTTGGTCTCCGCAGCCAAATTGGCCATATCTTCTACTTCTGAGCCCGGATGGCTGGAAATAAAGTACGGAATCAGCGGTTGTTTGAGCCCGTGCTTCTCGTTGATGCGATCGTATTTCTTTTTGAATTCGTGGAAATGCTTAAAGGATGGCTTGCGCATAACCTTTAAAGTATTATCCGAAGTGTGCTCCGGCGCTACCTTGAGTCGACCACAAACGTGGTTGGTCACCAGCTGCTCCATATATTCGTCGGAGCTGCCATCGTTCTTTTTATTATAACTATCCACTAGCAGATCATAACGAATACCACTCCCCACAAAGGCTTTCTTAACCTCGGGATGCGCGGCCGCCTTTTTATAGATTTCTGTCAGTGGCTTGTGACTCGTATCCAGATTGCTACAGACTACCGGATGGATGCAGGAAGGCGCGACACAGCGGTCACAGATCGATTGATCTTTGCCCTTCATGCGGTACATATTTGCCGAAGGGCCGCCCAGGTCGCTAATGTAACCCTTGAAATCGGGCATTTCGGTGACGGCGTCTACTTCTTTCATAATCGACTCCTCCGAGCGACTGGCAATAAATTTACCCTGATGCGCAGAAATCGTACAGAAGCTACAACCACCAAAACAACCCCGATGCATATTCACCGAGAAGCGAATCATCTCGTAAGCCGGGATGGAGCCACGCTTCTTATATTTAGGGTGCGGCAGTCGCGTGTACGGCAAATCAAAAGAAGCGTCAATCTCATTTTCCTCCATCGGCGGATAAGGGGGGTTGACCACCAGGGTCTTCTCACCAATATCCTGTAAAATTCTACGGGCCTTTACCTTATTAGATTCTTGCTCAATGTGCTTAAAGTTAGCCGCAAAGGCGCGTTTGTCACGCAGACAGGTCTCATGCGAACTCAGGGTCAAATCCTCCCAGTTTTTATTCTTGGGTAATTTCTCCTCTTTATCAACCAAAACGGCGGTCTGTGGAATCGTAGTCAGGGAAGAAATAGGAACACCACGTTTAGCCAACCGTACAATTTCCCGCAAGGGAGGCTCCCCCATACCATACACCAATAGGTCAGCTCCACTCATTTCCAGAATGGAAGGCATCAATTTATCTTCCCAGTAGTCGTAATGCGTCACCCTCCGCAAGGAGGCTTCAATGCCGCCGATTACTACGGGCACGTCCGGGTAGAGTTTCTTTAGAATTTTGGTGTAAACTGTCGTCGCATAATCCGGACGAAAACCAGCGTCGCCCCCGGGCGTATAAGCATCGGTAGATCGCCTACGTTTGCTTGCGGTATAATGATTGACCATGGAATCCATACAGCCGGAGGTCACCCCAAAGAACAATTTAGGCTCCCCCATCTTCTTAAAGTCGCGCAGATCGTCCTGCCAATTGGGTTGGGGAACAATTGCGATGCGCAGGCCTTCACTCTCCATAATACGACCAATTACGGCCGCACCAAAAGCGGGATGATCCACGTAAGCATCGCCGGAGATCAGGATGACGTCCAATTCTCCCCAGCCGCGTGCTTCTACTTCCTTAGCGGTGATCGGTAACCAGTCGGTAATGGGTCGTTGCTGCTGCTTTGTCATGTGGTCGTTTGCTCAGGTGGTCACTCGGTCATGTGTCATGTGTCATGTGTCATGTGCCTTGTCTATACACCTCATTTAATAATGAAGCACAAAATTAGGCTTTTCTACGCTACTGATCAAGGTATAAAACACTCATTTACTGTTTTTTACGGAAGTATAACAAGTATACTATTTACGAAAACGCTCAAACAGCGTCACAATACCCAATAACATCAAGAAATTGTAAATGGAATCATCAAAGGGGACGGAGCCCACGCGGAAACCCAAATACTCATCGGGGTTATAAAGCACCACGGGTGCCTCGGTGAAACCACCGGTCAGCACACCGTTCACCAACATAAAAGGAATCCAAACCACCAGGTAAGCCAGGTAAAAGCGACTGCGCTGCCGGGCGGGCTCAAAGAGGTAGTGATACAATAAGAAGCTACCACTCAGCAGAAAGGTAGTGGCGGTATACATGTGCCAGAAAAAGAATAGACCGATGCTAAAAAAAGTTAGGATCAACACAGGCGTGATGATGGGTTCCGCTTTCGCTAAAAGGTCGCGCTTGATATAAAAATTCAGGCATTCGTAGATAAAAATGCAGGCAAAAGGAACGGTAATAAAGAACAACCACTCCTCAACCGGCAGGCCAAAGATGGACCAGCCCGAGAAGTAGGCTTCGTTAAAGCCCCAGACGCCACGCGCCGTAAAAACCACATCCCAGACAATAAAGAAAAGGGCAACGGGTAAAATGGCCGGCAGTAAATACCGCCACTTTTTATAGTAGTGCACATTTTTGTCGAAAGACAAAGCCAATACCGGAATGACCGTGAATATATGCAGGTAGAAATAGGTCCAGCGTGTTTCCAGCCAGGACCATTGTGCCCAGATCGGCACTTCGTAAAGTAACTGATCGGGCTTGACTTCATCTAATACCCACTGAAGCACCAGAAGTACCAAACCCAAAATGAGTGGCCAGGCGGGAAAACGCCTGAAAGGAGGTTTTTCGTTTTGCTCCATTCCCTAGAGCAAGTTTAAACTATTGCGCAGGGCAGAGCTAAACAACAACATCACCTTGCGCGTATCGTGCACCCGGATACGCTCCTGCTGAACGCGGCTTGCCGGTGCATTTTTGATCTTCTTGAATAACTTGGTATAATATACGTAGGCCAAATACACCCCAAATCGCACGCCTTTGGGTAATTGTACGATGCCGGTGTAGGCAAAATCAAAGTCCTTCTTGATATCTGCCTCAATGGCTAATTTATCTTCGTTTGTGAAAGTAGTAAAATCTACCCCTGGGAAATACACGCGCCCACGGTCGTCAAAATCACTGGCCATGTCCCGCAGAAAATTGATCTTCTGGAAAGCCGAACCCAGGGCACGGGCCGGTTCTTTCAGCGATTGATAACGCTCTTCATTGCCACCTACAAATACGCGCAGACACATCAGGCCAACCACCTCCGCCGAACCGTAAATATACTTTTTGTAAAGGCCATCTTCGTAATTGTGGAAATGCAGATCCATCTCCATGCTATCCAAAAAGGCATCAATCAACTCCATCTCAATATTATACTGGTGTACCACTTCCTGAAAAGATTGCAGCACCGGGTTGAGGCTAATCTTCTCTTCGATAGCCTGGTAAGTATCCTTACGGAAACGATCCAATAACTCTGCCTTGTCAAAATCGTGAAAAGTATCTACGATCTCGTCCGCGAAGCGCACAAAGCCATAGATCGAATAGATGGGTGGGCGATATTGCTTATCAAATGCCTTGATGCCCATCGAAAAGGAGGTGCTGTAGCGCTGGGTGATATGCTGACTGCACTCCCGGCAGACATCGCTGTACAATTTCATGTGTTGCATCGAGAATAATATTTAATTAGGCTTGAATTTTTTTCGGATTTCTTTGGCGACCACCTGCCCGGAAATCAGAGAAGGGGGTACGCCAGGGCCCGGCGTAGTCAACTGTCCTGTGTAATATAAGTTTTTTACCTTCTTGCTACGCAGTTTTGGCTTCAAAAAGGCCGTTTGCAGCAAGGTATTGGCCAATCCGTAGGCATTTCCCTTGTACGCATGGTAGTCTTTTTCGAAGTCTTTATGGGCAAAAGAGCGCTTATAAATGACGTGCTTGCGCACTTCCTGGCCCGTCAGTTCTTCCAGACGATCCATGATAATATTGTAGTACTTTTCCCTCAATTCTGGCGTATCTTCCAGATCCGGTGCCAATGGTACCAGCAGAAACAGGTTTTCTTTTCCTTCCGGCGCTACGCTGGGATCCGTTATAGAGGGAATACAAGCGTAAAACAAAGGCTTGCTGGGCCACTGCGGGTCATCGTAGATTTCTACCGCGTGCTTTTTGAAGTCCTCGTCGAAGAAAAGATTATGATGGTGCAGGTTTTTCAATTTCTTGTCCACGCCCAGATAAAAAAGCAGTGATGAAGGTGCCATCACGCGCTTGTCCCAATACGCTGGCGTGTAATTACGTACGCGCTTCTCGAGCAAATGCTGATCGACGTGGTGGTAATCGGCTCCACCCACCACGACATCCGCTTCGTACTCCCGATCGGCGGTGATTACCTTAGTGGCGTGGCCGTTGGGTACATATATCTGTTGTACCTCCTGGTTGAGCTTAATCTCTACGCCCTGCTCTTCGGCCAGAGCGACCATACCTTCGATGATCTTGTGCATACCGCCCATGGGGTACCAGGTACCCAGAGCAATGTCTGCGTAATTCATCAGGCTGTACATGGCCGGTGTATTTTCCGGCGTGGCTCCCAGGAACAATACCGGAAAGCTCAGCAACTCAATCAATTGGGGATGCTTAAAAAGCTTGCGTACGTGCGCATCCATGGAAGTCAGCATCTGCAGGCGAAACATACTCTTGAGTACGCGCAGGTCGGCAAACTCCATAATAGAGTGACTAGGCTTATGGACGAATTCGCTCATGCCCACTTTATATTTATATTCGGCTTCCGCCAAAAACTGCTCCAGCTTTTGGCTGCTACCCGGCTCGTAGCGCTCAAACATGGCTTTGAATTCTTCCAGATTCGCTGGTACGTTCATAACGTCCTCTTTCCCAAAGAAGACGGAATAGGAAGGATCGAGCCTTTTTAGCTCGTAATAATCGGAGGGCTTTTTACCAAAATGGGCAAAATAATCCTCGAATACATCGGGCATCCAGTACCAACTGGGGCCCATATCAAATACGAAACCTTCGGCTTCAAATTTACGTGCCCGTCCACCCGGAATATCATTTTTCTCCAGGATGGTGACGGAATAGCCTTCTTTCGCGAGGCAGGAAGCGGCCGCCAATCCGGCGAAGCCCGCTCCAATAACAATTACTTTCTTAGCCAATGTTGTTCAGAATTAGTTCTGGTAAAGATAAAAGGATAAAGTATACTAGTGAACCTCAACTTCATCCAAAGATTCAGCATTCGGCTACCATGGCAACCATAGCTGAAGTCTTCAATAACAAAGTTCGAACAGCAATCGAAAGGTTTTGTTCAGGATTTCAGTGTTTTGAGAGTCTGAAATGTGGGAAGAACAATACCAGAAACAAAATTCCGTCAACCAGCCCTGGAGCCGATTGACGGAATAAATATCCAATGTCTGGATTATTTTTATTTAGAATCTTTTCATCATGACCACACCGGCACCCAGCACCACCAGGAACAAGCCGATCAGTAGGCCGCGAGGGAGCGCGGGTAAATCATCCGGAATAACACAAGCTGGAATATTAACTGAAACTGCTGTATCTAACGCACAACCATCCTCATCTGCATCTTCTACTTGTACCAATAGGGCAGTTGCTGCGGTTGTAGTTGCTATGGTACCCATGATCTGTAGATCCATACCATCCGTAGCTCCCGATAATGTTCCCAATACATCGCCCATCGTAACTCCCAGGTCTGCATTGGTTTCCGCTGCGACCACTTGATAATTACCACTACCATCCGTAACATCAAAAGATAACGTGAAAGTAGCATCGGCTCCATCGCAGGTATCATCGCTTTGTACAGCTACATTACTGATGGCACAATCAGGACAATCCTCCTGAAAACAGAGCGGCTGGAAAGTCTCAGCAGGTGCCATAGTCACATTGTTGCTCTCCGTAACGGATAGTGTCGGCTGAACGCCGGATGGCCGCCAGAAATCAATCTCATAAACTCCGGGAGAGGTCTCTGGAATAATAGTACCAGAAATGGCTCCGTAGCTAGGCTCCGTCAGCATTCCTCCCTCACAAGGTACGTCAATAAAAAAGTTGGAAGAAGACTCTATTCTAATTTCTAAGCCTGAAGCAATTGTACCCGACTCAGGAATACGTAATACATCGTGGAACAATAATACATCATTATCTTGTAAACAGTTGAGTGGATTATTACAGAAACAAGGATCTCCAAAAGTAATCCTGTTACCACTTTCAGTGGAAACATTAGCCGGGCTGTTGGAGATGACCAGAATGTTTGCGGTAGCTGATGAAGAACAAGCTGCACTAACTTTAAAAATTCCTACATTGTTGCTCCCTCCTGCATAAACATTACCATCTTCGGCCAACCATATTGAACCTGATTCAGCAATATTAAAACCGGGAACTCCACGCTCGCCAATACAGACCCATTCTGTACCGTCCCATTCAAATACGTAAAATGAGCCTGACGTTTCAAAAACTACTTTATTGCCATCTGGAGTCATAGACCCTGATCTCATATTTCTTTCCCCATCGATATCTTCACCAATTTGCATCCAGTCAGAACCGTTATATTCATACGCTCTTCCGACCCAGGTAGACCCTCCTGTAGCATTAGTCACAAAGCGCATACCATCAGCACTTATGCTTACATCTCCTCCTAACCAATCCTGATCTACTTTTCCTTCTATTTTACTACCCAACTGCACCCAATCCATCGTTCCCTCATCGTACTGAAACACCTTAACATATCCAAGTCTGGGTACTGGTAAACTAGAATTGTTTTCACTAGCTCCCACAACTATAATTGAGCCATCATCAGATATATCAATACCACCACCGAAGCGATCATTATCACGTTCCTCTTCTAAGGTACTCCCCACTTGAGTCCAGTTCGTACCGTCCCAATCGTAAACTATTGCTACATTGCGGTTTGTGTTGCTATCTCCAATTAATAGTCGACTTCCATCTGCATTAAGTCTAACATTTCTACCGTTTCCTTCGAGGGCAGCTCCAACAAGCACCCAATTAGTCCCATCAAAATCATATACTTCAACTCTAAAACTGCTGTAGGAAACAGCTATTCTACTACCGTCATGAGAGATATCAACACCAAAGCCGTAAAAGCTTGGAAATGCAGTAACATTATCAGTAAGCGTTTGTCCCACTTGAGTCCAATTGGATCCATCCCAGTCATAAACCCTAACTGCTCCATCGTCGGCATTTGTCGGCGCACTAATCACGGCTCTGGAACCATCTGGAGTTATAGCTACTCTCCTGCCAAAAGCGGATTGATTAGCATTAACCATTAAAGCACTACCTGGAACTAAAGACCACTCCCCTTTTTCTTCGTAGGTGTAAGTAACCTCCTGCGCTCCTAATCCAGTGACATTAGGATCAAAAGTAAAGGTGAATCCATTACCGTTATCTGTGACGCCTGCTCCGCTGTACACACCTCCAGACGGTGTAGCAAAACCTTGTCCGGTCACCTGGCCGTTTTCTAATGTGACCGTCCCCGGATCATTGAACGTAATCTCACAAGGATCAATAAAGCCGCCTTCGGAGCCGCAATCGGTACCATCTCCTAAACCAAAAGTGAAATTTTGAAAACTTCCACTCCCCAGAGTATTCGGTGTGAAAGTGAGCGTAGTCAGCGGTCCGGCGAATTCAAGGAGGCCATAACTACAACTGCCTCCAGTCACAGTAACCCCATCCATCGCAAGTCCTATACTGCCTGACAATTTAGTTGCAGTTGCATTAAAGGTACCATTTGATGTAGAACGGAAGCAGGATAAATATACCCTTAAGTTCTCAACTGGCTGGTCAAAAGTTACCGTCCAACCCAGACCTGAGGGATGCGTAATGTTATCTTCAGCAGCGCCCAGTGGTGCACAATAACTGTTGAGACTTGTATAATCCGTCACATCTAATTGAGCTGTAAAACCTGAACTTGGCCAATCAGAAATAGTAAAGGGTATTCCATCTAATGTTCCTTGCGTTGTGCTACTAAATTCAGCAGCAATATTTTGTGCGTTCACAGCGATTGCGACACTGCACAAAAATAATAGTGAGAGTAGAACTCTTTTCATGATCGTCAATATTTTTATGAGTACTTATAATTTGCCTCATAAAAATAGTAAAAAAGCTCATACGATTCACTTTTACCCAAAAAAGAAGACAAAATCCGGGGTTTTTCCCAGTTTTTTTGCCTTATCTACCATTTACTGCTCTCGCGACCAGGCCAAATACCCACCGTCCAGATCGTAGATCATCGGATAACCCATTTCTTCCATTACTTTGGCGGCGCGATCCGAACGCTTACCGGAGCGGCAATAGATCATCACCTGCTTACTGGTGTCGGTTTTGGAAGCCACGTCTACCGGAAAGTTGGGATCCATTACGTTAGCGTTGATCGCCCCCTCGATGTGGCCCGCGGCATATTCGTTGGGTGTACGTACGTCGACCAGTTGGATATCTCCCTCAGAAAGTCGTTTTTCAAATTCGGCTTTGGAAAGTACCCGGTGTTTCGCTTCAGTGGTCTGATCTTGATCCTGTGCCCCGGTGTTGCCGCAAGCCATAGTCAAAGAAAGTAAGGTCAGTATTAATAATTGTTTCATATCTGTTTGATTTTTGTTAAGAGACGCCAGCCTGGCTGAGCCAGATGCTTTTGCAAAATAATCATTTTTTTATGGCGCTTCGCGTGATCTATATTACCGATTGAGCCGTTATTAGGTCTAGTTTTTACATAATTCGGAGTCTTAGGCCACATTCGGCCCTGGAGATTCCTTACCTTTGCGCCGTGAAAAACCTGGAACAACTACTTAAAAGATACGAAGAAGATCCAAGAGCTGCTCAGGCGGGCGATTATTTATCAAAAACGCCCCAGAGCCGGGTACAATTATTGGGCCTGCGCGGTGCCCAGGAGGCCTTTGCCTTCTACGGCATCCACCAGCACACCCAAAAGGCCCACCTGCTCATCGCCAATGACAAAGAAGAGGCGGCCTATCTACAAAACAACCTGGCCAACCTCTTTGGTCAGCAAAAGATTAACTTTTTCCCCGATTCCTTTAAGCGCCCCCAGTACTTCGAGGTACTCAGCCAGGCCAATATATTACAGCGGGCCGATACCATCGACCAGCTCAGCCAAAAGGATAATAGCCGCACCATTATCGTCAGCTATCCCGAGGCACTCTTCGAGCAGGTAGTAGCCCCCGATGTGCTGAACGAAGATCGCATCCACATTCAAAAAGGAGAATCTCTGGATGTAGATACCGTTATCGAAGTCTTTTCCGAGCACGGTTTTCAACGGGAAGATTTCGTCTACGAACCCGGTCAGTATTCCATCCGCGGGGGCATCGTGGATATCTTTTCTTACGGTAACGATTATCCCTACCGGATCGAGCTATTTGATGATGAGATCGAGAGCATCCGTACCTTTAATCCTACCTCGCAGCTTTCGCTAAAAAATATTAGTGAGATTACCATCGTACCCAATATCAATACGCGCTTCGCGCGACAAGACAAAGTCTCTATTTTTCGGGTATTACCCGATAGTATGCACATCTGGATCAAGGATTTTGAGAATATCCTTGATCGACTACAGAGCTGCTTTGAAAAGGCGCAGGCTTTTGCCGAAGGCGTGGCTTTAGTGGAAGAAGAAGAACTGAAGAAAATATTTAAAGACCGGGCTTTTATCCGTCCGGCAGAAGTGATGGAAGACATCAAGGACCGTTCCATTATCTGTTGGAGTGAGCGTCAACAACCCATCGAATTCAATCAAAAATTCGTTTACCAGGCTCAGCCCCAGCCCAGCTTCAATAAGAATTTCAACCTCCTGATCGACGATTTTCGCGCTAGGCGGAAAGAAAATATCGAAATCTATCTCTTTGCCGAAAACCCCAAACAAATTGAGCGCTTTTACGCCATTTTTGAAGACCTGGAAGCTAATGTACAATTCCACCCAGTCGCCAATGCCATTCACGAGGGATTTATTGATCAGGACCTAAAGATCGCCTGCTATACCGACCACCAGATCTTTGAGCGCTTCCACCGCTACAAACTTAAATCAGGCTTTACCAAAGATCAGGCGCTCAACCTGCGTATGCTACGCGAGCTGCAACCCGGCGACTACGTTACCCACATCGATCACGGAATCGGCCGCTATTCCGGGCTAGAAAAGATTGACATCAATGGCCATCTACAGGAATCGGTCCGCCTAATTTACAAGAATAATGATATCCTCTACGTTAGTATCAACTCCCTGCACAAGATCTCCAAATACGTCGGCAAGGATGGCTCCAAACCCAAGCTGCACAAGATCGGCTCCGACGCCTGGAAGACCCTCAAGCGCAAAACCAAACGCAAGGTAAAAGACATTGCCAAAGAGCTGATTAAACTGTACGCCAAACGCAAGGCTGCCGAAGGTTTTGCTTTTCCGCCCGACGGCTATCTACAAACCGAGCTGGAAGCTTCCTTTATCTACGAAGACACGCCCGACCAGGCCACGGCCACCGAAGCGGTCAAGGAAGATATGAAAAAACCCTACCCCATGGATCGACTTATCTGTGGAGACGTGGGCTTTGGTAAAACGGAAATTGCCATACGCGCCGCCTTTAAAGCCATCGTCGGCGGTAAGCAAGCCGCCATCCTGGTGCCGACCACCATCCTGGCCCTACAGCATTTTCACACCTTCAACGAGCGACTCAAAGAATTTGGGGTCACCACCGACTACCTGAATCGCTTTAAGACCGCCAAGCAGAAACGCGAAATATTTGAACAGCTTAAGGCCGGAGAGATTGATCTAATCATCGGTACCCACTCTTTACTGAATAAAAAAGTAGGCTTCAAGGACCTCGGCCTACTGGTTATCGACGAAGAGCAAAAGTTCGGCGTAGCTGCCAAGGAAAAACTCCGGAACCTAAAAGTAAACGTGGACACCCTAACCCTGACCGCTACCCCCATTCCCCGGACCCTACAGTTTTCCCTGATGAGTGCGCGCGATTTATCGATCATCAGGACTCCGCCGCCCAACCGACAGCCCATCCACACCGAGGTCCGCGTGTTTAATAATGAACTCATAAAGGATTCCATCGATTACGAAATCAACCGCGGCGGACAGGTGTTTTTTGTGCACAACCGGGTAAAGAATCTACCCGATATCACCGCTATGTTGCGGCGCCTTTCTCCCGACGTGGACATTGCCATGGCGCACGGCCAGATGGAGCCCAGGGAGCTGGAAAAAACCCTGGTAGACTTTATCGATCACCAGTACGACGTGCTGGTCTGCACCAATATTATTGAAACGGGCCTGGACATCCCCAATGCCAATACCATGATCATCAATAATGCCAATCAGTTTGGCATGAGTGATTTGCATCAGCTGCGCGGTCGGGTAGGCCGCTCGAATAAGAAAGCTTTCTGCTACCTGTTTAGTCCACCCATTTCTACCCTGACTTCCGATGCCCGCAAGCGCCTGCGCACGCTGGAGGAATTCTCGGATCTGGGGAGTGGCTTCAACATTGCCATGCGTGACCTGGATATCCGCGGAGCGGGTAATTTGCTGGGCGCAGAGCAAAGTGGCTTTATCACCGATATTGGTTACGAGACCTACCAACGGATTTTGGAGGAAGCCGTTATTGAATTAAAAGAAAACGAATACAAAGATCTATTCCAGGAGGAACTGGAAAAGAAGCGCTACTACGTGCGCGACGTACAGGTCGATACCGACGTGGAGATGCTCATTCCGGATGCCTACATTACCAATATTCAGGAGCGACTGAATATTTACACAGAGTTGGATAAGCTCAAGAATGAAGAAGAGCTGGAAGCTTTTCAGCAAAAGCTACGGGATCGCTTTGGCAAGATTCCGCCGCAGGTCATGGAGTTATTCGCTGGGCTGCGCCTGCGCTGGAGTTGTATAGAGCTAGGTTTTGAACGCCTGATCCTAAAGAACAATAAACTGCGCTGCTATTTTGTGGAAAACCCGCAATCCCCATTTTACGAAAGTGAGATCTTCCAGCAAATTATGGGCTATATCGTCTCCAAAGGCAAGAAAGAGGGGCTGAGCATGAAGCAATCCAACCGCCACCTGATCGTCATTAAGGACAATGTACGCAGCCTGAAACAGGCCAATGCCCTACTCAAAAAAATCATTGAGGCCGTGGATGCCTGATCAGCGGAATAAAAAGACCTCTCCCGTTTCGCTAATCAATTGGGTACCCTCCAGGGTTTCTACTTCCAGATTTAGTTTCCAGAGGTAGAGTCCCTGGCCAGCGAATTGCTGCTGCCACGCTCCATTCCAGGCCTGGGAGTAGTCGCGGCTTTGGAAGACGACACTCCCCCAGCGGTTAAAAACCGTCAATTCGTAGCGCGCGATGGGGTTAGTGGTCTGGATAAAAGGGGAAAAACGATCATTGACCCCGTCGTTATTTGGGGAGAAGGCGTTCGGCACGTAGATATCGGGAACACAACTTAAGGCTTCTACTTCCAATATTATCGGGATAGAACCACAGGCAATCTCTGCCGTTGATCGGTAAGTTCCGCCTTCGTTGAAAGTCCGTAAGGGACCACTACCGCCATCTTCCCAGAAAAAGACCGCCTCCTCCAAGATGGGCTGCTCCAACAGGTCCAGTAAATCGACGTTTAGCGCTCCCCCCTCACAGAAAGTCAGAGACGCCGTCAACTGGTCGGGCGTGTCCGTTAGCTGTATGGCATCCAGATTATAATAAAAGGAGCGAAAGACCCCACTGTTAGACATGGAGGTACAGGGCGGTAAATCACCAAAAGTCCCCAGGGGCATAACGATACCCAGATATTCTTCACCTCCCTCTGCTTCAAAACAAGTGGAAACGACGGTCCATTCCTCGGAAGGCACCCGGCTGGCGATTATTGCCGCGTCCAGACGAGCCGCCAGACGAGCTTCCGTAGACGAGGTGCCATTGGAAAAATTATTATTGATCCGGATGCTGTCTTCAGAAAGATAGATATCGAGGTGTTTATTGGGTCGGAGATTACAACCAGATATATCTTCAGCGAAGCCCTGATAGCCACCCCGGTTGAGAATAGCGAACTGAAAATAATAAGTGACGCCCGCTTCCAGGGGTTCGGCCAGGCGGGTTGCAATTCCTTCTGAGACGTAAGTAGCATTGGAATTCCAGCGGCTGGAAAGTCCGACGAAATTCTGACCCGAAAAAGCGGAAATATCGGCATTCCAAAAGATAGACCCGGATTCATTCAATACGCATCCCCCCTGAAATAAGTCAGGGGTAGCATCCAAAGTATACCAGGTTTCCGAAAACTGAAAAGCCTCCGTGGGGCTGATACAGAATGGATTCCGTAGCTGCTCAAAATCACCATCAGGAATCAGGTTTTGCGCCTTCAGTAAAGAGACACAAAGTAAACAGCCCAATAAAAGGATACCAGGCTTCATATTCTTTTACCTTTTTATGGCCCGCTTCGCCATCACACCGTTTTCGGTTTCGATTTGGAAGATATAGACCCCGGTCTGCAGATTAGCGGGTACCTCCCAACGCCAAAAACCAGCTTTTAGTGGCTGGTCGACTTTACCCAGATTGGCTACCAGTCGGCCCTGCACATCAAATACTCTGAGCGATGCCGCATCCGGATCGGCTAGTTCGTATTCAATCAATACCTCACTGGTGAAATAGCCAGGTGAAACATTAAAACGATTCTTACTTTCTGAGCCCGATGTATTTTCACTGGTTTCCTGAATCGTAATTTGCTGATTTGCACTGATATTGGTAAGGGTTTGTATGCCTTTGCCAGGCCACTTCACCGTGATCGATTCTACACTACTCGCATTACCGAGACCAAAGTGTGCAATGGTACTATTCTGAGAGAGGTGACTGGAACCACCATCAATTTCTCGAATTAATAATTTACCGTCGACAACTGCTTCTACTCTGGCACCCAGTCCATTCTTATCAGAGCCAACCCCCTCCAATGCTACTTTTAGCCAGTTTCCTTCGCTGGCATCGTTCCGATAAAGCAGGCAGCGGGCCTCCAGAATACGCGTCGAAGGGGTGCGCGGCACCTGATTCACCACAAAAAGATCTAGATCACCGTCATTATCATAGTCAAAGACCACAGAGCCCCGACCAATGCGGTAATCATTCATTTGCATCTCAGCAGATACTTCGTGCATTTTCCCACCCTGGTTTTCAAAAAAGAAGTTTGGGTTGGGCCGTACGGTAGGATTCAAGGCGCCATTGGATACAAAGAGATCCATATCCGTGTCGTGATCAAAATCGAAGAAATTAGCGCCCCAGCTGATGGGGGGGCCGGTATAAACGGAGTCCTTGATGGTAGGAATTCCAATACCAGACTGCAGGGTCTGATCAATAAAGCCTCGCCCCTGGTCATTGATCGTGAATAGACTGGTACCCAAATTAGTCACGTAATAATCCATGTAACCGTCAAAATTCAAATCGGCCGGAGCAATACCCATGGCATTCATCCCATAGTTAAGCGCCAGCGAAATCGATCGGTTATTCATCTTTTTAACGGGGTATTCATTTTGAAAAAGCATATTGGGCGTACTCTTGAAGCCAAAATCATTGGCAATATAGAGGTCCAGATCCTGATCATTATCGAAATCGGTGAACATCCCCAGAAAACCAAAGCCCACGTGGTCCAGGCCGTAATAGTTACTGACTTCTACAAAGCGCTGCCCGCCCAGGTTGATGTAGAGATAATCAATCGCAGGCCGGAAAGAGTTGGTGATCGTTTCTTCGTTGTAGACAGAAATGCCGGTGGCAGAGTTGCTAAAGTAATTACAAACAAAAAGATCTGGATAGCCATCATTATTGATGTCTCCGAAACTAGCTCCCATACTGTTGACCCGCTCTCCTTCCAGGTCCCAGGCCTCGGTTACTTCCGTAAAAGTGCCGTCCCCATTGTTCAAATACAAGAGGTTAGGCGCGTTGGTCCGATTATCATTTAAAAAATTCATAGTGGTCACGATGAGATCTTTGTAACCATCCCGGTTGATGTCGGCCGCAGCGGCTCCTTGCGTATAGGTTTCTAGGGTTCGCTCAAATCCGGCTTGCGCCAAAATATCGGTGAAGGTACCATCGCCATTATTTTTATATAACTTATCCGCAACACTTCCACCGGTGACGTACAAATCTTCGTAACCATCGTTGTCGAAATCTATCACACAGGCACCTCCACCAAAGGTAGCCTGGTCAATAACAAAAGCATGATTAATACCAGCTGCTGCCGACAGTTCCGTGAAAGCCTGCTGTGCCGATAAAGAGCCAAGGTAGAGAGAAAGAGCGATCACTAGTAAGGGTAATAATTTTTTCATCTTCGTTTATTTTATTCACAACCCAGATCTTCCCGGGATGCGGGATCCGCATTTGGGAAACACATTCCGGAGGGAATCTGCTCAGGAACGTATCGTATTAAACTGGGGTCGTATAAACTTTTCTCTAAAAAAGCAGTCAACTGGTCAATTTCTTCCTCCGTCAGCCCGAGCGGCTTGAAGCGACCGGGCAGTTGCTCCCGGGGTACGATACTGTTTTCTGGTATGGCCTCATTTTTATACACGACCACCTCTCGTACGGTACGGAAACTGCCGCCGTGCCCCAAAAAGGGCGAGTCGGTCATATTATAAAGCTGCGGCACCTTGAACTTAAACAAGTCGGACTCCTTACCGGTAAAGCCACCCCGGCCCTCGGCCGAAGTAAAGAAATCCTGGCCCACCGTATTGGTCACCCCTTCACCAACCAGGTCATTCATTCCCAGCGCGTAAAAATCTTCTTTATTGAGTGCGGGGCCGGTATGACAATCGACACAGCCCGCTTTATCAAAAAAGAGGATAGCGCCCTGCTTTTCTATATCACTCATAGCCGATTGGTTGCCTTGCAACCAATCTTGAAAAGGTGCCTGATTAGCCAGCATCGTCCGCTCATAGGCAGCAATGGCCAGACCAGCAATGGTATCGTTGTAGCGCTGGGATTCCGGATACTCTGGAAAAGCCTGATCAAAGAGGGTTTTATATTCAGGATATTCCGCTACAAAGTCTTTATCCACGCGCTGTCGGTGGATGACAATCCCGGCAATTGCCTGAATTTCCAGTCCTTCAAAACCTAAGAAATTAAGTGCTTTGGGACTGCGCAGTGCCCATTTGTCTTCTGTGCCTTCATTGAGGGGTACATTACCTAATTGTCCATTCCAGAGCATAATGTCCTGGTAAGCGGTGTTCAGTGTACTGGGGGTACGGATAGGCTGAATATCCAGAAAGTCAAATCCATAGTTAGGATCTACTTGCCTTTGTTCGCCTTTTTGGCCAAAGCCAATCCCCCCTTCGCCGACGCCCTGGCGGACACCAGCTTGAAAACCAGCAGCAGCGTGGTGGCAGGAAGCACAGGAATAAGTGCCAGCCTGATCTTCTTTTCTCGGGTTACGGCCAATCGCTGGCTCGTGGAAAAGTAGCTTTCCCAACTCAATCTTTTCCGGGGTCAGTGGATTCTTGGGGTCTTGGGGAATCTCACCCAGGTTTTGCTCATCGGGGAGGATAAAGTAGGACAGCCCCTGGCCATTAGCAGCAGCCAAAAGTTTGGCATTCAGCTCGTCATCCAGGGATTCATATGTTTCTTCGGGTTTAATATCTGTACCTACCTCCTTTTCGCAACTGATGAGAAACAACAGCAGTAGTAGGATACCCATAGCACTGAGCACAAACTGACGGGGTATATAATTTTCAGCTTTCATATCGGTAAATTGAGTACTATATTCCTGAAAACAAGGATGGCAGAAATTTTCACGAGTCAAATTTCTGCCATCCAGCGCAATAAATCAAGTTATATTTCTTCCGATTGGGAATTTACATTAATAACCTGGGTTTTGCGTAAGATTCGGGTTCTGATCGATTTCCCCCTGAGGGATAGGGAACAGATTGTGTTTAGGCTCTTCGAATATTCTATCATCCAAAGACTCACCAAACAGGGTAACCGTCGGAATCACATCCGCGGCATCTCCCCAACGAATCAGGTCGAAGTAGCGCGTACCTTCCCAGGGGAACTCAACGTGGCGCTCGTGCTTGATCTCTTCGCGCATCTCATCCTGAGATAAGCCAGCGGGAAAATCAGGCATCCCTGCTCTGGCGCGAATCTGATTCACCGCATCGTATACTTCAGCAGTGGGCCCATTTAACTCGTTCGTAGCCTCGGCGTAAATCATCAGAATATCGGCGTAACGCAGCAGAATAAAATTCGTCTCATTACAAGAACAACCATCTTCGCCGATTACAGCGTTAGGATCTACCCATTTTTTAACTGCGTAGAAAGGAGAAAAGCCTGCAATCGACTCATCAAATACTTCTCCGCGCCAGGTAGACACACCAGGAACAAATAAGTTTCCAAACATACGAGGATCACGATTCTCATACGGGTTATCCGCATCAAAGAGTGGAGACTCATCGATGGGTAAACCATCGGTCATGTAAAAGGAGTTAGCCAACTGGTCGGTAGGTGTAATCGATCCCCAACCATTACCAGGTGTACCTTCTGGTCCAGGTGCTAAAGCTACCTGCATAAAGTTACCTTCTCCTTGCGTACCTCCGGTATACTGAATATCAAAGAGCACCTCTTTGTTATTTTCATTGGTTGGGCTGAATACATCGTCGTAATTATCTTCCAGACCAATCATGCCTGGGTTAGCCGCTGACATATCCATTACCTTTTTGGCTTCTGCCGCTGCCCCTTGATAGTCCCCATTGTATAACTTCACTCTGGCCTTTAGACCAACTGCCGCCTGAGTAGTAGGACGTCCAATGTCTCCATTAAAAGGTGTCATACCTAGATTTGCTTCCGCAAAATCCAGATCCGCGTAGATCGCATCTAATACATCAGATTTAGGCGCTCTGGATACTTCAAATCCTTCTTCTCTACTTAGTACATTCAGGACTAAAGGTACATCACCAAACAAGGTTGTTAACTCCTGGTAGATCAATCCTCTCAAGAAGCGTACCTCTGCAATCAGCAGGGTTTTAGTCTCCTCGTCGATGTCTACCTGGTCAATATTTTCCAATACAGAATTGGCCCGGAAGATACCTTCGTAACCAAAATCCCATTTGTTATTGATAATCCCACCGGTAGTAGAATTGTGCTGCCCCTCGGCAATGGTAGTATATTGCTGCTCCCAGGGGCAACAACCCACACCATTATCGGTAACGATATCAAAATTTTGGTGGTACCAGTAAAAGGCACCGCCCCAAATACTACCCTGGAATACATCGTAGATACCATTAACGGCTCTTAGAACATCCTCCTGGGTTTCAAAAAACCCTTCCACACTACCCTGATCGATCGGTGCTCTCTCCAGAAAGTCCTCGTCGCAGGAAGTAGTGAAGCTGAATACTAAGGCTAATACAAGTAATAGCTTGTTTATTGACTTCATGTCTAATATTATTTAAAAGTAAGTTTAATACTGCACATGTAACTGCTGAAATAATTTTTCGTTCAAAAGTAAGCACTCTACAAAATAATATTGTCAAATGAGCGCAAGAAATCGACATATGTCAGACAGCTTACAAGTAACATATTTTTTTAGAATCTCAAATTGACACCTCCCGTAAACACCTTAAGCTGCGGATAACCAGCCGTACCATTCGTACTTCTTTGACCACGCTCGGGATCAAAGCCTACGTAATCCGTAATGGTAAACAGGTTAGTACCGTTGACATAGATACGCAAACTTTCGATAAAGTTATTCGCAAATACATCGGAAGGCAGGGTATATCCGAACTGCAGGTTCTTCAACCGCAGGAAATCTCTATCCGTCACCCAGCGAGAGTGAGTTACGTTATAGTTAATCCCTCCCGTTCCGATTCGAATTTTAGGCAAAGTAGCGTCCGGATTTTCGGGTGTCCAGCGGTCTCTCCATAAGGCAGCTACGCCACCACTGTTGGCAAAAGGCGCAAAAAACCGACCGGTTTCTGTTACCTGGGCATCGGCAATCCCCTGGATGATGAAAGACATATCAAAACCTTTATACTCAAAGTTACCATTGATACCGTACAACCATCTGGGGTTATCCTGTCCCAAGACTTTACGATCATCAATCGTAATCACTCCGTCACCGTTCTCGTCAACGTAACGCAGGTCACCGGGTGTAGGCTGACCAAATCCGGATTGATCGGGTGCTCCGTCAATCTCCGCCTGGCTCTGGAAGATACCCGCCACTTCTAAGCCGTAGATGGCATTAATTGGGGATCCCCGTTGCAGGATAAATGGATCCTGGAAAACCCGATCCGCACCCCCAGCCAAATTAGGATCAATTTGTAATACTTCATTATCCACATTGGTTACATTACCACCGATGGTAAAGTTGAAGTCGCCAATATTCTCCGTATAGTTAGCAGACAGCTCCCAACCCTGGTTACGTACCTCGGCAATGTTTACGGTGGTAGGTTGACGTACCCCGGTCACCCCCGCATTATTCTGATTAAAAAGGATATCCGTCGCATCGCGAATGAAGTAATCCGCCTCGATACTCAACTTACCAAACAGGGCGATATTAATACCAATGTCGGCCTGGGTCGTAGTCTCCCAACGAATATCAGGATTACCCAATGAAGTCTGTGCGGCAGCACCAACGATGGTTCCACCAAAGCTGTAAGCCGGATCAAAGGAGATATTCGCCGCAAAGGGATAGTTACCAATCAACTGGTTACCCAATTGTCCCCAGGAAGCTCTAACTTTCAAGAAGTCGATTACTTTGTTATTCGCTAACCATGGCTCACGTGATACTACCCAACCCGCAGAAATGGATGGGAAAGTCGCCCACCGGTTGTTCGCACCAAAACGGGAAGAACCATCGCGACGTACGTTAAACTCAAACAGGTATTTCTCATCCAAAACATAGTTGACGCGACCAAAGAAAGAGCGCAAGGCCCAATCTTGTGCACCACCATTGTTAAAGGCTGTCTCTGGATTACCCGTACTCAAAGCGGGTAAAGAGTTGGAAGGAATCTGCAGACGAGAGGCACTGAAGAAACGATTGATAAAGCTCTCCTGGTTCGCACCGGCGAGTAACTTAAGTTCACCACGTCCAATGCGTTTCTCGTAGGTAGCTTGTAACCAACTCGTCAGTGCCAAGCTCTGGCTGTAGGAATTCTCAAAGCGGCGGTTTTCTAACCAGGTCAAACCCGGATCGCCGGTTCTCCAGTCGAAGGTCTGGATACTTTTGTCAAAAAAGATATCGTCGTTTACCTGATAGTTAGCCGCAAAAGTACCCTTTACTTTCAGCCCGTCAATCACCTCATACTCGGCGTAGATATTACCCAAAAATCGATCATCGTTCAGGGTACGGGTCAGGGCTTGTACCTCCGCCAGAATGTTTGGCGTAGACAACTCGATCGCATCTATTGTACGATCGCGATCCGCCAGGCGGCCCAGCTCATCGAAAGCCGGGAAGTTAGGACCCAAACGAGTAGCGCGAGCCAGGAAACCACCATCCTGACCAACATTATCCAGTTGCGACACCTGGCGGCTGGCAAATACACTAGCCCCAATAGTCAGCTGTTCGTTAACCTCCGTGTCCAAATTCAACCGAATATTATAACGCTCGGAACCTTCAACGTTCCGGACCACCCCTTCGTTTTGCAGGTAACCCAGTGAGATATTGAAATTAGTATTCTCACTACCACCGGAGATCGAAAGGTTATGCTGCTGAATCCCCCCTCTTTGCAGTAATTCATCAAACCAGTTGGTATTCGGTCCATCTGCAAACTGGTTGACCACATTTTGTGGATACAATGGCTGATTACCGGAGTTGATATCCGCTTCGTTGCGGAGTTCCATAAACTCTTGGGAGTCAAAAATATAATCGGGGATAAGTGCCACCTGAGAAACGCCACCAAAGCCGGTGTAGTTAAAGGTTGGCTTGCTATTTCTGGAACCACGCTTGGTGGTGACCAGTACTACCCCGTTCGCTGCCCGCGAACCGTAGATGGCCGCCGAAGCCGCATCCTTCAGTACAGTAATTGACTCAATATCATTCGGGTCAATATTACCGATCGGTGCTTCTATACCATCCACCAGAATCAGTGGACTGGCATTGTTCAGGGTACCAATACCTCGAATATTGATATTTGCTCCGTCCTGACCCGGCTCTCCCGAGTTTTGGTTGACCCATACCCCAGAAACCTGTCCTGCCAAAGCCTGTGAGGCATCGGTAATCGGTCGGGCCTCAATGGATTTAGAGGATACTACCCCGACCGAGCCCGTCAGGTTTTCCTTTTTGGTGCTACCATAACCGGTTACTACCACCTGCTCCAGTAGAGCGACATCCTCTTTCAGGGAGACCATAATCTCCGTTTGGCTGCCGACGGTGATCTCCTTAGGCGCGAAACCAGTATAGCTAAACACCAGTACATCGTCGGAATCTGCTTCCAGACTAAAGCTACCGTCTAGATCGGTAACCGTACCTGTACTGCTGCCTTTGATTAAAATACTCGCCCCAATCAGGGGGTCCCCAGATTCGCTGGTGACGACGCCCGTGATCTCCTGCTGCGCTTGTAAGCTACCAGCAGAAAACAGGACAAAAAGCACCATTACCGAGGAAAAATAATAATGGGTAATTCGTTCTTTAAATCTCATGACACAATTTTTAGTTTCAAAACTAGTTGTTCGTTGCTAAAAATAGTGTAAGGATTCGCCCTGGCAAAATTTTATCTAGAAATTCGCATCTTTTTTTTGAAAACACCAATAATTAGTCGGCAAACGGTAACGTTTTGCCTACGGACGTCATATGGGATATCGGAGGAAACAAGTTTTATCTATTTAGCCAGGAACCCCCCATTAAAAATCCTTCTTTATAAGGTACACCTAACTTCTCCACCCTACCTCCCGACTGGAAAGATGCCGGGGTCTCTGGTGAATCGTCGAGTAAGCAACCAAGCCATTAATTATAATATGGAAATATCTTAGTAGAGGATTTAAGACTGAAACTTATCCGGTCGTTTTTGAGAAACGATCCAGGGCCGCTTCTTCCAGGCGGCGCATCTCCCCGGCCTCGGCTTCTGTCTTGTCTGCCTGCCCACAAAGGTGTAAGACACCATGGATCATAACACGGCGCAGCTCCTGCTCGAAGGCGACGCCAAAGTGCCGGGCATTATCCCGTACCCGATCCACACTTATGAAAATATCCCCTTCTACCTTGGGTGGTTCCAGATACGGAAAGGTAATAATATCGGTGAGGGTATCATGGTCGAGGTATTCCTGATTCATCTTATGGAGATAGTCGTCACTACAAAAGACATACGTCAGTTGCACCAACTCGCATTCGCGCCATTTGATAATGGCTTGGATCCAATGGATGAGAGATACCGAGGCATCTATCCGGAAGTCGGTATCTTCTGAATGAAAAGTAACGAGAATCTCGTCCTCGGGAAAAAATTCTTCCAAAAAAAGAGCATTTAAATTTTAAATCGCATTTCCACCGTGCGGCCATTATCCTGGTATTCTACCTGATCACAGAGCCGACGCATCAGGTAGACGCCCCGACCACCACATTTGGTCTTATTTTCAGGTGAAGTAGGGTCAGGAAGGTTATTGTAGTCGAAGCCCAGCCCCTGATCAGATACCTTTACGGCGATACAATTGGGCTGTTTGGAGAGTTGTATTCTGACTTCTTTGGATTCGTCTCTTTTATTACCGTGGATGATGGCGTTGGTAACTGCTTCGGTCAGGCTAATCAGCATGTCTCCATGACGTTCTGCTTTTAGGCGGTGGCGTTGGCAAACGCCCTTTACAAATTCTTCAATTTTAGCTACGCTACGTGGATTGGAAGGTAAACGTAATATACGCATACAGTGGTATTTAGTTAAGCTTTTTGCCTTTGCGCCCGCAAAAAGCGACGAAGTTCCTTCTAAATAATATAGTACTTTTTACACTAAGTAGCAAGTACTGGTTTTAAAGCCAAGCTGTACATGGAATTACCTAAACAAAAATACAGTTCTATCATTAGATAAGCAAGTACTTTTATCTACGAATAAACGTTGTTTGGGTTTCAAAAGTCAGCCGTTGGTCAATGAAAGATATTTTCCTCCCATTAAAACCCCAGCACCTCCACTCCTTGTTCAAAGACAATATCGACCGGAATACTGGCGGCTGCCAAACGCCCCGGATCTATGCTGCCGCTGATCCTCCACAATGAGTTCATTCATAATCTGCGCGGCCTCGATCAGACCAGGAATCATTTGTTGGTAGCTCTCTACATCGGCCGTCAGGCGCACGGGTAGGTATTTGGGTGCAATAACTTCGTTGAGGACCACCTCATCGGGTTTTACCGTTTCGGAATTGTCATTAGTACGGGTGCAGCTTTCGCTAAAAAAAACGAGATTTAGTTATCTACCGCCTTCGCCCGTTTTGAGCTCCTTAAAGTACTCCTCTACCAAATTCTTGTAGTAAGGCTTCAGGGAAGGCGATACGGTTTTGTACAGCTCCAGTTCTGCTTTGCGTTTTTTAATGTATTCTTCCAGCGCGGGTGGTAGCTGTTTTTCTTGCTCCTGGGCTACTTCCGATTTACGTTTTTGATCATATTCGCGCTGGCGCTCGGCTTTTTCGTGGCGCAATAGGCGCGTCAGAATTTCTTGCTGACGCTTCATGGTTTCGTTGCGCAACTGCTTATTCACCAGGTCGATTTCTACCTTATCCATCTCATCGATGGCATCCTGTAGCTCTTTACTACCTCGACCCTGTTCCCGTAATTGCTTTTGTTTTTCTTCCAGGGCTTTACGCAAGGCAGCCTGTCGGGCGGCCAGTTTCGCAAATTCTTCGGAAGACAGCCCGGGGTTTTCACCCCCTTGTCCGCCTTGTTTGCCTTTCTGCTGCATTTCCTGATTCAGCTTTTGCTGGCCCTGAGATATTTTATCCTGCGGCTGTTGTCCCTGCCCCTGACTGGGCTTATTACACATCTGGCTACCAGACATCATACCAGCCATTTGCTGTTGCATCTGGTTCATGGTCTCACTTAGCATTAGCGCCAGATCGTTCAGGTTCTTCATGGTGCGTTGCTGGTGATCACCAGCCTGTGCCTTGCGACGTTCTTCGAGCTCGTCAATACTTTCATCGAGGTTCTCGTTGATCTCGGTTACTTTTTCTGTGACGAAAGTTTCGATTTGGAATACGCGCTTACTGAGGGCACGCAGGCTATCCTCTACCAGGCTGAAATCGTCTTTGATTTTGAATTGATCCTGCACCAAATCCACGTAGCGCGGTGTATTGACCTCCGCCGCATCAAAATTATCGATCAGGTCTTCCTGCTCAAAGGAGAGGCCTACCAGATTCTCCAGTAACTGACGGAGTGACTCCATATCTTCCTGCATCTGCTGCATCTGACCGGATTGCATCTGGCCAGACATCTGCTGTGACATTTGCCGCATTTTTTGCGCCGCTTTTTTCTGCGATTCTGACGCTTTTTTATTTTGCTGCTGCTGCAGTTGCTGCTGCGACTCTTGCATATCGCGATTGATGTCATCCATCTGCTCTTGCGAGTCACCCATATCCTGCTTATTTTCCAGCTGCTCGTTCTTCTCCTTAATTCCGTCCATTTTCTCCTGTAGCTCCTGGAATTTTTCGTTTAGTTCTTTTTGCTTATCAACGATTTCTTCCTGCTTGGGTTTCTCCTCTTGGTTTTCCCCACTTTGCTGTTCCCCCTCTTGATTCTCTTGGTCTTGCTGTTCTCCTTCCTGCTTCTGCTGACCTTCCTCTTTATTTTCCTGATTTTCTCCTTCTTTTTGCTCTCCTTCCTGCTGCTTATTCTCTTTCTGCTCGCCCTCTTTATTTTCTTCCTGGTTTTCACCCTCTTTTTGCTCCCCTTCTTTGTTCTGGTTTTCAGCATCTTGCTGATCCTGATTTTCTTCCAGCTTTTCGGTTTCTTCAGCGAGTTTTTCCTGTTCTTCAGCCAGTTCATTTAATTTATCCAGGGCCTTATTCATTTCCTGCTCCAGCTCGAGTTGCTTGTAGAGTTCTTCCAGTCTTTCGAGGTTCATTTCCGTATTTTCCTCATTGAACTCCATTTGCTCCATCATCTCCATAGCCTCTTCCTTGTCCATTTCCTGAAGCATTTCTTCCAGCTTTTCCATGAGCTCTTTCATCTCCGGGCTCATACTCTCTTCGAATAGTTCCTGCAATTTCTCTTGCTTCTCTTGCTCTTCGGGTGTAGGCTCCTCGTATTCAGACTGGTTCTTTAGGTTTTCTTCAAAGGCTTGTTGAGCTTCTTTGATTTTCTCTTCCAGTTCTTTTTGGCGTTGGAGCAGGTTTTCCAGTTCTTTGCGGTTTTGCCAGTCGAGTTCTTTTTCCTGCAGTAATTTTTCGCGCAGGCGCTTCATTTCTTCCTGCAGGTCTTTGGATTCTTTTCTGGCTTTTTCCAGGTTGTCCATGATCTGCTCATCGTTTTCTTCGGCCATTGCTTCAAACTCATCTACGGTCGGTTTGGCATACACCATAAGATTTGTACGGCTTGATTTGCTACCGTTTACGGCATCATTATCAAAAACCTCGAAGTAGTAAGTTACTTCATCTCCCGGTTGCAGATTCAGCTCATTCAGATCGAAAATATGCTCATAGGAGACCTGTTTTGCATCCGGCGCCTGAATCAACAGTGTTTCTAAAGGGGCTTCGTTAGGATTGCCTTCTTTAGAAATCCGGTAATTAAAACTTAAGCTCTGCATGCCGTAATCGTCGGAGGCTTCTCCCACGAAATAGATTAATTTATTATCCAGGCTATCCTGAAAATTTTCCACCGTAATTTCCGGATACAGATCGGGAATAACCGATAAACTGTAGGTAATAGAGTCGGCATTAGGTAGAGCTTTGTTAGAAATGTATAGCTTGTAGATGTCATCCTGCATGACCTTTCGCTTGTAGGTGAACAGGTCATTGGAGAAGCGTTTTACTGCTTGTCGATTCGCTTCGCGCGAAAAGTCGATTTGTACATCATCTGTATTCTCTGCGTTGAATACCCAGTCAATCGTTGTACCAACGGGTACCACCAGGTCTCCCACGCTATTTAGTTCTTCGTCCTTACGGCCTGTGTATTCGGGATAATTCAGCTTGACTTCGAAACCCAGCATATTGGGCTTTTTCAGCACTTCCAGCTTATACTTAGAGGACTTCACTTCGGCGGCGTAGAGCTTAAAGTCAACGTCCTTTTGTACATTACTAAACTTATAAGTAAAAAGATTATTGGCCTGCTTCTTCAGGCGGTACTGTACATTATCCAGATCAATAAATACTTCGGCAGGTAATTGCTCTCCTTCCACTTTTACGGTAAGTGGAAAATCACCATACTGTACTACGGAAAGTTCTTCATTCTCCAACTCAAAACGGAAAGGGGCCGGTTTGACAAATTCTTTACCATAGCGGACCAGCCGTTCGGTACCGTCTTTGATCATACTGGGCGCAGCAAACAACAGGATGATCAACAACAATAAAGGCGGCAGTGCATAACGCAGATACTTCCGGTTGTGCGACAGATTAATGGCAGATTTAAAGGGTACCAGCTTAATCTCTTCCGATTTTTGATCGATACCCGCCAGGGTCAAATCATTACCACCGACACTATCCGACTGACGCTTGAGCTGTAAGATATTCAACAGCTTGTCTTTCACATCAATAAAATGCTCCCCAATAATCGAGGCGGCCTGCTCGTGACTAATAACCGTACCCAGGCGAAAGTACTTTGTTAAGGGCAAGACGACCCAATAGGCAAGAGCAGCCAGGCTAAGCCCAACGAAACTAAAGAATAGCCCGGTACGCGTACCTGTACCAAAATCATTGTAGTAAATCAGCAGATCGACCACGAGGAATAGCAAGAGTACAAACCCAATGCTATATAAGGCGCCACGTATTACTTTATTGATGTAATACTTGCGAATGAATTGATCCAGCTTTTGGATCAGTAATTGATAATTGGACTGCGCTGCCATGTGTAAATGTCGAATTATGAAAAAATGCTCTCCGAAAATAAGGAAGTCCGAGCGTTATAACAAGGTATGATTGCCGAACGGCGACTTTTTAACGCACAAATGGCAATAGACGACGATCAATTCCTTTCGATGACAACTAATTGCCGGTATAATTGCCGCAATTGATCATTTTCTTCCGCCTCTTTTAGCTGATCCAGGTAGCGAATGAGCTGATCAACCTGCTGATTCAGCTTAATGCGCTCTTTACCATCCGTTCGATTAGCCTGGGCCTGCCATTCATTGGCCAGGTCCGTAATGGTTTTGGTAGCGGCCAGGCGTCGCCAGGGTGATTGTCGTTGGTTAATACCTATTTCTTTCAAACGATTCATCAGCCGCATTGTTTCATCCTGAGGAGCTTCCAGTGCTAATTCTAACATTTGGTTGTAAAAGCTACTGGCCGCATAGTTGTCGACTTGTTCCAGATTTTGCTCAAAGAAGCCCAGATAGGTCGGGTCACCACTCTCCGCGTATATTTGTGCGATGGAGATCAGTAGTGCTTCGCTTTCGGTATCTTCCAGTTGCTGGACGTATGTTTCGGCCTTCGCTTTATCTAATTTATTCAGTAACTCCACCGCTTTTCCGATGACACTATAGGCGGAGTCCGATTCGATCACCTGGATAGCCAGCTCCGTCAGCACCGGATCTTTGGTTGGCGCCAAAACGGCCAAAGCTGCGGTACGTACCCGGGCATCCGGATCTTCCCGGACTAATTCCATTGCTTTGCTTTTTACGGAAGTGGAAATATCCAGAGGTAAGTTATTCAGGGTCATCTCCCGAATGTACCAATGCGGGTCTTCCAGAGCCTTAACGGCCAGCGCCATAATATCCGTAGAGGGAGCCCGCAGCAATTCCTGAATAGCGTCGTAACGATCCCGAAAGTGGGTGCCATGTTCCAACTGATAGCGAAAAATCTCCACTGCTTTATTGTCTTCATATTCGGCCAGGAGGATGTATTCGGGATCGAATTGAATCCAATCGGGCTTGACCGGACAGGGAAAAACGAATTCCTGAGTTCGGCGATCTACCCGGATATATTTCCGTTCCGTTTTGCCTTCATAGTGAATATCGATCGCCGTCGGTAAAATGAAGATTGGAGGCATGCGCTCGGGGTTTTGCCGTTGCTCTACTTTTACGACAAGCTCTTTTGTCTCCACATTGTAGCCGTATTCGACCTCAATTTCGGGGTGTCCCTCTGAAAAATACCACTGATTAAAAAACCAATTCAAATCCTCTCCGGTGATCTCTTCGAAAGCCAGACGCAGGTCATGCGCTTCCACTGCGGTATAGGCATTTTCTGTAAGGTACAAATGTAAAGCCGACCAGAAGGCGGCATCGCCCACGTAGCGGTGTAACATATGTAAAACCGCACCTCCTTTATTATAGGAATGAGAATCAAACATATCTTCCTTATCCTCATAGCCAAAATGAATCAGCGGATGGGTATTACCACTAGAGCCGAAAAAGTAACCGCTGCGTTCGCTCAGGAGATGATAAGCGGCTTCGTCGGGCCCGTAAAAGTGCTCATACCAAAGGTATTCACTATAGTTGGCAAAGCCTTCATTCATCGTCAGGTTGGCCCAGCTTTCGCAGGTTACCAGATCGCCAAACCACTGATGGAACAACTCGTGGGCGACGATTCCATCGTTATGGTTATTGATCAGGGCACGCCTCCGTTTCTGAACAAAAGCCCCAAAGATGGATGCCGTGGTATTTTCCATGGCTCCCGACACGTAGTCGCGTACGATGATCTGAGCGTATTTATCCCAGGGGAAGGGATAATCCAGCTTTTGCGAAAAAAATCGAATCATCTCGGGCGTACGGGCGAAAATTGCTTTGGCGTCTTTTTCATATTTTGGCTCTACGTAGTAAGTCAGGGGTAAGCCATCCACCTCTTCTTCGACGACGGCAAATTCACCTACCACAATCGCGAATAAGTAGGGAGCGTGGGGCTGCTCCATCCTCCAGTAATCCGTGCGGGTGCCGTCCTCATTACTGATGCTTTCTTTTAATATGCCATTGGAAAGGGTATTAAATCGCTGCTCAACGGTGAGGTAAATTTCTTGTGTGCAGCGTTCGTTGGGTTTATCAATCGTCGGAAACCAGCGAGAATTCCACTCCGTTTCGCCCTGGGTCCAGATCTGCTGTGGTTTATTTCCTTCGGTTCCCTGAGGGTTAATAAAAAACAAGCCCTGATTGGAGGTAATAGCAGAACTCCCCCCAGAGGATGAAGGTTGAGCCGTATAATCTATTTCGATTTCAAAGGTGTCTCCCCTTTCCATCAAACGGGGCAGCCGGATATACAGCTGCTCCTGATCATAGTCGTAAGTCAGTACTTCGCCGTCCATGCTGATTGCCTTGACATTCAGCTCCTTGGCATCCAATTGAAGGCTATTATTGGGGTAGAAGTAGGGCGTCAATCGTAGTTGGGCCAGACCAATGACCTGCTCTTCTTCCCAATTAAAGCGTAGATCGAGCCGCGTATGTAGCAGGTCGAATTGGCGGGTAGGAGAAGGGCGATAGGTAGGCAAACTAAAATCTTCGGCAGATTTCAGTTCATTAGGCATTTCGGCTTCAACAAAAATAGTGTCGAGCTCGCGGAACTCCATGTCAACCACATTACTTTTTCGGGTGGTGGAACAGGAGAAAGTGACGGCGGCAACTAAAGCAAGGGCAAAAACACTTCTATACATCATCTTCTGTGCTATGTTATAAGTAGCCCAACAATATAGCGTTTAGAAGCATACAGCACGTACTTCTCGATTGTTTTTTTAGATAAAAGCCCTACTTTTGAAGAGCAACCAGCGAAAATTATTCTGCTTTCTTAGTGACTACTTCCTCCAGAAAATCTTGCAGATGCTGATTAAACACCTGGGAATGCTCCATCATCGGGGCGTGACCACATTGGGGCACAAAGATCAGCTTGGAGTGCTCGATTAATTCGTGAAATTTTTCCCCTACGAAGGGCGGCGTTACGTTATCGTCTTCTCCCCAGATCAGCAGCGTCGGTGCCTTTACCTGGTGTAGTTTATCGCCTAAATTATGGCGAACTGCCGATTTTGCCGTGGCAATAATGCGAATGGCCTTATTGCGATCGTTGACGATATCATAAACCTCATCAATTAATTCTTTACTGGCCACCTCGGGATTATAAAAAGTCGCTCTGGTCTTTTTAGCAATAAACTCGTAGTTCCCTCTTTTGGGGAAACTGGACCCCATGGCACTTTCAAACAGACCGGAACTACCGGTGAGGATTACCGAACTTACTTTTTCGGGATGAGCAAGCACGTATAACAGGGCAATGTGTCCTCCTAATGAATTCCCAAGCACATGGACCTGATCGTAATTTTTATGTTCCACAAACGCCGCGACGTGGTCGACCAGACCGGAGACCGATACTTTTCGAATGGGTAATTCAAAAATCGGCAGCATCGGTACAATGACATTATATTCTTTAGAGAAGTGCTGGATGATCCCCTGAAAGTTACTCAGGGCTCCGAAAAGACCGTGTAGCAAAAGTAAATTTTCGCGGTGCTGATCTCCCGTCTCTATATATCTAAATTTTCCTTCCTCTATAATCTGGTAATCCATATGCTGGTTTTACTAAAAGTTATGGTAGTCATACTTTGTAGGGCTTATTCGATGATATTGGTCGGGGCATAAACCGAACAATATTGCAAATCGTACTTTCTACAAAGAGCTGCGCAAAATTAGCTTTTTTATTTCGATTGAAAAAATAGCGCGTAATTGAAGTGTCTTAGCGCACAGATTAAGCTAAAAAATAAAGTTCTTGGCTGCCAGCAGAAACATAATAAAATTAAGATTATCTTTGTTTTATTCAAAAAATATCTATTGTTTTGCAGTAAGACTTTAAATAAGCCTTATATTATAGGATATTTTGTCAGACTAAAGTCACCGAAGAATCAATCAAAACGATATAATTCAATCACTTAAACAAAAAAGGATATGCGTTTAATTCTTAATTTCCTTGTAGTAGTATTCGCATTGAGCGCACTACAATCTTGTGTTTCTAAAAAGAAATACGACGAGTTAACTGCCGCAAAAGAAGCAACTGATGCTGCTCTGGCGGAAACCCAATCAAAAGTTCAGGATTTGGAAGAAGCTAATGCTGAGTTAAACTCAACTTTAGAGTCTGAAAAAGAAAGACTGAATGGAGAAATCTCTGATATCCGTTCTGACCTGGATGCTACCAAGTCACAAATGGCTCAAGTAGAATCTAAACTGGAAATGACCCAGGAAGAGTTGGATCAGGTAAAAGCTGAAATCGAAGGTATCTTTGGTACTTATAAAGATAGTGGTCTAACTTTGAAAGAAGGTGACGGCCGTCTTTATGTAGTAACGGATCCTGGTGTAATGTACCGCAGTGGATCTTACGGCTTGAGCAGCGACGAAAGAAGTGCTCTGGCTGAATTAGCTGAAACACTGAAGTCTAACCCAGACCTGAAGATTCTGGTAGAAGGTCACACCGATTCTGATGGTGTACTATCGACTGCCCCATACGCTGACAACTGGGAGTTGTCTACTAAGCGTGCCCTGGCCGTTGTCCGTGAACTGGTTAAAAACGGTGTAGACCCATCTCAGGTAGCTGCCGTTGGTCGTGGTGACACCATGCCAGCTGATGCAGACGATAAATCTGCGAACAGAAGAACAGAGATTCTGGCTGATCCAGACCTAAAAGGAGTTATTAATAATAACTAATATTCTGTTACTACCCAGTAATAAAAAAGTCGCTTTGGATTGCTCCAAAGCGACTTTTTTAATGAGGTTCAAAATGATTTCATTTGGTTACTTACACTTTTAGAATCTACCTGAAATTCTGTCATCCCCCTGATACCAGGCTCTTTCTGCCACTGGCAGAAGCAAACGCTAATCCCTTAGACAAGGAGGTACCGGGGAATGAAAAGTGATGTAACTGTTTTTTTTGACCAAATGGATTCACTTTGTACCTTTAATGAATGGTGCACTGCAAAAACTTTATCTTTTTTTGGTTCTCCAAATGCATCCGCTCGTAGTAGGTTTTGATCTCTAATTCTGGCATATACAGGGGAGCCGCGTAGATATCCTTACTTAGGTATCGAATTTCGACCTTAGGGTCTGCTTCCAGCACTTCGACCGAGTAGTCGAATAAATCCGTGGCATCAGTTTTAAAATTGAGTACGCCTCTCGGTTTTAATACGCGTCGGTATCGTTCGATAAAGCGTGGAGAAGTCAAGCGTCGGTTTTTCTTGGAGGGGAAAGGATCAGGGAAGGTGATCCATATTTCGTCTATCTCTGCTTCCGCAAAAAAAAGATCAATCTGTTCGATACGTGTGCGCAAAAAAGCGACATTTTGTAATTGCTCTTCCAAAGCGATGGTAGCCCCCTTCCATATTCGAGCTCCTTTGATATCCACCCCAATAAAGTTACGTGCCGGATGCTGCCGGGCCATGGCTACCGTATACTCTCCCCGACCACAAGCCAGCTCTACCGTGATGGGTAAATCATTTCCAAACTGGGCCTTCCCCCACTTCCCTTTACGTTGGACTTCCTGACCGTGCTCGCCCAGCAAGCGAGGATTTTGGGGATCAAAATTTTCAATTACGTGTGGATAAGCCAGGATCTCTGCAAATTTTTGCAACTTGTTTCGCTTACTCATTCTTTGTTTAACGACTTAGAAGCTAATTAATATAATGAACGCAAATATAAAGAATCCGTCGTAAAGGCTACAAAAGCCGGCTGACGCTGGCAACAATTCGCTGGTTTTCTTATTTTTAAATAAACCAGGCTGTTTTACGTTTAGAACGTTAGTTAAAAAAATACTATGTCAAGACTTTCCTTTTCCATCTGCCTTTTTTTTCTCTGCGCTCAGGTTACGCTGATTGCCCAACGGATCATGGTTTCTGACGAATTACCGCTGCGCTCTGATATCTCCTACGAGATCATTGGCGAATTTGGAGAACAAGTCTTACTATTTCGGGACAAAAGCGTAAGCTTTGAAGTCCAGGCTTTCGACGAAAACATGCGCAGTAGTTGGACCAAAGAGATTGAATTACTCAAAAGATCCCCCGAAGTAATCGGGATCAACTCAATCCGCGATAGCTTCACCCTCTTCTATCAGCACCGGGACCGAGGAGATTTCCATGTCCGGGCCTATCGGTATAATGCCAAAGCTGCTTTAAAAGATTCGGTTTTAATCAGCGTCATAGACAATACTTTCCAGTCGCCTGATATGGAAATTTTGCGCTCCGAAGATCGCAATAAAATTTTACTCTACAACGTAGATCGACAAAAAGAAATCCACGCCATTTTATTCGATAATGAAAAAATGGAGAAAGTCTGGGAATACCGCTTCGAACCTCAGGAGTTTCGGTATTCAGAAGATGCCCTACACATGGCCGTCAGCAATGCGGGCGATATGTACGTGGTCATCGAGAAAGCCAATTACCGCGTCAAAAAAGACGATTATAACTATGAAGTCTTTAAGTACGGACCGGGTAGTACCGGAATCTTACGGCATATTGTCTCGATTGGCGAATATTTCACCTTTGACCTGGCCTTCAACTACGATAATGTTAATCAGCAATTGGTAGCCGGAGGGTTTTATTATGAAAAAAACCCCTTGCGCGCCGAAGGCTTCTTTTCTCTACACCTCGATTCCTCCCTCAAAGACGAGCAACTCACTTTTCATCCCTTTCGAGAAAATATCGTAGAAAGTCTGGTTGGTAAAGAACTCCGGAAAAACCGGGGCCTGGAAGAGGTCGTCATTCAGGATGTGGTATTGCGTAGAGACGGTGGGATGGTCATCATCGGAGAAGAAAACAAAAATTACTACCGACGAATGGCTAATGCCGGACGGGGCTACTATAGTGGCTTCACCCGCAATGTAACGGACTTTTATTTTAATGATGTTTTTGCCCTTTCGGTAAGCCCTCAAGGTACCATCGATTGGCAAACAATCATGCATAAAAAGCAGTTTTCACAGGATGACGGAGGCGTTTATTCTTCTTATTTCTTATTTAAAAACCCCAGAAACCTCCGGCTCATCTTTAATGATGAGATCAAACTGGAAAATACCGTTAGCGAGTACATACTGGCGGGCACCGGTGCCTTTAATCGAAATAGTATTCTGAGTACCGACAACCAGAATCTTCGTTTGCGATTCCGGGATGCCCTGCAGATCTCTCCAACCAAAATGCTGGTGCCCAGTGAGCACCGTGGCAAATTGAGAATCGCTCGCCTGGAACTCTAGTAAGTAGACTTTATTCTAAATAGTTTTGTATGGCTAAAAAACCATCTTTTGCTCCCAATATGCTACAACCCAATGAGCGGGACATAGAGGAAGCACTGGCTTATCCCGCTTTAATCGAAGCGCTGCGCAAAGGTTTTAAAGAAGACTATACGGTACCCATGCGCCATCACCACGATTTCAAAAACCCAAAATCGGATCAGGATTCCACCCTTCTTTTGATGCCCGCCTGGCAGGCTGGCAATATGCTAGGGCTGAAAACGGTGATCGTATCTCCCGGCAACCGGCAGTTTAAACTGCCCGCTATTCACGGTACTTATCTGCTGTTCAACGCCATCACCGGAGCGCTACTCTTGCAATGCGATGCGCGCACGCTAACCAAAAAAAGGACAGCAGCAGCTTCCGCGCTGGCCGCCGATTACCTGGCTCGGCCCGATAGTCGCCGCCTGCTGATGCTGGGCACGGGAGCTCTGGCCCCGGAACTCATTAAAGCGCATCGTACCCTACGCCCGATTGAAGAAGTATGGATTTGGGGAAGACGATACGAAAAAGCAAAAGCCCTGGCCGCAAGGCTCCGCCAGGAATTAGATATTCAGATCAGTGCCGTGCGCGACTGTGCCACCGTGGCTTCCAAAACAGACATCCTCTCGACCGCCACGCTGGCTTACAAGCCTATACTCTTCGGGGAATGGCTAGTCCCCGGACAACACCTTGATCTGGTGGGTTCCTACAAGCCCGATATGCGCGAGGCGGATGACGAGGCTATCCAGCGGTCTAAGGTCTACGTAGACACCCTGGAAGGCGCTCCTAAAGAGAGTGGAGACCTTTACATCCCCATTCAAAAAGCGGTACTCGATCTCTCGGATATCCAGGCGGATCTCTTTCAATTATGCCGTCGACAACGTAATGGGCGGGATACCCCTCAGGAGATTACCCTGTTCAAATCGGTAGGCCACGCTCTAGAAGACCTCGCTGCTGCCCAACTTTTGTATCGGCATTTGGTTAAATAGCCCAGAAAGAATATTTTCGCAGGAATTTCAAACACAAAACAATGAACGAACTCAAGCAAATGATTGAGGCGGCCTGGGAGGACCGCTCTCTACTAAAAGAAGACAAAACCCAATCAGCCATCCGGGAACTGATCAATCAACTGGATCAAGGCATCCTGAGGGTAGCTGAACCCAGCGAGAAGGGCTGGCAGGTTAACGATTGGGTAAAAAAAGGCGTTGTCCTGTATTTCCCCATTCAGCAAATGAAGACCATCGAAGTCGGCCCATTTGAATTCCACGATAAAATTCCCCTGAAAAAAGACTACGCAGCCAAAGGAGTGCGGGTGGTACCACATGCCATTGCACGACACGGTTCTTTTCTGGAGAAAGGGGTTATTATGATGCCCAGCTACGTAAATATCGGGGCCTGGGTAGGCGCCGGAACAATGGTCGATACCTGGGCAACGGTAGGCTCCTGCGCACAAATCGGTCGCCATGTGCACCTCAGTGGCGGTGTCGGTATCGGTGGGGTATTAGAGCCCCTACAGGCCACCCCAACCATCATAGAAGATAATGCCTTTATTGGTTCCCGCTCTATCATCGTGGAGGGCGTACGGGTTGGAAAAGAAGCCGTCCTGGGCGCTAACGTCGTACTGACCAAAAGCACGCGTATTATTGACGTAACGGGTAATGAACCGGTGACTTACCGCGGTGAAGTTCCCCCACGATCCGTCGTCATTCCGGGCTCTTATACCAAGCAGTTTCCGGCTGGCGAGTACAATGTCGCCTGCGCACTGATTATTGGTAAGCGAAAAGAAAGCACTGATAAAAAAGTGTCGCTAAACGAGGCGCTTAGGGAATACGATGTAGCCGTTTAAATCACTCCAATTATAAGGGCTGCCCTATGATTTTTTCTTGTGTGAAAAATTGCAGGGTAGCCATCCCTCCCAATGGCAAGGTTCCGGTTTTGCCGAAAGGCACAAAAGACACCCGGTCCTCATTCAGCATCCAACCGTTAATCCAGATCAGGCTGGCATCTATGCGCTGCGCCACCCGGTTCGCCCGAGCTGCATTTTGGGTCCACAAGCTCGCTGCTCTGCCCAACTGTGTGGCGTTCGCCAATTGAATGGCCTCATCATCTGTATCAAAAGACTGAATGGTCACGATGGGCCCATACATATCTTCCTGATTTAAGCGGGAGGAAGCGGCCAGGCCTTCAATGATCGCAGGGCGGAAAAAATAGCCCTGCCCCTCTTCTCCATTTTTCTCTATTGATTTACCACCACAGAGTACTACCGCCTCTTCGGTCTCCGCCAGCGCAATATATCCCAGCAATCGCTCCAGGCGCTCCTGTGAAATAATAGCCCCCAGATCCGTAACCGTCGACATCGTATCGCCCACCTTTAAGAATTGAGTACGTTTGACCAGCTCTTCTTTGAATTTATCATAAATCGGCCGTTCCACCAGTATTCGGGAAGTGCTATAGGGATGCTGGCCATTATTGGAAAAACAAGATCGCAGGGTCTCCACGATCATTTTATGGAAATTGCAGTCTGAAAAAACGATGGATACATTTTTTGCGCCCAGCAAGAAACCCGAACGACGAAATGGATCAGAAAACTTTTGGATAAGTTGCCTGCCCAGATCAGCATCTCCTGCGTACGCCGTCGCCTTAACCACAGGAGATTCAAATAAAGCGCTGGCCAGATCGGGCGTATTGCCATGCAGGATATTAATCACCCCGGGAGGAATACCTGCCGCAATACAAGATTTAGCCAGTAGGTAGGCCGTCATGGGCGCCCGACCATCCGTAAGGGCAATTACGCAGTTGCCAGCTGTCAAGGCGGGCACCACCGTTTGCACCAGACTAAGTAGTGGAAAACTCCAATGGGAAAAGCAAGCTACCAGTCCCAGTGGCTGACGAATCGTGTAATGCACCGCAGCGGTTGGCTGATAAAAGGATTGCTCGGCATAATGCGGTAGCGAAGTCGCATAGAAACGCAGGCAGCTGTAGGCTTGTGGAATATCCTGGCTAAGCGCCATGGCGTAGGGCTTGCCCGTATCCGTAGATTCCGCCTTCGCAAAAACCTTATTTTCCTGCTCGATAATATCAGCCAGGCGCATCAGTAAGCGGTAGCGCTTTTCCACCTCGAGATTCCGCCAGGTCTGACAGGCGCGGTTCCCCGATTCAATGGCATAGGTAATATCCTGAACCTGCGTATCGGGATACTGCGCATAGACGGCTTTGGTAGAAGGGTTTTTCGTCTCCAGGTAGGCGCCATTATTGGAGGGAGCCAGTTTACCTGCCACGTAATTTTTAATGTACTTATCAGGTGTCATAACGAGAATTGATGCGATTAAATACTGGGGGCTAAGCACCAGGGGGTACCTGATGAAATGTAGATATGTCGGCAGGATTATTGTAGTTACCGTCTCAAGATAAGAAATCTACCAAATATTACAATACTCTAAATCTATGCGGTGGGTATAAAAGCGGCGAGCGGTTTCTTCAAAAGACCGCGTATAGTCAGAAATATAGAATTTGTGCTGGGGGGGAGTACTTTGTTCATTGAGTAAATGGTGCGCCTGGAGTTGTTGAGCGACCTGACGGGCGACCAGGGCACCGCTATCATAAACTTTAACCCGATGCTTAAAATACTGCTCAATATCTGGTTTGATCAGTGGGTAATGGGTACAGGCTAACAGTAAGGCATCAATGTCTTTAAAATCGGGGCTCCCTAAATAGGTATCCAGTACGACATCACTGATGCGATTGTGGACAAAGCCCTCCTCGATCATGGGCGCCAGGAGGGGCGTAGCCATGGCCGCTACACTTAAGTGGGCGCCTTCTTGTTTCAATTTGGCTTGATAAACCCCTGAATTGATCGTGGCCTTGGTGGCAATAATACCAATTTTCTGGTAAGGAACGGAGAGGGCTACCTCGACCAGAGGATCGACTACATTGGCGAAAAGCAATTGTTCCTGAAAAAATTCCAGTAGTACTTCGTAACCTACCGAGGAAGCCGAATTACAGGCCACCACGATCATTTTACAGTCTTTTTCCATCAGGAATTTGGCGATCTTCAGGCAGTAATACCGGATCGCATCGGCCGACTTATCACCGTAAGGCAAGTGAGCCGTATCGCCAAAATAAATAATCTCTTCTTGGGGAAGATGGGCTAAAATGGCATTGGCGACCGTGAGGCCGCCAATGCCAGAATCAAAGATTCCAATGGGTTGATGCTTCTGTAGCAAACTATAAGCCTAATTTAGCTTTTACCATGGCACTCACATCTGCCGAATCTTCGGAGTATAGTAAGACAGCTTTATCAAAGATCATAGTAAATCCATTTTCTTTGGCCACTTGTTCAATTGCGTTGTTCAGCTTGTCGTAGATCGGCTGTAGCGCTTTTTGGCGTTTGTCTTGAATCTGTCCCATCATATCCTGCTCAAATTGAGCTAGCTCTTCCTGATCTTTTTGCAGATCCGTCTGTGCTTGCTGCTGTTGGACAGGAGACAAGTTTCCCGCTTGCATTTGTTCCTGAATTTTGGCATACTTCTGCTGCAACTCCTGTACTTTCGCCTGTCCTTTTTTCTCTAAAGCAGAAGAAAAGTTTTCAATATCTACTTCGGCCTGTTTTACTTCTGGCATTTCTGCCAAAATTTCAGCCGTATTGATGTATCCAAATTTTTGTGCCTGAACGTTAATCGCTGCCATTAACAGCAGGAGGACAATCCCCCCCATTTGAAATGTCTTTCTCATTTGTTTGATTTTTTTCCAATTAAAACGGAATAGCTGATTACCAACCGCCTTAACTGCCGCAAAAATAAAGTTTTCTCTTAATAATTTAATTTTTCAGCGGATAAACTACAGATAATGTACTTATCCCCCTTCTTCGCGATAGGTATGTTAGGCAAATAGTGTATAGAAAAGCCCGGATCGGGCCTCACTTTTTATTTTAATTTAGCGACGATGTCATCGGTTTTGTCGTACTGCGGATTCGCAAATATCATCCCCGCAGCCCCCGATTGATCAAATATAAAATCGTAGCCTCGATCGTCGGCGTACTCCTCAATGGCCGAAAAAACGCGATCCTGGATGGGACGCACCAATTCTTGGCGACGCTTAAACAGGGCTCCTTCCGGACCAAAACGAGCTTTTTGTAATTCGCGTACGCTTTTTTCCTTGGCCAGAATTTCGTCTTCTTTCTGACGTCGCGCCTCGTCCGAGAGCAATACCTGCTCGGCCTGATAACGGTTATACATACTTTTGATCTGATCGTATTCTTTTGCGATCTCCTCCCGCCAGCGGCCTGCCAACTGGTCAAGCTCGCGCTGTGCCTCGGTATATTCGTCAATACTCTCCAAAATGCGGTTCACATCCACGTAGGCAATACGTTGGGCAGACAGCGTAAATATCGTAGCTAATGAAATAGCAATTGATAAGAAAAGTTTCTTCATGGTGATAAACAATTATTGTTATGTAATGATTTCTTAACCTTCGCTTGTACAACGCCTAAATTTACGGTAAAGTACACCGCAATACCCGGCGTTTAACCAAAGTTTAACGCCACAAAAGGCATTTGTTAAATTATTTGGTGGATTATTTAAGGTCTCTGGGGTTTTTAATCCACAGGTCCCTTTGCGGGAAAGGAATCTCCACGCCGTTCTCCCGAAAAATTTTATCGATCGCAAATCGCAGATCACTCATGATATTTTCAATCGGAATGAGCTCCGAAGACCAAAAAAACAATTCGAAATCCAGGGAGGAATTTCCAAAATTCTTAAATCGAATGAAGGGCGTGGGAAAATTCATAATTTTATCGTGTTCTTTGGCCACTTGTAATAAAAGCTGCTCTACCCGCCGGGTATCCGATCCGTAAGCGACGCCTACCGAAACCGAAAACCGCGCCAGGTAATCCGTATGACTCCAGTTGGTGACGGAATTGGTCACTAATTTACTGTTGGGCACAATAACGGTCAGGTTGTCCAGAGTCTGTACCTGGGAGGTGCGCAGGCCAATTCGTCGGACGGTGCCGACCAGTCCGCCTACTTCTACCACGTCGCCCACCTCCACCGATCGCTCGAATAAAAGTAATATACCTGAAAAAAAATCATTAAAGGTCTGCTGCAAACCTAATCCAACCCCCAACAACAGCGCAGCCGCACTACCGGCCAGCACGGTAGGATTAGCTCCGATCACGTTCAACACCAACAAAAGAGCAATAAAATAAACAACGTACTGAAATAATTGATTGATCGCAAATTGAGAGCCCGGATCTACTTTCTGGCTGTTGTAAACACGCGATAAAAATAGCCGGACGGTCAGCCAGATGATCAGCCGGGCCAATAAAACAATCAAAATGGCCGAGATAATGTTCGATACCCGTATCGTAAAGTTATTATCATTTACGCTAAAGGCCAACAACTTAAAATCAACGTCCAGAATAGTAATAATCAGCAAGATGGCTAAGGTCTTTATAAAGGAACGGAAGCTTCGACGCGCCCGTTGCTGATCTTCTTCTTTTTGCTTTTCAGGAACCGGACGACGTACCAGATCACGCCCCTCGCTGACCAGGTATCGCTCAAAAGCCACCGTGTCAAACAGGCGTAAAATAAACTGCGCCAGCTGCCAGGTGAAAAAGGAAAGCAATAGGGTGCGAACGGTTAGAGAGATATAAGACTGGCCGGAGGCCTCCTCCTCTCCCTCCGCCGCAGCGGACAAGATATCTTCAAAGCCCAGCGTTTTAAAATTAAAATCAATGCCCGAACTATACCACAGGGCAATCAGTAGTAATAAAAAGAGCGTAAAATCAAGACTGCGCTTCAGTCGACTGAGTGCAGACTTGCTTACGTCCTGATTTTTCAGGAGTTTTGGCAACAGCCGAGCCACCACAATACGCCTAACCAGCAATACGCCTAACAGAGAAAACAGGGCCAATAGTAGGATAGCGCTGCTTACCTCGTAGGCACCTATCCGAAAAACCGTATAATCCAGAAGCTCAACAAGATTCATAAAGTAGACTTTCTGCGTTTCCAAAATAGCAAAAATTATGCGAGACGAGTATATTATTAGGAAGTGATTATCTTTGCAGTCAAGAAATAAGGAATAATGAAAATAGCCGCTCGCTTACTTTCCTATCTTTTCCACCCATTATTAGTGCTAACCTATGGACTGATCGTATTGATTGCCGTTGATCCTTTTTCCTTTGGCGCCAATAGTATCCAATCGACCCAGAGCACGCTACTCATCCTCCGTATCTTCCTATCGACCTTCTTCATCCCGGCCATGGCTATTCTCATGCTTTACTTTCTGGGTATGGTCAAATCACTGCGTCTGGAGGATAAGATGGATCGCACTGGCCCCTATATCATTACGGGTATTTTCTATTTATGGCTATTGCGAAACTTTTGGGGGAGCGCACTTGTCCCCTCCCTTTACACGGCTTTTATGCTGGGCGTAACTATTGCTCTTTTCCTGGCCTTCCTGATCAACATCTTTTCCAAGATCAGTATTCACGCCGTCGGGATTAGTGCCTTGCTGGCGATGATCATTATTACCATGCTTACGCAAAATTATAATACGCTGGTTATTCCCATTGCACAGGGGCGCTACCTGCAGGCCAGCCTACTTTATTTACTTTTGGCCCTCTTACTCATTGCCGGCCTATTGGGCACCAGTAGACTTTACTTGCAAAAGCACGAGCTGAGCGAACTCTACGGCGGTTATTTTGTGGGCTTCGTTTCTCCCTTCGTCGCCCTGCAAATCATGCTGATCTTAGGAAAACTTAATCTCTCCCTGTCTACCCTGTAATTTATTCTCAACATTTCTGCCCGGAATTGTTTATATTATAATCATCGACAAAAACCTGGCTATGAAACGTTTAACTATTCTCCTTGCCCTGGCCTGCGCTACCCTCACTTCCTTTGCGCAGCAAAGCGAACGGCCCGCTTATTACATCTTCAGTATTTATTACGGCGGAGGGAGTTACTACGTCACCCCCGACCAAAAGCAAGGTCTCTCAGAATGGTTAGACGAAATCCCGGATCTCGACCAACACGAGATTAGCGTACACGGCTATACCGATGATATTGGCGGGGTGGAATACAATCAATGGCTCTCGGAAATGCGCTGCCAATCGGCCATCGCGGAATTACTTAAAAAGGAAATTATCAAGCCAGAGCAGATCTCGATTGAAGAGTTTGGAGAGTTAAATCCGGTCTACGACAACTCCACCTGGGAAGGAAAATTAAAAAACCGGCGGGTCGACGTAATTATCCGCCCCGTTATTATGTAATGGCGTTTCCGCAAAAAATGACGACCTTTGTACTTATACTCCAATTATTTGCCCAAACAAGACTATGGCATTACTAAAATCTGGCATTTTTTGGCTCGTCCTGAGCAGCTCCCTGGTATTTCTTTTTTCGGCCGGACCTAACCGGAAAAAAGCTTATAAAGAACATTATGAAGGCTCCCTACTCTATACGGAAGGCCACATAAAACGAGCGAACCAAAAATTTAAAAGAGCCTACCAAATTCTTCCCGACAACTTTTATTTTGCCCTGGCCTATGGCTTGAGCGAAGGACGACTGGGTAATCCCCAGAACGGCCTGGAAGTGATTCAGCAGGCCAACCGTCTTCTCAAAAGGGGGATGGAAGACTATTACTACAAGCAAGCAATTGGTGATTTTATGGCGGGCATGGTCTACGCTTATAATCAGGATTATGATGCCGCCTTTCGGCAAATACAATCGGCTTTGACCAGTTTACCCGATAGCACCGATCTGAAAAGCATCATGCTCAACAACCTGGGTTATCTTCAATTACTCAATCAATCCAAAAATCAGCATGAAACCAGTGACACCCCGGCTCACCTGCACTTACGAGAGCACGACCTGGAGGCCGCCCACCTTTTCTTCCAAAAAGCCCTCGAACAAGACCCCGACAACGGAACGGCCTACTACAATTATAAAATGCTCAGCGACACCCTCGGCTTAAGCCTCGAATTTAATCCACCTTCCAGTGAAGCCAAACAGCGCGCCCAGACCGATCAACCCACTTTCTTGTATATGGATGAACACATTCGGCGCACATTGGAGCTGGATCAATACCAGGAATTGGTCTTTATGGTGGACGTCTCGGGTTCAATGGTTGCTGAACAGGTACTCTGTATGGCCGATGATCGCTTCGGTGTGATGAAGACCCTGAGCCGGAAAATTGTAGCGGAACTACCGGAGCATATTCAGCTGGGGATTGGTACTATCGGTGGCGATTGCCCCGATGCACCCGCTAAATGGAAACCCAGCGGCACCATCGACAAAAAAGAACTGGATACCGATCTGCGCTTCCTGATCCCGGATGGCACTACCCCCCTGTTGACGCGCCTACTGAGTAGCCCCGAACTCTTCAGCGATTCTACCCAAAGTAAAAAAAGCATCTTTTTGATCAGCGATGGAGCAAATACCTGTCGGGAAAGTGGCCTTGATATCTGCGCTTTTGCCGAAGAGCTGGCCCAACGGGGCATTACCGTAAATGTGCTCACCTTTCTGAATTCCTCCCTCAACAATACCAGTGCCTTCTCGGAATACATCTGCCTGGCCGACAATACCAACGGCAAAGTCATCTACATGGATAATCTACGCTGCTATTTCGAGACCTTCGACTTTGACCTGACCAGCAGCTGCCAACTGACCATCCCAAAGTTTGAAAAAAGCTACTGCTGGGGGCAACACATTGAAACCCTGTGGATGTTTTCGCCGGAAGGGTGAAATAGGTGGTCAGGGGGTGATGGGCGTGGGAGTATGATGCGAGTGTTGGAAGATGGATGGCTGTAGATCGCCTAAGTGAAATCTACGCTTCCATGTCTGCCTAAAATTACGTAGGAAATAATCCTATCAATAGCCTACACCTATGCAACTCCCGCAGCTTTCGGATGCATTGGATCAGACATTTGAACTGATCCTCCTGGGCAGTTTGCCATTTGCCAATTCCTTGCGGAAAGACTTTACCCTGTTCGGCGTAGCCCCCCGACGCAAATATCGGGACAGTTGAGCCTATCGTATCCGAATGGACGCCTACCTGATCAGCAAGGCGAACTTTGATGCTTTTGATAGATCATTTCGTACCTTAGAGCAATCCAAAATCCATAACCATGACCCGTTTATTCATTTTTCTATTCACCCTAATGAGCAGCACCATGACTACCAACACACCTACTTACATTGAACTGAGTGGAGAGGAGACCAAAATCAGCGGAAATCTTGCGGAGGGAGCACCGATGACAGACCTCTCCTGGGCCTGGAGTAGCTCCAACGCCTGCTTCCCAGAGACACAGAAAGAACATTTCACCGGCTATCACGTCCTGTACTACTTCGATCTGCCCAGCTATACGGAAGTAGAAATCGAGCTCATCCCCGACGATGTGGACGCTGATTTTAGCCTCTACGCTTACGAAGTTGGCCAGGTCAGCAAAAATAACACAGTCCCAAATCTCAGCAGCTGCGTACGCTGTGAAGCCGACCATAAACAAGACCGGAAAATAAGGGGGCGTACACAGGATCATCGACGAATCGTGAAAGATATACTGGCCATTCGCAACCCTTATCAGGTGGTAATTGGAGTGGTGGGGGCTCAGGGACGGGCAGGAGGTAAATTTAAACTAAAGATTAAGCGGGTAGAATAGGATTTGAACTAAAAAAATGACCAGAAAAGAATTTATCAAGATTTGTGGAATCCTTGGGCTTGGACTGCCGCCCTTTTCATCCATGGCCTGTACTAAAGAAGACCTAAGCGCCAGCGGATTTAAAGGCAAGGTCATCATTATTGGTGCTGGTCCCGGGGGCCTATCTACCGGGTACCTACTCCAACAGCAAGGTATCGAATTTGAAATACTGGAAGCTTCCGATACTTACGGCGGCCGGATGAAAATCGATAGCAATTTTGCAGATTTTCCAATACCTCTGGGAGCAGAATGGTTAGAAACGGAGACGGACATCTTTAAAGAAATGATTAATGACCCAATGGTAGAAGCGAAGGTCGAAACGATTGCAGATGATCCAGAC